>Ga0055462_10000022_pt1 | contig 18720 bp, 16 predicted proteins | sample Joice_ThreeSqC_D_2_FD_57689 | JGI IMG/M metagenome (GOLD analysis project Ga0055462, IMG submission 57689) | Wetland microbial communities from San Francisco Bay, California, USA, that impact long-term carbon sequestration - Joice_ThreeSqC_D1 | ecosystem: Environmental > Aquatic > Marine >...
GTCCTGGAGAACCTGCTGATGCTCCTCCACTAGACGCACCTTTTCCTCCTGCAGCTGCTGAACCTCCGCTTGTCTTTCTTCTAGCTGCGAGGCAACCCGCTCCATCCTTCGTTTGGCATCTTCAGCTCTCTTGTTCGCGGCCTCTTTGTCAGCGAGAGCGATGTCTTGCAGGCGCCGCGCCTCCGCGAGCACTGGTTCCAGCTCCTCGAGCTTGTCGGCGAGGTCCGCCTTTTCGCGTTCCAACCCGAGCGAGCTCTCGCGAAGACCGAGAAGCTCTTTCTCCTTCTGGGTCATCTTTTCGTGCATATCGAGGAGCTCTTTGTCCTTTCGGTTGAGCCGCTCGCGAAGATCCAGAAATTCTCGGGCAGTCGGACCGCCACCGCCGGCTTTGCCAGCCGCGGCGTTCTTGGCCTGTGTCTCCTCCAATTCGTGCCGAAGCTTGGCTACTTCCGCACGGTATGACTCAGCCTGTCTTGCTTCGATCTCCAGCTGTTGCAGCCGGTCGTTGGCCGTCGAAAGTGCAATCGTAAGCTCGCTCAACCGCTTGTCTTCGCCGCGCGGCAAAGTACCGGCCGCAGGAGGCGAAGTGCTGGGGCGCATGAGCGGAATCGCCTCGGAGTCGGCGGGGACTTCTTCCGAACCCGGAGGAGGCGGCAAGGGGGGCACCTCGTGCCGCAGATCCGAATCGTCTTCGACCGCGTCGAGAAGGGAATCGAAGACGTGTTCCGTCAGGTCATCCACATCGGCATCGATTCTGTCCGAGGACGGAGTTTGCGACTCGCGCACCAAAGGCGGTTGACCGCCACTGTCGGGCGGCAGATCGACCTCGTCATCGATAATGATATCGTCTTCGGTGATGACGTTCTGAGGGGCAGACGCGGACCCCAACGGGACCAACCGTCGAATGTGTTCCAGCAGATCGTCAAATCCGATAGGTTTTTTGACGTAATCATCGGCGCGAGTTCTCGGAAGCCGCCGGTGCTGCTCGAAAGTCGCCTCGGTGGCGTCGGTACTGGTGATGAGGACGGGAACCGCCGCAAGCTCCGCCTCACGCTTGAGCCGGTTGCAGACCGAGAAGCCGTTCATCTTCGGCAGTTCGATAGCAAGCAGGATGAGATCTGGCTTGTCTACCGACGCCAGCTGCAGTCCGACGTTCGGGTCGTCGACGACCGTCACGTCACAGTCGAGCGCACGTAGTCGGCTCTCTACCTCTTGCGCAAAGAGGGGATCGTTTTCGAAAACGAGGACTTTGGTCGGCATGCGTATTTTCCGGGAATTCGCCGGGTGTCGCCGGGATGTAAGCTACGATATCGGACCCACGACAGGCGGGTCAAACACCAGGGCCCCAACTAGCTCGTGGCCAAGCGGTGCCGGCAGCTGCCGACTCGGCGCCCCCGTCTCGAGTGGTCCGGAATCTCAGGCCACGGGAGGCTTGCCTCGCCGTTCCTTGTCGGCAAGGCCACCGACGCCTGAGCGCGATGCCAAGACCTCGACCGCGCTTCGAAATGCCATGCCCCGCGCCAGCAGCGCCACCAGCAAGTGGTAGACAAGATCAGCCGCTTCTGCTGCTACCCTGTCGTCAGATTCGCTATCCAGAGCGTGAGCCAGCTCGTCGGCCTCTTCCCGGAGTTTTTCCCCAATTCGGTCGATTCCGGCCTCCAGGAGCATGCGGGTATAGCTCTGGGCGCGGTCCTCGGTCTTCCTGGAGAGCAGGACGCGTTCTAGCTCCACTAGCTCCGGACCCGGAACCGCTGTCATCGGCATGTGGTCTGGAGCCACGCTATCGAGCTGGTTTCGGCCGTTGGGGCCATCCACCAACACAACCAGGCCACCCCCATCTGGTGTGCGAGCTACATGACGGGTTGCGATCGGCCGTCCTTCCGCCAGCGCGGGTATGCAAATGGTGCCAGACCGGACAGCGGCGCGAACGGTCTCTCTTGGCAGAAGGCCTACCCAAAGCACTTCGCCAGTCAATGCGTCTTGAACGACAGCCGCGAGCGAGGAGGCTTCCGAATCGAGATCCGACACGACGCGAAATCTGCTCCCTTCGCACAAACCGTACCAGATTTCGCCCCTATTTGGGATTTAAGCGTCGGCGCCGCACGTGCAAGGGCGTGGGGAGCAGCGAGATCTTGGGGGAAGATCCCGCTCATATGTATCCCCACGAGCGGGATGGGCGGTTGGGTGCGGCACCTTGCGTGCAGGGCCGTACGACGCCGACAAGATCAACATAACCGTTTTTCGTCCTCCGCGTCACCCCTTCGCACCAAAAAAAGACAAAGAAGGATTCCGGAGAACTTCACCGACCGGTCTGCCGCCCTGAATGGACTCTGGGGCAGATAGCGGAAAGATGGCGTCCGGATAGCCGACCGTCTCTGCGAAACGAGAAGAAGCGTATCGAATCAGAGAAGGTACAGCCGCCCGTATCCTCTATCGATTCCTCAGGCAGCCCCTGCTGCCGCAGCTGGGCGCGGACCAGCAGCGTCAAGTCTACGTGCCGCCTCGGTCCCAGGTCGGTCCGTACCACTTCGCCGAGAGATGAATCGGCCGAACATATTGCCAATTGCTGGGCTACGTCGTCGCCCACCTCGAAGGCCTCCACCCTGATGTGCGGACCGATGGCAGCGAGCAGTCCCGCACCGCTGCCCGACGAGGCACGGAGTGCCTGGACGGTCCTTGGAAGAATGCCCGCGACGATTCCTCGCCAGCCAGCGTGAACTGCCGCCACCGCGCCTGACCGGACATCAGCCAATAGTATCGGAACGCAGTCCGCCGTCCTAACGCAGCAGGCAGCCGGCGCCCAGTCCGCAATCACCGCGTCGGCAGGCTGCTGCCGCGCATGACGCACGCTGCTTCCGGGCTCGAGCCGGACAAAGTTGGATCCATGCACCTGGCTTGCCCAGAACAACTGCTGCTCGGTCAGCCCCAAAAATCGAGCCGCGCGCTCTAGATTGGCCAGCACGGCATTTTCGTCGTCACCGACCGCGGTCGACAGATTGAGCGTCGCGTAGTCCCCTGCGGAGGTTCCACCGACACGTGTGAAGAAGGCATGGCGAAATCCTGCCTCGGCGAGCAGGCGGCTTTGTAGCGGTTGGAGGCTATCGTTGGCCATCTTCGGGTGTCGAACAATCAGCGAATGCACGGCGGACTCGATAGACTCTGCAATGCATGGTACAAGCTCCGCGAATGCGACCCAAGGATCCATTCATAGGCCGAGAGATCCTTGATGGTCAATTCCAGATCATCCAGAAGATCGGCACCGGCGGCATGGGTAGCGTCTACAAGGCCCTTCGGCCCGCCGACGCTCGGATGGTTGCCATCAAAATCTTGCATCCGAAGCTTGCCGGGCGCAAGGACGTGGCGTCGCGGTTTCGACGCGAGGCGCGCGCAACCCAGCAGCTCACTCATCCCAATACCGTCAAGGTCTTCGACTATGGAGATCTCGGTGACGGCTCCTTGTACATCGTGATGGAGTTGCTCGAGGGGATGAATCTGCACCAGCTGGTGCGTCGTCAAGGTCCCATCGAAACCGAGCGGGCCGTCAGCATCCTGGTCCAGGTATGCGGGGCGCTCCAGGAAGCTCATGAGTTGGGAATCGTGCATCGCGACTTGAAGCCCGAGAACATCTTTCTGTGCAAACAATCCGAAGGGGCGGAGTTCGCCAAGGTACTCGATTTCGGATTGGCGAAGGTCACCGAGCAGCAGATGCGTCCCGGATCGCTGATATTGACCCAAGAGGGAATGGTCTTCGGAACCCCTGAGTTCATGTCGCCCGAGCAGGCTCAGGGGCGTCCCCTCGACGCTAGGAGCGATGTCTATTCGCTTGCGGTCATCTTGTTCGAGGCCCTGACCGGCAAGCTTCCCTTCATCGCCCAGACGCCGATGGAGTACATTCAGAAGCACGTACTGGAGAAGCCGCTCAAGCTGTCGGAGCGAGCCGCCGATCGAACCTTTCCGGTGGCGTTGCAAGCGGCCATTGCCAAGGCTCTCGATAAGCGTCCGGAGCGGCGCTGGCAGAGTGCCGCGGACTTTTCTCGAGCTCTTCAGACTGCGCTGGAGATTCCACAGGGCGCTCCGGCTGCGGCCCCAGCAGACGTCTCGGTAGCCAGTTCCGGCGTTCCGGCCAATCTTCGCCTGCTTTTCGCGATTGCACTCGGCATTCTGTTGCTCGGAATCGTGCTCGCGCTGGCAATTGTGTGGTGGGTGGTCGAGTGAGCCCGACGCTCCAGGAACGGGCAGAGATGCACCCGCGGCGCGTTCGGCGAATCGCGGTTTCGGTCGTGCGTTGGTCGATCGGGCTGACGCTCGCGAGCTTTGCGGTTTCGGCGATCGTCATCGGGTTGACGATCTGGCACTACGAATCCGGACTGCCCAGCATTGCCCAGCTGCGCAAGGGGTACCGCCCTCCCGAGGTCACCCGCGTCTTGGCGAGGGACCATACCCTCTTGGCCCAAATCTTCAGGGAACGTCGGACCGTCGTGGCCTTCAAGAGCGTTCCCCCGCAGACCAAGTTGGCATTTTTGGCTGCGGAAGACGCCAGTTTCTACGAACACGAGGGGCTCAATTATCTCGGCATGCTGCGGGCGTTGGTGGTGAACCTTCGTGCAGGACGTACTGTCCAGGGCGGCAGCACCATCACCCAACAGGTGGTCAAGAATCTGTTGCTCTCTCCGGAACGGACCCTGGCGAGGAAGGTACAGGAAACCATCCTCGCGCGTCGTCTGGAGCAAACCTTGGGAAAGGACGAAATCCTCGGTCTCTATTTGAACACCATCTATCTGGGCCACGGCCGCTACGGCGTCGAAGAGGCTGCACGCTTCTATTTCGGTAAGCACACTTCGGAGTTGGATCTCCCCGAGTCGGCTCTGCTCGCGGGTCTGGTAGCCTCACCCGAACGCTACTCGCCAAGGCACGATCCGAAGCGTGCTCTCGAGCGGCGTCGATTTGTCATCCAACAGATGCGGGCCAAGGGCTTCATCACCGCACGGCTCGCTCAGCAGGCGCTTGCGACCCCGCTGAAGCTGGCGCCGTCGGCGGAAGAAGAATCTGATCTCGCTCCGGAAATGGTGGCGTGGGCCGAGCGATATTTGACCCGGATCGTGGGACCCGACGCTCGACGGGGCGGGTACACCATCGAGACGACCATCGATCCTTCGCTCCAGGCGCTGGCGCGTAAGGCGGTGCGAAACGGGCTTTCCAGGTACCAGGAACGTCACGGGATCACGCCGCCTTATGCGGCGCGTTCGCGGTCCCTTTGGGGGCCTGCCTTCGGCGGTACCCCGCGGAGGAATCACATCTACGTCGGAACCGTTGTCTCCACGGACGATGCGGAAGGGACCATCGACGTCCGTGTGGGCGACCGGGTCGGCCGAGTTCACTTGGTGGATGAGACGTTCTTCAACGATCGACATCTGGCTCCCAGTCGATTTGCGGAGACGGGCGCTGCGCTCCGCGTGGTGATGGAGGGAGATCCCGACACACCCATGCCCGAGCTTCGGCTCGACTTGGCCCCCCAGGCGGCCCTGGTTGCGATCGATCCGAGGACCCGTCAGGTGCTGGCGCTGGTGGGCAGCCGTGACGCTTTGGCCGGAGGGCTCGACCGTGCAACTCAGGCAATTCGGCAGCCCGGTTCGGCGTTCAAGCCGGTGCTGTACTCTTATGCTTTGCATGCTCGGCAATTCACCGTGGCCAGCGTACTCGAGCTGCCGTCACGGTCTCCCGGCGACGAGCCGCGGCATCTGAGCGTGAGAGAGGCGATCGCTCATAGCGACAACGCTGCTGCTGAGTTCTTGTTGCAGCAGGTGGGCGCAAGCAACGTAGTTTCGTGGGCTCATGCCTTGGGAATCCACTCTTCCCTGGCGCCCACACCGTCGCTCGCCCTTGGGGCATACGAGGTATCGCCGTTGGAGATGACCAACGTGTACGCCTCGTTTGCCAGCGGCGGATTTGCGGCCCCGACCGTCTTCGTGACTCGCATTGCCGGCCACGGGGGGCAATTGGTGACGTTGCCTCCAGATGCTCCAAGGCACGCCGTACTGAGCGCCGAAGAAGCCTACTTGACGACCAGTCTGTTGCGCAGCGTGGTCGAAGTGGGAACCGGACAACGCGCTAAGCGGGTAGGTCGACCAGTGGCCGGAAAGACTGGCACGACCAACGACGCCAAGGACGCCTGGTTCGTTGGATATTCTCCAGATTTGGTGTGCGGCGTTTGGGTCGGCTATGACGATGCATTGCCGCTCGGGCGCCGCGAGTCAGGTGCCGTTGCTGCGCTTCCGATTTGGGTCGAATTCGTGAAGGGAGCGGAGTCGTCGCGCCCGGTCATCGATTTCGCCCGACCTCCGGGAATTCAGCTGGAGCGCATCGATCCCAATTCAGGCCTTCTGGCCTCATTCGACCAGCCGGATGCCATTGAAGAAGTCTTCTTGCCCGGTACCGCGCCCACGGAAGCCGCCCCCAACTACGACTCTGCGGACGCAGGCGCGGGCTCCAACCCTGGGCCGTTGGCTCCGCCGACCGATGCTCTCCCGTCCGTCGGCGGGGATATGCCCTCGGACGGGAGCGAGGCGCCTCCGGCAGAACCGGCCGCGGCAGGTTCGCCGCCCGACGACTCTGCCCAGGCTCCGGCGGCACCCTAACGACCGTTTGGATCGTGGGTTGAAAGCTCGCCATCGCCGGGTAAAGAACGCGTCATGACGAACGGTCACCACTGCATGCTTTGGTTGGTTGCTGCGCTGCTCCTGGGTTGCCATCGCAGCGAACCCGATACGGTCCAGCAAGAAGCGCACGATGCGGGACTGCCTCGCCCAAAGGGCGAGATCGCGCAGGCACTGGCAAGCGCAGCGGCCTCGGCCAAGGTGGAGGACTCGGCCGAGGCGAAGGAGGGGCCGCCCGAGGATGGGGTTTTGCCTGCCAGTCGTGCTGACGCTGAAATCGCCAAGGGAAGTGCTCCCAAACTGACGCTAGGTAGTTCCGGTCGAGAGCCGCGTGTCGCATTTTCCCACTCGCCACTTGCCGGAAAAACGCCGGCGTCGCTCCAATTGACTCTGCAGGTTGGTCCGAGTCAGACGCTCCCTCCGCTGACCTTCCAACTCTTGTTCGAGCCGCAGAAGACCAGCAAGCCCAAAAATGGCGAACAGCGTCTGGTGGCCCAGATTGGCGACGTAGTGGTCGAAGCTTCCGACGTGCCCGAGGATTTTCGCCGCAAGATGTCTAGTCTGAATCGGAGTCGCATCTCGTTTACGCTGGCACCGACCGGTGCTTACGCCTTCTCTATCGAGGCGTCGAAGGCGACCGGCGGTGAATTTCAGGATATTCTGGAGTCTATATCCGAAGGAATTTCGTTGGCGATGATGCCAACGCCGAAAGAGGCAGTTGGTGCAGGCGCATATTGGATGGTGACTTCGCGCGATCCGATTCTCGGTATCGATCTGGTCGCGTACCGCATGGTTCAAGTAGAGAAGGTCCAAGACGGCAGTGCCGATCTCAGCTTCGACTTGAGAAAATATGCGGTCGGCCGAGATATCGACGGCTCCGCACTGGGTGCGACTGGCAAGCTGAGCATTCAGCAGCTCAATGCCGTAACCAAAGGCGAAGCCACGATGGCGCTGACCAGTACCTTGCCGACCAGCGTCGAGGCCGACCGCACTTTTCGTGTCTTGCTCAATTCGGACCAACAGAAGGGACAGAGCCTGATTCAGACCGGTGGCAAGTGTCGATTTACCAGCGACCGCTAGACAGCGCCCCAAAGCGGGCACCATCTTGCGCTGGCGGGATCAAGCACTCGAGGGCCTTGGTTAGCTGGCCGCTGATGAAGAAGCCTTGGCGCGGCGACTCCTGAAACGATTGACCAGCGCATTGGTCGAGCTGTCGTGGGTCGCGACCGCATTCTCTCCCACCAGCTCCGGGAGGATTGCCTTTGCCAGCTGCTTGCCGAGCTCGACCCCCCATTGGTCGTAGCTGTTGATTCTCCAGATGATGCCCTGCACGAAGATCTTGTGCTCGTATAGGGCGATGAGGCGGCCCAAGGTGCGCGGAGTCAATCGATCGAAAACCAGGGTGTTGGTGGGCCGATTGCCTTCGAACACGCGGTGTTCCGTGAGCGCTTCGATCCGAGCTGCCGGCATCCCAGCTGCTTGTAGCTCGTGACGCACCGCCTCGCGCGTCTTGCCCCGCATGAGCGCCTCGGTCTGGGCAAAGCAGTTGGCGGCCAACATGGCGTGGTGCGCGGTAAGTGAGTGGTACGAAGTCAGCGGCAGCAAAAAGTCCGCGGGAACCAGGCGCGTGCCCTGATGGATGAGCTGGAAAAAGGCATGCTGTCCATTGGTCCCCGGCTCTCCCCAAAGGATGGGTCCCGTCGAATAGTCGACGATTCTGCCCCCGTCGCGATCGACGCTCTTGCCGTTGCTCTCCATGTCGGCTTGCTGCAGATAAGCGGCAAAACGGTGCAAATGCTGGTCGTACGGCAGAACGGCATGGGTCGCGGCGCCGAAGAAATTGGCGTACCAGATGCCCAACAGCGCCATGACGACCGGGATATTGCGCTCGAAGGGCGTATTCTCGAAATGATCGTCCACGTCCTGACCGCCGAGCAGCAACTGCTCGAAGTGATCCATGCCGATGAGACAGGCGATGGACAACCCAATCGCGCTCCACAGAGAATAGCGTCCACCCACCCAATCCCAAAATTCGAACATATTTTCTGGGTCGATCCCGAATTCCGATACCGCTTTTGCATTGGTCGAAAGAGCGACGAAGTGCTTGCCGACCGCGGCTTCACTTCCCAGTTTGTCGACCAGCCAGGCTCGCGCCGTGCGGGCATTGGTCATGGTTTCCTGAGTCGTGAAGGTCTTCGACGCGATCAGAAAGAGCGTCGTCTCCGGATCCGACGCAGCCAATACGTCGCTGACTGCCGACCCATCGATATTCGAGACGAAATGGGCGGAAAAGCCTGGCTTCCACACGGGACGGAGTGCTTCGGTCACCATGACTGGCCCGAGATCCGAACCGCCGATGCCTATGTTGACGATGTTGGTAAGGGGGCGCCCTGTATGGCCATGCATGTGCCCCTGATGAAGGGCCGCGACCAAGCCGCGCATCTTACCGAGTACCGCGTTGACTCGAGGCATGACGTCCTCGGAGTTCACGAAGATGGGACGATTTTTGCGATTGCGTAACGCCAAGTGCAAGACTGACCGATTTTCGGTGAAATTGATGGGCTCTCCGGAGAACATGCGGTGGCGCCAGCCCGCCAAGTCGGCCTGCTTGGCCAGAGCGATCAAGAGCCGCATCGTCTCTTCGGTTACGCGATTCTTGGAGTAATCGAAGAGCAGGTCGTCCAGTGCCAGTGAAAACCGATTGTGGCGGTCGGGATCGTCCCGGAACAGATCGAGCATGTGCACGTTCTGCATGGCGCGCTGGTGCTCGACCAAGGCCCGCCAAGCCGAAGAGGTCGTGATGGGTTCCATATCGTCCTCTCAGTACCCCAGCTTCTTCTTCTTTCCAAGGGCGTCCGGCAGCGGCATCTCTTGTTCGATGAGCACCGGCAGTCGCAGGCTTCGGTCGGCATTGATCCCAATCCAATGCTTGAGCGCTTCCGGTAGCTCGTCCTCGGCATAGATCGCGTCGACCGGACATTGTCCGGCGCAGACACCGCAATCGATGCACTCCTCCGGGTCGATGTAGACCATCTGAGCGTCGCCGTGGAAGCAGTCCACGGGACACACCGAAACGCAGTCGGTAAATCGACAGCCTGTGCAATTGTCCGTAACGACGTAGGCCATTCGAACTCGACATCGGTGATCAGCGGGCAAGCCCGCGACGACACCAAGCCTTACGTTTACTCGCTGTTCGGGCCGAGAGCAATGACTGGAACGAGTGTGGGGCGACACTTCCGGGCAGTGCTGGCAATCGGGTGAGAGCGCATTCGCGCAAAAAGCGCGGCAAGCTCACAAAAATGGCGATGTGTCCCCGGCGCCTTCCCGGAGCACCTTGGGCGATTCGCCCAAAAGGTCGACAACGGTCGATGGCTGCGTCTGACCAGGTCCTGCATCGAGGACCAGCGCCAGCCCGGGGAAGGCATCGTCGATTTCACGCGGATCGAGATGAGGCTCTTCGTCGGGGCGCCAGGCGCTGGTTGTCAGGATGGGGCGTCCGAGCTCCTCGATCAAAGCGCGTGTGACCGGGTGGTTCGGGACGCGAATGCCCACGGTCTTGCGAGGCGACTGCACGACGCGCGGTACCTCCCGTGTGGCTTGGAGAATGAAGGTATAGGGGCCGGGTAGATGGGCCCGCAGCGTGCGAAACACGTGATCGTGCATCACGGCAAAACGAGATACGTCAGCCAGGTCTTTGCACAAGAAGGCAAAGAGGCGAGATCGCGGTGCGCCCTTGGTCTGGTAAAGGCGGTCAATCGCCTTCTTGTTGAACAAGTCGCATCCGAGAGCGTAAACGGTGTCCGTCGGATAGCCGATGATCTGTCCAGCCTCGAGTGCGTCCACGGCTCGTCGGAGCTTGCGCGGCTCGGGATTGATCGGGTTGACTTCTAGGAGCATGTAGGAGGCTCTACGTACCTCGGCGACAGAGACCGAGCCGGCTCGGCGGAGCGAGCGACCCTAGCACGCGGCGTCGAGAGCCGCATGGCGCGATTTTCCCGGGAAGCAGAGCATTGGAGCTCGACCGAAGGCAGCCTCGGGTGGCAAGATGGGGCCGGGAAGTCGGCATGTTTCGCGAGGCTGTTTCGAGGCTCCTGCCGTTTTCGGTCATGCTCGCGTGCGGTACGGCCACTCACGGCCGAGCGCCCGCATCGGCGTCTACCGATCCGAACCAACACCAAGAGACCACTGCGGGCGAGGATTCCGAGCAGGGCGATGCTGGCCAACAGTCAACAACCGGACTGTCACACGAACGCGCGGCACCAGCGCGTGAGGCCGACGCAAACGTCCGACGACAGGGTCTTGCTACCTATTATGCATCGTCTTTGGCGGGGCATCGAACTGCCAACGGAGAACGCTATGATCCAAACGCCTTGACCGCAGCACATCGTTCGCTGCGCTTTGGAACTTGGGTCAGGGTGACCCGTGCCGACCGGCGTGCCCAGGTGACGGTTCGCATCAACGATCGCGGACCATTCGGCGATGACCGCCGGATCATCGATCTTTCGAAGGCAGCAGCCGCTCGTCTCGGGATGCTCAGAGAGGGAGTCGTCGAGGTCAGGTTGGAAATACTGAAATCGCCCCACTAGAAACCAGGGTTTCGGTCGCCAAGTGAAGATGTCGGGCGTCGGTTAGAGCCGTGTGTCTTCTTGGCTTGGCAAACGTTGGTCCAGCAGCTCTGCCAGGCGTGCCATTTCGGGTACCCCAGCGAGCCGCCCCAGGGCGGCGCGAACCTTGGCGATGGTCGGGGATACGAATCCCAAAAATCCGGGGTTCCCCTTGACCCGATCGATGTACACGAACCTCCCTGCGTCTTTCAGCTTTCGCTGTACCGTGACGACGTCGAATTCGAAGGTGAGCCGAGCTCGTTCTGCCGGCAGCAGCCGGCGAGCTTCCAGGTAGTCGTCCAGGCGGGCCTGCACAAACGCATGATCGAATGTCTGGTAACTATCCTGCAGTAGCGCCACCAGATCATAGACCCGAGGCCCGAGCAGAGCGTCCTGAAAGTCAAGCCAGGTTAGTTCCCAGTCGTCGTTTCCACTCGGGCGGACCATGAGATTTCGGCTCTGATAGTCGCGATGGACGAAACCCGTCGGAAATCCGACGATGGTTCGCACCAGCCAGTCCGTCGCCTGATCGAAGATCAAGCGCTCGGAAGGTTCGAGCTGGAGCCCTCTGGCCTCTAGCGCCCACTCGCGAAAGTGCTCGATTTCCCAGCGCAGCAGCTGTTCGTCGAATTGCCGGCTGACGACCACACTGTCTGGCGGCAACGGCTCCAGCTCCCGCTGGGCCCGGGCCAGATCCGCGATTGCCTTCTTGTACAAGTACTGCATGAGCTCCGGATGCTGCTCGACCATGAGAGCCAGGGTCAAATCGCCCAGATCTTCGAGGAGCACCAAACCGACATCGCATGCTTCGGCGTGTACAACTGGCACGTTGACGCCACGGGAGGCCAGCAGGTCTCGGATTTCCAGGAAGGGCCACCGTCGAATTGGGGCCTTGGTATTGTCGATTTCGTCGGAGCTCAACGCCTCCGGCACGTACATGGCAATGCTGGGTGGGGCGCCATTGCCGCTGATGCGGAAATAGAGGCGGCTCGAGGCGCCTCCCGGCAGGCGTTCGACCCGACGTGAAGGGGCAAATCCAAACTGCAGGCGGATGCTAGCAACGAGATTTACCTCGGACTGGTGCGGCAAAGCGATCATCCCGCCTTTTATCGCGTTTTTTCGGTGTAAGGTAGTCTGAGCTCATGGAACTTGCGGCACTTGGTCCAGGCTGGCACGCCCCAATCGTCTCGCTGATTGCCACACTCGAGCCCTCGATGAAGGTGGACGAAGGTTCGATTGCGGCCATCGGTCGCTGGCTCGATCTTCTGGCAACCTGGAACCGCCGAATGGATCTGACCGCCGCGCGGTCTTCATCGGAACTCGTGGACCTGGCACTGGCCGATGCCGTCGTCCTTGTTGCCGAAACGCGCAAGCTCGGCGAGCACGGAGGATCATGGATTGACGTGGGCGCCGGGGCTGGAGCTCCTGGTTTGGCCATCGCTTTGCTGGACCCCGCGGTGACGATGACATTGGTCGAGCCGAATGCGAAGAGAGTCGCGTTCCTCAGGCAGGTCGTGGGCGGGCTCGGTTCCCGGCGCGTGAACGTTTCACGTCAGCGCGCCGAGCAGGTCGAGCCAGCCAGCGCCGATATTGCGGTTTCGCGGGCGACGTTCAAGGCTTCGGAGTGGTTGGCCAGGGGAGTCAGCATGGCCCGCAAGATCGTGTGGGTTCTGCTGGCAGAAAGCGAAGTGCCCTCGGTGGACGCCTTTCGCGTCGTGGCCGATCGGCGCTATCGCTGGCCGGAAACCGGCGCCGTACGCCGTGCGGTGGCCTTTGCCCCTCGCTGAGCCGATTGCTTGCGATTCGGTGGCACGCGGCCGGTCGATTGCGGCCCAAACCGTGGTCCCAAGAACTGTCAACGACGGGCAGTCAGTTTCCGGTACAGAGCCGCAGTCTGCTCGGCGATGAGAGCCCAACTAAATCGCTCCAAAACTCGCTCTCGACCAAGAGAGCCTGCTCGTGTCGCGCGGTCGCGATCTTCGAGGTACAGGTTGATTGCGTTGGCCAGATTCCTGGCAAATACGGCGCAGTCTTTGGGAGTTCCGTAGGGGCCCCCGTCGTCCTCGAAGGGCACCAGCGTGCCGGTCTGGCCGTCGGCTACGATTTCGGGTATTCCCCCGACCGCCGACGCAACTACGGGCACTGCGCAGGCCATGGCCTCCAGGTTGACGATCCCGAACGGCTCATAGACACTCGGGCAAACGAACACCCGCGCGTGGCTCAGAACTTGCGAAAGTGCCCGTCGAGAAAGCATCGACGGAATCCACACCACGTGTCCGCGAGTTTCACGTAGCTTGGCAACTTGCTTCTCGACCTTTCTCAGCAGGTCCTCGGTGTCCGCCTCCCCGGCACAGAGCACCAGCTGAGTGCCCGGTACCAAGTGTTCCGCCGCCTCGAGCAGGTGAATGATGCCCTTTTGGCGAGTCAGCCGCCCCACGAACACCGCGTAGGGCCGCGTCGGTTCGATGCCGTGGCGCGACAACTCGTCGGTCGCATCTTCCGGTTTGACCTGCTCTGGATCGATTCCATTGTAGATGACCTCGACCCGATCGGGTGCCACGTTGGGATACGCGCTCAGAATGTCGACGCGCATGGCCTCGGACACGGCAATCACGGCATCGGCCGATTCGATCGCGACATGCTCGCAGAAGCGGGAAAGCGCGTAGCCGCCGCCCAATTGCTCGGACTTCCAGGGACGCAGGGGCTCCAGGCTGTGCGAAGTCAATACGTGCGGGATGCGGTACAGGAGCTTGGCCCAATGACCGGCCATGTTGGCGTACCAGGTATGGGTGTGAACCAGGTCGACACCCGCCAATCGCTTTGCAACCGCCAGATCGACAGACATCGCTTCCAGCGCCGCAGCATGAGGTTCTGGTCCCGACAGAGCCTTCCATGGCTGATAGGTGGCCGCGACTTCAGACGCGTCCCTGGGATCACCGAAACAGTGGACCGCTACCCCGACATGCTCCTTGAGATATCGCACCAGATTGGCCACATGGACGCCCGCACCGCCATAAACGAAGGGAGGATACTCCCTGGTCACGATGCCAACGTTGACGCTTCGGCTCACTCGGATATCTTTCAGGGTTGGGTCGGCACGGGGTCACCCTTGCCGACGACCACCACGCCATTGTCGGAAATCGTCAGTCCGCGGGCGCGATCATCGGCGATATCCACGCCGATCTGGCAACCCGGGGGTATCACCACGTTTTTGTCGATGATCGCTCGGCGAACGATGGCTCCGCGGCCCAGATCGACCCCATCGAGCAATACGCATTTTTCCACCAATGCTCCGGAATGGACTACCACGCCCGGTGAAACGACCGACCCACGAACGGTTCCACCGGCGATAATGGCGCCCGCGCTCACCAGAGAGTCGACCGCGTGTCCGCGACGGCCATCTTCATCGAACACGAATTTTGCTGGAGGGAGCGAGGGGTACCAGGTGTGTATCGGCCACTGTTCGTTATAGAGGTTGAACACCGGATGAACGCTGACCAGATCCAGATTGGCGTCGTAATAGCTATCGAGCGTGCCGACGTCCCGCCAGTAGCCGCGATCCCTGTCGTTGGCTCCGGGGACTACGTTGTTCGCGAAAGCGTAGACACTCGCGGCACCCGCGGAGACCATCTTGGCTAATATGTCACCGCCCATGTCGTGCTTGCTGTTTGGATCCTCGGCATCATTTTTGACTGCATCGACCAAGACCCGAGTCGTGAACAGGTAGTTGCCCATCGAAGCGAAGACCTCTTCGGGGCAATCTGGTAGACCTGCCGCCTGCTGGGGCTTCTCCTGAAAGCGAGCGATGCGGTTGTTCGAGTCGGCCTCCAGGACTCCGTACCGGTAAGCGTCCTGACGAGGCACACGGATGCCCGCTACCGTGACGCCGGCGCCCGAGTCGATGTGCTGTCGGAGCATTTGACTCGGATCCATCCGATAAATATGGTCAGCGCCAAAAACGTAGATGTAGTCGGGCCGCTCGTCTACGATGAGGTTCAAATTCTGCAAAATGGCGTCTGCGGAGCCTTCGAACCACCGCTTGCCGATCCGCATCTGTGCCGGCACGCTCATGACGTAGTTGTTGAATATCGGGGACAAGCGCCAAGTTTGGGCAATGTGCCGGTCGAGGCTGTGGCTCTTGTACTGAGTCAGCACGGCAATGCGCATGCAGCCTGCGTTGACCAGATTGCTCAAGACGAAATCCACCAACCGATAATTGGCTCCAAAGGGCACGGCGGGCTTGGCACGGTCCCGCGTCAGCGGGGCCAGGCGTTTACCTTCGCCCCCTGCGAGGACCAACCCGAGGACTTTCGGACGTTTGGGCATGACTCTCGGGGCATGCTGCCGTAGTCACGCCCAGGATCGCAAGCCTCTGTCGCCACCATTCGGCGTTCTGCAACGCCATCGTTCCGACCGCCGACTTGCACGCAAGAACCTCTGGTCCAAGCGCTGCCTTCTTCACCGGGTGAAAACGGCTCTCTCTTGGTTGGGTTCGACGTAATTTCGAGGTGGTGGCGCTAGCCGGAGCCGGAAGAGCCCGAGCTTCCCGCACTTGCGCCGGCCTCGCCCGATGACCCGGCCATGCCTGACATGCCCGAGGCCCCGCTCTGTCCGGCCTGCTCGCCACCGCTTCCGCCCTGGCCCGCGCCGCCGCCTTGTTCCTGACCAGCCACGCCTGCAGATCCAGCGGCGTTCTCGTCAATCTTGTTTCGATCGACGTTGGTGATGAGCGAGCAGCCGGCTAGAACCAACAGACCGCCTGTGACCGCAGCTATGAGCCTTAGGCGTGCGTACATCGAATACCTACCTTCTTTGCCCGGGTCGGGAACTCGTCCGTGACGCTCAGTATTTCGCACAGGGGCTCCCGCTGGCAAGGGAAAGCAATCTTGGTCTGGGTCGCCGGTCGGCAACCTGCTAGGATCGGCGGGTATGCAGCGTCGTAGTCTTTGGTTTGGGGGCCTTCCGACCTGGGTCGTGGCGACGTTTGCCACCGCGACCAGCCTCGCACAGTACGATTCGCCCAGCCCCTACGGGTCATCGTCGCCCGGATTGCAAGCCGGAGGGCTGGCTCCTCCGGGCGCGGCGCCGCCTGCTCCGGGTCCTGGCTACGACGCCAATCCTGCACCGACGGAACAGACGCTCAGGGAGGCCGACGAGAGGGACTCGGGACGGGGGCTGCAGTTCGTTTGGCTCAACGGTGAAGGCGGATTCGAGATCGTGGGTTTGCAAACCCTTCACGCCAATCATCTGGTGGACGCCAATATCGTTGACAGTCGCCAGAGCGGACCGATGTTCGGCGCTGGCTTGGGGGCTCGGTTGATCTTTTTGACCCTCGGTGCGCGATTTCGGATTGGAACCCTCAGCACTGCGCAGCTCTGGACTCTCGGTGCAGAGGCTGGCCTGCATATCCCCATTGGAATCGTCGAACCTCATTTCAACGTGGGAGCCGGCTACGCTTCGCTCGGTGCCTTCAATCCTAAGGATAGCACCGTGGATCTCAAGGGAGCCGGCGTGAATATTCACGGCTGGTACGGCCGCGTCGGTTTCGGCATCGACGTTTACGTCACTCCAGTGGTGTCGGTCGGTGCGAACATGACTGGCGACGTCTTGTTCTTGACGCGGCCCGGTGTCGACGCGACGAAACTGGCAGGGACGACGCCGCCCGCCGACCAGACCGCCAGCGCACAGGCAGCTAGCGAGCTGTATCAAGCCGATGGATCGAGCGTCGGCGCGGCTGCCGCACTGACGGGCGTCGTCGGCCTGCATTTCTAGCTGTGGTTGGTCTGGCGCTTTCGGCAGTTCTGATTGCGGTCCTTTTCGCCGCGGGCCTTCAAATCCGTTTGGGCCGTACCGTGGAGCTGCCGAATCGCATCGGTATCGGACTGTTCTTTGCCGGTGCGCTCATCGCCGCGCCGAGTCTTCTCCTGGAGAGCTACGTCCTGGACATTCTGGGGATATCGCTGCGGGTGGTTCCGCCGGCGCAGTCAGGCTCCCTCACCGCTGCATTCTCGGTCGTCTCCCCGCTGGAGCACCTGGCGCTAGCGATCGTTGTCTGGCCGTTGTATCGCGCCCGGCGCTTTCCGAGCACCGGTAGCAGCGTCACTGCCGCGGCCCTGGCCGCACTGGGCTTCGGAGCGCTCGCAGGCGGGTACGCCGTCGTCAACGCGCCCGGGGCGTGGACCCTGGTGCGCGCTTGCATCGATCTTTGGGTCCGGGCATTTTCCGCGGGCCTGTGGGGCACGATGCTCGGATCGGCACGTCCCCTGCGCAATCGATGGTTTCCCGCCGTTTGGCTGCTGGCAGTACTCGTCACCGGTCTGTCATTTCATATCGTGGACGGTCGCGGTACCGGATGGTTGATCGGCGCATTGCCGTTGCTTTTGGTCATGGGGGCAATGTCGGTCTGGCTGCTCCGTCAGATAGAAGGCCCGAGAAAATCGCTCATCGTGCCTCGACCGATTGGCTTGATACTGCCGGAGGCCGTGAGTATCGATGGCGTGCGGGCGGTCTTTCAGCACCGTCACCGTCCGGCACTATTGCATTGGATCGTAGGCGGAGCCCTGGTCACTTTCGGAGGTGTGCTGGCCACGTTTGTGCTGTCGATAGTGGTGGCCCACTGGGTGGGAGTCGATCTTTCACGCGCCGACGAATCTGGAGTCGGCGCAATGGTTCCCATTACTCTGATGGGGACCTTCGTGCTTGCCGCATTTCCACTGTCCGGGTATCTGGTGGCCAGAGCGAGCGCGGCCGACAGTATTTTCGAGCCCGCCATGGGCGCTGCCCTTGCGATAGCGTTCATCACCCTGCTTCTTTGGATGACGGCTCCGGTGGCAATCGTTCTGATAATTGCTCTGGCACCGCTAGCATTTGGCCTGACCTGTTTCGGTGCCTGGCTCGGCCTGGCGCGGCCGCGCTAGGGCGCCGAGTGGCGCGTGCGCTTCCAACGGGAATACTCTCCCGAGGTCAACAAGGGGTCAGCTGCAATCGATGGAGCTGCGGGGGCGCTCACGGAGGGAACGTAGTTTGGTTCGAATCTGGGTTTCAGGTCGAATTCTACGAATTTCCCCAGCAAGTGCGGGGCCTCGGAGACCCAAATCTTTCTCGCCGTGACGTCCATTACCACTCCGTGCGCGGCGATAAGAGCGCCGATGGCTCGTCGATCGCCGAGTGCAAGGGGAGCGTCGTTGACTCCGTAGCGATCTCGGAGCATGTGAACCAAGTTGGACACGGTGGCGGGATGGTTCAGCCGCGCGAGGAGCTGTTCGCCTCGCAATTTGCGCTGGACGGTCGATGTCCGGTCCTTGACGTACCTGTTTTTGGGATCGTCGGCACTCGGTCCTACCAGGTGATTGGTGACGACTGCGCGAGTCGAGATCTGGTAACGATATGCCGGTCGACCGGGAACCCGTTCGACCACGAATGCCGCGCCGTCGGCATCGGCGGTGATTACGATGTGGCTGACC
>Ga0055462_10000026_pt1 | contig 18017 bp, 16 predicted proteins | sample Joice_ThreeSqC_D_2_FD_57689 | JGI IMG/M metagenome (GOLD analysis project Ga0055462, IMG submission 57689) | Wetland microbial communities from San Francisco Bay, California, USA, that impact long-term carbon sequestration - Joice_ThreeSqC_D1 | ecosystem: Environmental > Aquatic > Marine >...
ACCCAGCGCTGCTCGCCAACTCGGCAGATCAAGGTGTCCAGAGGAACTCGACCGCTCGCGATCCCGCGAAGGAGGACTTCGGTGGTCACTGGTCCGACCGGTTCGCTGCTGCCTCGGCTGACCCACCAGTGGCTCATCGGTTGCTATTGCCTTCCTGACTACTTGGAGAATACACGACCGAGCCAACTATCGTCATACGGGCGGTCGCGCGGCGCGTCAACTTTCGTCTGCAGGCCCGAAGCTCTGACCGGTCCTCCCACTCGTGCCGGGGCTAGGACACTTTGGGCCGCGTCCAGGCCCCCGCAGGGGCACTAGGCTCAGTGCAACCAGGCAAAATTCCCGAACGATGAACCGCGGCAAGGCCTAGCTTGCCGCGGTTACCGCAGGGTCGAACTTCATGGTCAGCTTCCCGTCCACGGAGTCGATTCGTACGCTGCCGCCCTGCGACAATTCGCCGAAGAGGAGAGCTTCGGCGAGAGGACGCTTCAGTTCCTCCTGAATCAGCCGCGATAGCGGTCGCGCACCGAAGTCGGGATCGTGGCCCCGGATGGCCATGTCCTTGCGTGCCGCCGGAAGGACGGAGATCGTGACGTTGCGGTCGGATAACTGTCGACCCAATTCGGCCATGAACTTGTCGACAACCAGCTCCATTACCTCGACGGTGAGCGGCTCGAAAGCAATGCGAGCATCGAGTCGATTGCGGAACTCAGGGCTGAAGGTGTTCTTGTAGGCAATATCGTCGCGGCCACGTCGGTCGCGCGTGCCAAAGCCGACCAGTGGTCTCGCCAAATCCGCCGCCCCGACATTGCTAGTCATGATGAGAATCACGTTTCGGAAATCCGACTTTTTGCCGTTTGCATCCGTCAGTGCGCCATGATCCATGATCTGCAGCAGGACGTTGAAGACGTCTGGATGCGCCTTCTCAATCTCATCCAACAGCAGAACCGCGTGAGGGGTCTTGGCAACTGCCTCGGTCAACAGACCGCCCCGGTCATGCCCCACGTACCCCGGCGGCGCTCCAATGAGACGAGAGACGGTGTGCCGCTCCATGTATTCGCTCATGTCGAATCGAAGCAGCTCGACCCCTAGGGCGGCAGCAAGTTGTCGCGCAACTTCGGTCTTTCCAACTCCCGTCGGTCCGGTAAACAAGTAGCAGCCAATGGGCTGTCCAGGCGACCGCAAGCCTGCGCGTGCCAGCTTGATGGCGCAGGCCAGGTCATCGATGGCGCGCTCCTGTCCGAAGACCGTTCGTTTCAAGTCGCCAGACAAATTGCGGAGCGCCTCGCGATCGTCTTGGCTGACTTGGCGAGGGGGGATCTTCGCCATGCGAGCCACGATCGCCTCGATCCGATTGATCTCGACCGTTGCTCCGCCTCCCATTTCGAGCCGAGCATCGGCGCCGGCCTCGTCGATAACGTCAATGGCCTTGTCTGGCAATTTGCGGTCGGTCAAGTGACGAGCTGCAAGGGTAACCGCTGCATCGAGTGCCTCGCTCGTATAGGTCACTTCATGGAATTGTTCGTAGTTTGGCACCAAGCCAGCGAGGATTGACCGCGCGTGCGCCTCGTCCGGCTCCTCGACTTCCAACTTCTGGAAGCGACGTGCCAACGGGCGGTCACGTTCAATATGCTGGCGATACTCTTCGAACGTGGTCGCACCAATACAACGCACGGTGCCGGAGGTCAGAAGCGGCTTGAGGAGGTTAGCCGCGTCCAGGGTCGAGCCACCTGTCGCTCCCGCGCCCATGACGGTATGGATCTCGTCCAGAAACAAGATGCTGCCCGGTCGGCTCTCGATCGAGCGTACGATGCCCTTTAGCCGATTCTCGAAATCGCCCCGGAATTTGGTACCCGCAATCAGAGTGCCCATGTCCAGAGCCCAGATGGTAGCGTTCTTGAGCGGATCAGGGACGTCGCCCGATTGAATGCGGGAGGCGAGACCTTCGACGATTGCCGTCTTGCCGACTCCAGCATCTCCAACGAGCAGGGGATTGTTCTTTTTCCGTCGGGCCAAGATTTGAAAGCTTCGACGTAGCTCAGTCTCGCGCCCAATGAGCGGCTCGAGCTGTCCCAGTCGCGCCCTCTCGTTCAGATTCGACGCGAAGCGCTCCAGAGGGTCATCCTCTGACCCCGATCCAGGAAGGGCATCGATACCATCCTCTTCTTCACCCTCGGTCCGAACGACATTTGCACTCCCGGACGAGGCGGGCATTCCGTGAGCGATGTAGCTTATGACATCGACTCGAGTCACGTGTGCCTCTTCGAGAAGCGTTACGGCCAGCGTATCGACTTCCGAGAAGATCGCCACCAGAAGGTCCTGGGGCAACAGCTCGACCTTTCCGCTGCTTTCCACGTGCAGTGCCGCACGCTGCAGCACCCGCTGAAATCCACGAGATGGATTGGGATTGACGGGCGGGCCCTCCGGTACCGCGGGCAGCTCCTCGTTGAGCACTCGATCCAGACTACTTCGAAGTTGATCGAGGTCGGCACCACTTTTCATGAGGATGTGCCGGGCGGTCTTGTCGTGGAGCAGCGCAAACAACAAATGCTCGACCGTCAGCAAATCATGCCGACGGCGTCGGGCCTCCTGTGCGGCCAAGCTGCACGCGATCTCGACGTCGGGATTTACTTGCATGGCCAATCGAACCTTTGGAGGTGGATTTCTTTCACGAGACACCCCCGGGAGCATCCGCATCCTGCAGCGGCTCGGCGGTGAGCTTCAGGGGATGACCGTTCTCGCGGGCATAGCGCTCCACTTGATCGACCTTCGATTCGGCAATGTCTCGAAGATACGTCCCGGCTACGCCGCGTCCCTTGTGATGGACTTCCAGCATGATCTGCGTGGCCTCGGTTTCAGACTTGGCAAAGAAGCGCATCAGGACACCGACGACGAATTCCATGGTTGTATAGTCATCGTTGTGTAGAACGACGCTATATCGGGTCGGACGCTTGGTCCGGTGCCGCGTGGCGACAGCCAGATCGCCTTGCTCGCGGTTGGATTCTCGAGGATCGCTGCTCATCCCAATTGTTCTCGTCGGTACTGTATTTTGACACCAGGCCGAACGCTGTAAAGGTGGTTTGCGGGCCGCGCGAAGATTCCCTTGGGGGGGCGCGGACATATCCTCGCTCCGTTGTTGCCGACCATGGCTCGTGAGTGTTTCGGTTCCGATATGGTCCGGCCGCAAGCCGGTCTGACTGACGGCTAGCGCCCGCTCAGCTGCGATCTGACCCAGAGAACGAAGGATTTTAGCTCGTCGGCAAGGTCAGCAAGTGTTGGTTCGAGTCCCCAAGAAGTCATGGCTCTGGGCCGCTCGAAGGCTCCGGAGTGCCAGACGGTGGGCTGGGGGCGCTGTTGCTCGATCTCCTTTGCTCGAAGTTGCGCCGCCTGGCGCAATCCTCCCGCTCCCACGAAGCTGAGAACACGCGGTAGCTCTCCGACATCGAACCACGTGCCGTGCTCGGCACAGGTATCGACTACGATGCCACTGACACGTCCGAAATTCCGTCGGTTCATGTGCCGTCGGCAGCGCGGACATTTCCGATAACGCACTGGATCGTTCAATGGATTGTAGCGCGTCAGTCGTTGCGGCAGCGCGCCATCGAAGGATTCATGCCGCCGAATCAGGGCTCTGAGTACAGACATTTCCACGAACTGTCCTCCGCAGCCGCGGCAATCGTGAACGACGCCATCTTCGGCGCGAAAAGCGTCGAGGCGGCGGGTCGGACATATGGGACACGTGAGATCGGAATCGTCGACGATGGGTTCGAGACCGAGCTCGGCACCACACGCTGAACAGAATTGCGATTCCGTCACGTTCATGAAGTAGCAGCGGCCGCAACGGACCGTTGCCACCGGGCTGCGGCAATAGGGGCAAGTGCGCGCAGCCTCGCGAACCAGACCCCCGCAGACGGAACAGTCGTACGAGCGGGCCCCTGTCAACCGAGCGCTATCTCCCCTTCTTGATTGGCAACTGGACCGAAGTTGCCGACGACGGCTTTTGCCGGATCACGAAGCCGCTGGCAAAAGTGCCAGGGGAACGCCCTTGATCAGGTTGCCTTTTTGGGAGGTGTCTTTGGTTGTTGCGCATCGGTCTGCTCTCGTGCGCGATTTTCAACCCATTGGAGATACTTCCTGGCCCGTCGTCGCCGCTCGCGGCGGCGCGCGCTAGGATCTTGTGGCGTTCCCATCCCGTTGCGTAGCGCAGCTCTGGCGGCCTGTCCCGCAGGCAGAAGCCCATCTGCGCTTATGTTCAGGGCCGAAGAGCCAGGACGCGGCGCCGGAGGCCTCGACTTGGGCTACTGAACTCGCCAGGTACGGCCAGAGGACAGCAGCTCCTGCACAGTCTTGGGGCCGGCCTCGTTGCCTTCGGCCCGGATGCGTTGAGTGGCCAAGCCATCTTCGTAAGTGGGCCTGGAGGCGGCGTGCAAGACGCCGAGGACGACCGGAAATTCGGGATGGGGTAGACGAGCCAGCAAACTGCCGATGAAAGGGTTGGTCTCGTCGTGGACGAGAATATCGGCTTCCGTGACACCGTCGACGCCGATTTCGGCAATGCGCAGCATCAAACTTCGAGGGTCAAAGACCAGACCCTTGTTTCGGTCACGACCGTAGATCAAGGGCTTGGCGTGCTCCACGTGAAGCTGCTGATCGGGCGCGTCTGCCTTGCTTGCGAACGAGTCAAACGCACCGTCGTTGAAGACGACGCAGTTCTGCATGATCTCGACGAAGGCCGCTCCGTGATGGGTCGCGGCTCGTCGCAAGACGGCTCCTAACGGATTTGCCGACACGTCGATGGCGCGGGCGACGAACGTGGCACCGCATCCCATCGCGAAGCTGGCGGGCTCGACCGGATAGTCCACGGTGCCGAAAGGTGAGCTCTTGGTGACCTTTCCGCGCTCGCTGGTGGGACTGTATTGCCCTTTGGTGAGGCCGTAGATACGGTTGTTGAAAAGCAGGATTCGCACCTCGAGATTCCGCCTCAATACATGCAGCAGATGATTGCCTCCGATGCTGAGACCGTCGCCGTCTCCGGTAGCAATCCACACACTGAGATCTGGATTAGCGGCCCGAATTCCGGTCGCGATGGCAGGAGCTCGTCCGTGAATGGTGTGGAAGCCATAGGTGTCGAGGTAGTACGGAAATCGACTGCTGCATCCGATTCCACTGACCCAGACGAAGCGTTCCCTGGGGATCCCGAGGTCGGGCAGGATGCGCTGAACGGTGGCAAGGATCGCGTAGTCTCCGCAACCTGGACACCAGCGGACCTCCTGACTGCTGATGAAGTCTTTGCGGGTCAACTGATGTGCTTCGACTACCTGAGTCATGACATGACCGCCAATTCTCGTCTTATTCGAGCTTCGAGCTCATCGACACCGAAGGGCTTGCCCTGCACCTTTCCGAACGAAGTCGTCGAGATGAGATACGTGGCTCTCAGGACGTGCGCTAACTGACCGGTGTTGAGCTCGGCCACCAAGACGCGGCCAAAACCTGCCAACAAGCTGGAAAGATTGTTGGGCAGAGGATTGAGATGAGTGAGATGAACGTGCGCGACGGACAAGCCATCGTCCACGCAGCGTTGGACGGCCTCACGGATCGATCCGAACGTCGAGCCCCAACCAACGACGACAAGAGCGCCGGAAGATGGTCCTACTTCGACCCGCGCGGCTCGAATGCTTCGCGCGATCCGGTCGATCTTTTCGGCTCGCGTGAGGGTCATTCGCTCGTGGTTGGCGGGGTCGTAGGAGATGTGTCCAGAGTTGAAATCGCGTTCCAGACCACCGATTCGATGTTCGTAGCCCGCGGTGCCCGGTGCGACCCAAGGGCGCGCCAGGGTTTCGTCGTCACGCAAATACGGGTGGAACTCGGCGGGAGGAGGAAGGGGCGGCGGAGCGGGAATCTCCGGCAGCTCGTGCTGGGCTGGGATCCTCCAGGGCTCGGCACCGTTGGCCAGATAGCCGTCACTGAGCACGATTACCGGAATCACGTAGGTGACGGCAATGCGTACGGCCTCGAGTGCGACAAAGAAGCAGTCGGACGGAGTACTGGCTGCCAAGACGCACAAGGGTGACTCGCCGTTACGTCCATAGATGGCCTGCAGCAAATCTGCCTGCTCGGTCTTGGTTGGCAACCCGGTGCTGGGCCCACCCCGCTGGATGTCGATGACGACTAGAGGCAACTCAGCAGCAATTGCAAGCCCGATAGCCTCGGTTTTCAAAGCAAGGCCCGGGCCGCTAGTAGTGGTTACGCCGATGGACCCGGCAAACGAGGCTCCAATCGCCGCGCAGACCGCAGCGATCTCGTCTTCCGCCTGAATGGTACACACCCCGAGCTGACGATGCTTGCTGAGCTCGTGCAGGACATCGCTAGCCGGCGTGATTGGATAGGAACCCAAGACCAGCTGCCTGTGACACCGCTCGGCCCCTGCAATGAGTCCCCAGGCCAGCGCAACGTTGCCGTTGATGCTTCGGTAGAGCCCCGGCTGCACTGGCGCGGGGGGAACTCGATAGCGGTGATGGAAGAGTTCGGCGGTCTCGCCAAAGGCGTTACCCGCCTTCAGAGCCAACGAATTGGCCAGGACCAGATCCGGGCGCAACCGGTAGCGTTTCTCGATCTCCTTCAAGGTCGGATCCAGCGGGCGGTCGTAGATCCAGAACATCAAGCCCAACGTCCAGAAATTCTTGCAGCGTTCGGCCTCCTTGTTCGAAAGCTTCGCAGGCTTGACTGCGTTCAGCGTGAGTTTTCCAATCTCGAGGGCCATGACGTCGTATGCGCTCAAGCTGCCGTCCTCGAGCGGATTGCCGAGGTATCCTGCCTTCTTCAGGTTGGTCGGCGTGAACGAACTCGAGTTGGCGACGACCAGGCCTCCTCGCTTCAGATCACCGATGTTGGTCTTCAGCGCCGCGGGATTCATGGCAACCAAGACGTCTGGCCCGTCTCCCGGCGTGTAAACCTCGCTCGCTCCGAACTGGATCTGGAATCCGGAAACGCCATACAACGTACCGGCCGGAGCCCTGATTTCGGCGGGGTAGTCTGGAAGCGTCGCGAGATCGTTGCCGGCCAACGCGGCAGCCGACGTGAATTGATCGCCGGTAACCTGCACGCCATCGCCGGAATCTCCGGCGAACCGCACCACAGCCCCGCGAATCGTATGTAACGAGCTCTTGTCTTCGCTGGAAGCGTCCGGTCCAACTTCAGTTAGCATCGGATTCATTGCACCTGATGGTCGAGCAGCACACTGGCTAGCGCTACTTCGCCTCGCATTTTGGTGCCGCAGAACGCCAAAGACATCCTATGGCATGGCAACATCTGCCGCCGTGGGCAATCAATGTCAATTCGTCGCCCAGAGCTCCCTCGAAGAGCGCCCGAAGCAGCCGTTCCGTCGACCGCAACAAGACCTTCGAGCCGCGTGGACTCGGGGCGCTCGATACACGCCCCCGCGCATGAAGCCCCCAGGCCCCAGATCTCGCGTGCGCTTGGGCAACTGGCCGAAAATGAGAGCTAGGTCCTCGCGGAGGGGCCGAAGTCGACCTCGGCCGCGCGCGGACGCAGCATCGCCCCACTCAATCTGTAGGCGCGTGCTTGTCGAGCAGGGCCCCAACACGCGGAATGGCCAATTGAACTTGCTTATGCGCGGCGGGGCGAAGCTTCTCGTACGTCTTTCGTAAAATGCCTCGGTCAGCTGCGGCCGCACGACGATCAGTGACGACCAATAGTGCATCAGCAACCTGTGACGCATTCGCGATCAGATGCGAGCCAGGTGTTTTCCCATCTTTGACCGCTTCGCGGTGAAAAGGATCGAGTTGATCCAAAAATTCGTCGAGAAGATGGTCGATTGCCTGCTGGACGAATCCAGGCCTGACACCTTTGACCACGGAATAGGCAGTCTTGACGGCGATACCCGAAATTCCAGACTTGTCCGCGACTTCCTGGTCGAGGACAACGCAGGCATCGGCGATGACCTCCGCGCGTTTTGTTCCCGTGCCGAGTCGTTCCCTAAGTGCTGACACGTCTTCCTTTCCGGCGAACGCGGTTCACCTGATTTGGACCGACGGTTATCACCGAGTCGCCGCCTGTCAACGCGCGTAAGCTCAACCCCGCGCCCGGGCGGCGCTCAATATGCCGGACCGTTCGCCCACGGTCCGTATCAGGTCGTCGCCAGGGAAACACCAAGTAACGGGCCCGCGGTCCGGTTCTCGGCTCCGGCGAGCATTGAGCTAGCCTCTTTGGCCGAATGCACCCAAGAGAGGCTCGTGTTGCTTTGTCATTTGAAAAGGTATTCATCCGTGCTCAAGGCACATCGAGGCAAACGCGCCCAACTTAGACTGTCCTTACTTCGGGCGTTGGGCCGACCGCTGTCTGTATCAGGCGCGGCCGCTCGAGAGCCACGCCGCGGAAAATCTGAGAACCGCTACCGCTCATTTTGGTACCAGCAGCCATGGTCAGGTCGGCCCAAGCGAAAATCACGAGCGCGCGAGATGGCGAGGGCCTTGGTTCGCGCGCTAGAAATGGATTCGTGAGCACCGGAAAGGTCCTGGTAGTCGACGACCAGCGCAACATGCGCACGACCTTGGCGATGATGCTGCGCGGAAACGGATTCGAGGTCGACGAGGCAGCCGATGGAGTTCAAGGGCTCGAACTCGGATCTACCGGCGCATATGACGTGGTCATTACCGATCTTCGAATGGGTGGAACCGACGGTATCGATGTCCTGAGGTCAATCAAGACAGCGCAACCGATCACCGAAGTCATCGTCATGACTGCGTACGGCACCATCGAAAGCGCCGTCGAAGCAATGCGGCTCGGAGCCTACGACTACATCCAGAAGCCTTTTGCCGAGCAAGAGCTGGTCGTCAAGGTCCTCAAGGCCGTAGAGAGCCGCAAATTGCACGGCCAAGTGCAGCTATTCGCGCAAGAATTCAAGGAAAAATACCATTTCGACAACATCATCGGCCGATCGCATGCGATCCGCGACGTATTGACCCGAGTTGTCAAGATCGCTCCTACGGACGCGATCGTCTTGATTACGGGAGAGAGCGGGACCGGCAAGGAGCTCGTTGCCCGCGCCATTCACGCCAATAGCAAGCGCGCGGATCGCCCGTTCGTGACGGTCAACTGCGCCGCCATCAGCGAAACATTGCTCGAGAGTGAGTTGTTTGGACACACTCGTGGCGCATTTACCGGTGCAGTTTCCGCTCGCAAGGGGCTGTTCGAAGAGGCCGACGGCGGAACCTTCTTCTTCGACGAAATTGCCGAAACGACGGTGAGTTTTCAGGCAAAATTGCTGCGTGCCATTCAGGAAGGTGAAATTCGCCGCATCGGCGAGAACAAAGCGGTCAAGGTCGATATCCGTGTCGTCGCCGCTACCAATGTCGACCTCGCTCAGGCCGTCGAGGAACGTAGGTTTCGGCAAGACTTGTACTATCGGCTGAACGTTGCGCGCTTTCATCTGCCTCCCTTGCGGGAACGGCGCGAAGATATTGCGCTATTGGCGTCATTTTTTGTCGACAAGTACAGCAAGAAGATCAATACGCGCGTTGCCGTCGCCGACAACGTCATGGAAGCATTGGTTTCCTACGACTACCCGGGCAACGTTCGTGAGTTGGAAAACATGGTAGAGCAGGCTGTGGCCCTATCGGCGGGCGGCATCATTACCGTGGACGACATCTTGCCCCAGGCGCCGAAACGAACCGTCCGCAGCGCCGGCAAGACGCTCGCCGACATTGTTGACAATGCCGAACGCGAGGCTGTTCAGTCGGTTCTGCAGGCTTTCGACGGGAGCCGAGAGCGTGCCGCCGAGGCGCTCGACATCAGCCCTACCACCTTGTGGCGTAAAATGACCCGGCTGGGCATTACCTACGATGGTAGGGGTTGAACGGTCACGCCGACCACCTACCGTGAGAACCAACCTTTTCGACTACGATCTCCCGGCGGAGCGGATTGCTCGGTATCCTTGCACTCAGCGGGACGGAGCGCGGATGCTGGTGCTCGACCGAGGCGAAATATCGGATCGCCGGATCGCGGAGTGGCCCGACCAAGTGCCCAGAGGGGCACTGGTAGTCCTCAACGACACTCGAGTGATCAAGGCCCGAGCTTTTGGCAATCGGCGCGACACGGGGGGCCGCGTCGAGCTGTTGCTGGTAGAACCGATACGGGAACAGCCAAGGCACGAAGGACGAGAGACGTGGCGCGCGCTGTTGCGCGCTGGCTCGGTGCTCAGAAGCGGAACGTGCATCGATTCCGAAGGTTTCACGGCCAGGGTGGTGGAGCGTGCCGATGATGGAACGTTCGTGCTCGAGTTGACGACCTCTCTCGGCGTGCTCGCGGTGCTCGACAAGTTCGGCAGCGTTCCCATTCCACCTTATCTGCACCGATCAGCGGAGCCGGTGGACGCCGAACGCTATCAAACCGTCTATGCCGGACGTTCGGGATCGGTTGCGGCTCCCACGGCCGGCCTGCACCTGACTGCGGACTGCTTGGAGCGCCTTGCAGGTAGAGAAGTCGAAATTGCGACGGTGACCCTGCACATTGGCCCAGGTACCTTCAAGCCCGTCACCACTGACGACCTCGATCACCATACCATGCACGAAGAGTGGTTCGAGGTGTCCGAGCAGCTGGCGGCCAGCGTGAGGGACGCGCACCGCCGTGGCGCTCCTGTAGTCGCCATAGGCACCACCGTCGTCAGGGCACTCGAAAGTGCCCGGGACGGACACCACGGAGGACTCATCCGGCCGGGTGCTTCCAGGACGCGTCTATTGATCCAACCGGGATATGCCTTTGAAGTGGTCGACTCGCTGCTGACCAATTTTCATATGCCAAAGAGCACGTTGTTGGCGCTGGTGTCGGCCTTTGCGGGTCATCGACAGACATTGTCGGCGTATCGTCACGCGGTCATGCAGCAGTATCGATTCTTGTCGTACGGAGACGCGATGTGGATTCCACGGCGGGCTTGAGTCATACCGGCTCGAAAGGCGCATTCGAGGTCATTGCTCGCTCGGGCCTGGCTCGCCGTGGGCGCCTGACGACCGCCCACGGCACAGTCGATACACCATTGTTCATGCCCGTGGCCACCCAAGCAGCGGTCAAGGGGTTGGGGCCCGATGACGTTGCGCTATCTGGCGCACGAATGGTCATCATGAATACCTATCACCTATGGCTGCGTCCCGGACCCGAGGTCGTCGCCGGATCCGGGGGCACGTTGCACGAATTTTCACGTTGGCCCTTCGCGATCGCCACGGATTCCGGTGGCTATCAGGCCTACTCGCTTTCGACTCTCTGCAAAGTCTCGGACGAGGGGTTCGCATTTGCCTCGCACCTCGACGGACGACGCCTTCTGCTCAGTCCCGAGCTATCGGTGCAGATTCAGGCGCTACTTGGCTCGGACATCGCCATGCAGCTGGACGTCTGCCCGCCCGCGTCGAGTACGAAGGAAGAGCTCGAGGCCGCGGTGTCGCGGACTACCCGTTGGGCGGAACGATGTTTGAGGGCGCGTACCCCGGGGCAAACACTTTTCGGTATCGTGCAGGGAGGCCCCGATGTTGCTCTGCGCTGTCGCCATGCCGAGCAGCTGGGACGGATGGAGTTCGATGGATTGGCGCTGGGCGGCTTCAGCGTTGGAGAATCACCAGCCACCATGCATCGCGTCCTTTCGGAGGTCGTTCCCAAGCTGGACGCGGTTCGGCCGCGGTATCTCATGGGGGTCGGTACACCGGACGACATCGTCAGGGCCATCGGCACCGGCGTCGACTTGTTCGATTGTGTTCTGCCAACTCGCAATGCGAGAAACGGTCAGGCATTTGTCCGCGGCGGGCGATTGAGTATCAAGCAGGCCCGCTATCGGCACGACCAGCGTGTGCTCGAAGCGGCCTGCCGTTGCCCAGCTTGCTCGGGCGGGTTCAGTAGGGCATATCTGCGCCACTTGTACCTGGCTAGGGAGATTCTGGGCCTGCGCCTCCTGTCGATCCACAATCTCCACCACTACGGTACCTTGGTCGGGGACGCCCGTCGGGCAATCGAGCAGGGCCGGTATGCCGATTGGGCTGCCAGTAGATTGGCGCCGGACGAGGCGGCCAACCTCGACTTGGCCCCTCTCTGACCGAGGTCGCGGAAGGGCCGACGATGCACGGATCACGGCTTGTTGGCGCCATCTTTCGGCCTCGAAATCTTTGCAAGTGGCGACATCGGGACATCGACCGCCAGATCGTGGGATAGTTACGACCGCCATGCAGCAGGACAAGAAGCCACTCGGCCGTATCTTGCTCGAGCAGCGCGCCGTTTCTGCCGACGCGCTCGACCGGGTCCTTTCGGACAAGGGTGCATCTGGGCGTCTGGCTTCTCGCCTGACCGATCAGGGGGTTATCAGCGAAGTCGAAGCTCTCAAGGGGCTCAGCGAGCAACATGGAATTCCTGGGATCGATCTGGGACAGGTCTGTCTTCGCCTCGAGGATCTCGATTTGTTGCCGCGCGAGATAGCCGAAAAGCACCTCATCTTGCCGGTATTGGTCCGCGATGATCGGCTCTTCATTGCCACCGCCAATCCGCGGGAAACCAAGGTCATCGAAGAGCTCGAATTCGTCACCGGTAAACACGTGTATCCCTATGTCGCGCTCGAGGCGATTCTCAAGCGGGTCATTCAGGCGGCGTACACGCGGAAGGCGCGCGGTGATACGTTCTACATTGGTGAACGTTGTCCGCAGGAGGTGCTGGATCGGTTGGGGATCAACCCCGACGGTTCCAGGAAGGCGGTAGAGACGGATGCTGTCACCACGACCGACGAAACCGGGGTGGGGCCGCCCACGGCACCCACCGGCAAGATTACAGCGCTGGTGATGCGAGACGGAGCGGAGTCGATGGAGCCGGTGCCGCGAGCCACCTCGGCTTTGGTCGTGGACGATGCGACCAGCCGAAGCTTCGACGAAGAGGTGCGGGACGAGGATTTTTGCGAGCTTTCTAGGGAGCTCAGCGTTGTCACCGAACAGCCGATCGGTGGAGCTCCGGAAGCGGCGGCGGAGGGGGTGCGAACGGTGTTGGTCGTCGACGACGAGGCGGACATTCGTAGGATGGTCGTAAGATTGCTGCAAGCACATGGACTACGGGTGCTCGAGGCGGACCGGGGAATGACTGCATTGCGGTTGGTCAAGGACCAATGTCCAGACCTCATCGTTCTGGACGCAATGCTTCCCGAAGTGCACGGATTCGAGATCGCACGCCGGATCAAGGGTAGTGAGCGCTACGGAGCCATCCCCATCATCATGGTCAGCGCCGTGTATCGTGGCTGGAGATTCGCTGAGGATCTGAAAGACAGTTACGGCGTGGACCATTTCCTCGAGAAGCCATTTCGTATCGAAGAGCTGCTCCGGGTCGTGGACTTGTGCCTCAGTGGATCGGAAGCAGCTCATGCTGCGAACGACCGAGACACCGTTGGCTCACAGGCCGAGCAGGCTTTGAACGCGGGCGTGGCGGCGTACCGTGCAGGTCGGATCGACGACGCGATCAGCGAGCTCAAGCGAGGCGTGTCTATCGACCCGCTGGCCTATCGGCTCCACTTTCATCTAGGCCTGCTGTTCGGAAAGCAGGGAAAGGTCTTCGATGCAATTAGCGAGCTCGAGCGCGCGATCGAGCTGAACTCCAAGCACTTTGCCGCGGCCAAAAACTTGGCCATCCTGTATCAGAAGGCGGGGTTCCGCAACCGAGCAGCCGAAATGTGGGAGCGGGCGCTTCGCCTGGCACCTGACGAGCAGACGCGTTTGACCGTCCGTGAGCACCTTCTGAACCTGTTGTGAACCAGCCTCTGGTTTGCGAGGATGCGTGACCGCTCTCCAACGTCGGCTTTCCCGTACGAATGAAGTTCCTGTGCCCTAGCTGCAAGGCGAAGTACCAGATCGCCGACGAGAAGGTCATCGGTCGCGAGGTGAAGATGAAGTGCCGCCAATGCGGTCACCTCATCGAAATCAATGCATCTGTCATTGCATCGACGGGCCTGAGCACCAGACCTCCGCCTGCCGTTTCACTTCCGCTTCCTCCGCCACCGGCCCCACCTGGTTCGCGCAAACCCGTGCGCCGCGACCACCGAGAGGTCGAGCCGCAGGCCAGGCGGGTTCCGGAGCCGCACGTGCACGCGAAGTTGCGAAGGGACGAAGTGGAACCGGGCGCCACGTCCAGTGGAGCAGCGGAACCCTCGCGGCCCAAACACGTCAGAGCAGCCCCGCCCGCCTCGACTGGCACCAAGAGAGCTGGCCCGGTGCCGTCGCCCGCGAAGCCCCCACCACCAAGCTCACCTCTGAGCTCGCGATCGCGGCTAGCCCCCAGACCGCACTTCGGTCCCGCGTCGGATGCAAGTGCCTCGAATTCGGCCGTCGGCGAACGACCCTTGGGGACCCCGCCCTCCGTCGCGGTCGCGCCACGAGCACCGCGCAAGGAAGAAGCGGAGCCGGTTGCGTTGGGCGAAGACGCCCTCGAGACCATTGAGGAGTCCCCCGCATCGGCGCTGCCCGACGCGCTGTCCGGTGAAGACGACGAAAAGACGCAGATGTTCACGCAGAGTGCGCTGGCCGGGGCGTTCACCAAGGCTGTCGAAACGGCTGCACCAGATTCGAAGGAGCATCCGCTCGCCGGCGACGAATGGTACGTCGGCATAGGCGACGTACCCACGGGGCCGATTCGGCTGACGGAGATTCGCGATCGCGCGGTGGCGGGCGACGTCGATCCAGACTCGTTAGTGTGGCGCGACGGTTTCGACGACTGGCGACCCCTGCGCACCTTCCCTGAGCTTTTAGCAATAGTCGAAGAGGCCATGGCAACTGCCATCGCCGGCCGGGTTGCGCTAGGTGCCGCCATCGCCCGGCCGCCACAACCAGCGGGTGTGCCAGCCGCTCGTGCGCCAGGTCCGGCAGTGAGCGGGCCGGCGCCGGCTGTGACCAGCGCTGCTGCCGCAGTCTCCGAAGCTGCCGCACCTGCGGTGCCAGCGAAGAGTGCCGGGCTGACCGCCGACGAATTGGCTCTCGTTGGTGGCCTGCCCCGCCGACGAACTCCCATTGCGGCATGGATTGCGGTCGCGATGGCGCTCGTGCTCGGGGTGACGCTCGGCTCGCTCATCTTCTCCGGGAGTCCCGCGGAACCAGTGGTCAAGTACGTCGAAGTTCCCAGCAAAGACACGGCTACCATGACCGGTACCGACCAGGCGCCAGCTACCGACCCAAAGGCGAAGCCTGCGGAGCCAGACCAGCCGCAGCAAGAGAGTACTCAACACGGTACCAAACGTGTGGCCGCGGGCCCATCTACGGCGACCAACGGGGCTTCCTCCGCTGAAGCTCCCCAGGGTCTCAAGGGTCTGTCCGCCCTGCGTGGCGCGACGGCCCCGGGGGGTCCTTCGGGCGAGTCGAATACTTCCCAATCGAGCGGCAAGCCGCTGGACTCGGCGTCGGTTCAGCGCACGGTGAGCCGCTATACCGCCAGCGTCAAGCGAAGCTGCTGGCAGCCGGCCCTCGACACGCGTGCACCGAATGCTTCGACGACGGCACGGGTGTCGGTGACCATCAATATTGCGGCTAATGGCCGCGTTCAAAGTGCCTCTACCAGCGGCGACCCGAACGGTTACCGAGGACTGGCGTCGTGTATCGCCAGTCGAGTGCGTAACTGGGAATTTCCGGCTTCCAGCGGTCCGACGACGGTCAACGTGCCCTTTGTCTTCGCCGCTCAATAGCGGCGGGTGGAGAGAGAGCCGAAAGCGTCGCCCCAAAAAGCTGCGCGCCGAACGCAACGCGTCCGGCGCGGTCGTGGCGGCTCGTAAGCCGGGTTCTGTTCGCCGTTGCGGTCGCCCAAAACGGCGTGGCGGTCATTCATCTCGATCGTTCGTTACCGAACGCCTGAAGCGGCCTACCCAGGGACTCGGGCGGGCAACCCTCGAACGTCCCTCTACATGGCCTTGCTCCGGATGGGGTTTGCCGTGCCACCGGTGTTGCCACCGGCGCGGTGGGCTCTTGCCCCACCATTTCACCCTTACCGAACGGCAGTCTTGCGTTTCGGCGGTATGTTTTCTGTGGCACTTTCCTCGAGGTCTCCCTCACCGGGTGTTACCCGGCATCCTGCCCTGTGGAGCCCGGACTTTCCTCCAGTCCCGAGGGACCGGCGAGCGCCAAAGCCCCCACGACGAAGTCCACGTTAGCACGGGGCAGGGCGGGGGGCGACGCAACGGTAGGGGGAGACCGAGACGCGTGAAGACTGCTAGGCGGCGGCGGTCTGGAAATCCAGCAGATCTTTGCCGGTCGCTGCCGTAAGGTCGATGATGCGTTGCTTGAGCTTGCGCTTGGCCCGGGCCTCCAGCTGTCGCGCGCGCTCCCGCGATACGCCCAAGCGCCGGCCAATTTCCGCCAGCGACAGTTCATCCTCGGAATCCGCCATCAGCCTACGCTCGACGATGTAGCGCTCCCGAGGATTCAAGGTCGCGACTGCAGCACGCACCACATCGCGGACCTGTCCGCTGGTCTGGGATGATGAAAAGACCTCTTCTTGATCGAGATTGGGCGCTGCCAAGGTTTCGAGCACTGTCGTTACCGCGTCGTCGAAGACCTTTGCGTCCAACGAGACGTCCCGCGCTTCGAGGCGTCGAACCATCGCGACAATCTGTTGGCGAGAGACGTTGAAGCGCTCCGCCAAAAGCTCTTCGGCGCGCTCACCTTCACCAACCAGATTGGTGATTCTCACCTTCTCGCGGCGCAGCTTGAAGAAGGTCTTGGAACGCAGAGCGCCCGAACCCACGCCGACCAAGCTCCACGAGCGAATGATGTAGTTGAGAATGTAGGCGCGTATCCAGTAGGCGGCATAAGTGACAAAGCGATTGCCGCGTTCTGGTTCGAATTTCGATAGCGCGTGAACGATGCCGAAATTTCCCTCGGCGATGAGCTCTGCGAGGGGTAGCCCGTAACGACGGTACTTGAGTGCAATCGCCACGACGTAGCGCAGGTGAGCTCGGACCAGGTCCTCGCGAGCCCGATTATCTTGACCCTGGTGCCATTTGCGGCACAGGTTCAACTCTTCCTCGCGCGTCAACTTCGGAAGACGCTGAACCATCGTAATGTAGCGGGACAGGGCAGGATCGACTTCAGTGGCCATGGTGCAGCAACCTTTCGGCTTGCTAGATGCTGCCGACGACCGCCATGCGATCATCGGAGGCCTACAGCCCCGAAATTTTGGGACGGGAGCTGTCTGCTGTCCTGACTACGTATGAGCCCCCCCGCCTGTTCCATGGACTACGCCGTTAGACGCACCCCAGCACCAAAAAACCTACCCATAGACCGAACGAAAGGCCAGATGGGTACCAGCAAGGTGACGAGTGGACTCAGACCTGAAACGACGAACCGCAGCCGCAGGAGCCAGAAACGTTGGGATTTCCGAATTTGAATCCTGATCCATGGGCCGTATCGATGAAATCGATTTCCGTGCCATCGAGGTACTGATAGCTCAGGGGATCAACGTATAGCGGGATACCGTGGGAATCGAACCGCTCATCCATATCGGTAGGCTTGTCCTCGAAGTACAGGTCGTACTGAAAGCCAGCGCATCCTCCACCGATGACGCGAAGACGCAGCCCCTGACCGTCCAACCCCTCGGATGAGGCAATTTCACGGACTTTGTCGGCTGCGATAGGAGTGAGCGAGATCATACGTCGATATCCTTCAATCGTAATGGCCACTTGGGGTCGGCCCCAAAATCGGGTACCGAAGCCATGAATAGTATAGGCACTCGATCGCCATTCGCCAGGTGCCAGACAGCGGGATAGGCCATCCAGATCTCGAGCGTCCCAACCGAATCCGGCCGAAAGCTGTGGGCGTTAGCCCGCGATAACGAAGGAAGCCTGGATCTCCAAAAGCTTCGAAGCTCCTGCCACGGATCCAGGTTTGGGAGAGCGTCCGAACACGGTCACCTTGGTTCCTCGCTTGGGCGCGAGGTGTCCAAAATCCGTGGCGCGCAGCAGACATGGCCCCTTTGTGCAGGGCACGTCGACGAGCAAGGTCGTCATGGGC
>Ga0055462_10000029_pt1 | contig 17637 bp, 14 predicted proteins | sample Joice_ThreeSqC_D_2_FD_57689 | JGI IMG/M metagenome (GOLD analysis project Ga0055462, IMG submission 57689) | Wetland microbial communities from San Francisco Bay, California, USA, that impact long-term carbon sequestration - Joice_ThreeSqC_D1 | ecosystem: Environmental > Aquatic > Marine >...
ACAGTGAGTGAATCGCATCAATTTTATTTTCTTTATTAATAGTTTTTGCTTTTTTAAAAGCTTTATACCAAAGCAATGGTTTTTTGATATGAGTGTTTTTACCTGCTAGTGAATATACAGGAATTCCGTTCCAAAAATATTTTTTATTATGATACGGATAATGCAATGCTAATATTGTAAAATTAGAACCAGGGAAACGGGAATGGAAAGCTTTTAAATATTCCTGTAGCGGGGGAATGCAGATAAAATCATTTTCGTTTTCAGGGAATCCGGGGGTAATAATAAGTATATGATTATTCGATTTCATAAAGTTCCCAGCCGTCATCGAATGACTGCAGTTTAGTAAGCCGATAATTATTTTTAATTTTATTCCAGTTTATCAACGGGTTTTTGTCTTTCCACTGCTCTTTAAATTTTTTAACGTTAAAAAGGACCAGCCCGTTTTTCTGAAACGAATTAATTTTTTGATCCCACATATTGATAATTATTTTATTAACTCCGTAAGTATGAAGTGCAGGGTCAATAAAGAATGTATATATAACTTCGTTGTCATAACCAGATATAGCTGCAGAAATATTTTTTTCTATCCTGTTTAATTCATATATCTTATTAAATGCATAACTGAATATTAATAGTTGCACTAAACATAAAATTATTATTACAGAAGTTTTTATCGCTTGTCTGTTCTTCAAATAAGCTAATGCCCTGTTGAATGGATTATACAATATTATAATTACAAACGGGAAGGAGAGCAGTAAATGTCTTTTATTTTGGAAAGGGAAACCAGCCATGAAGATGGCGAATAATATTAAGATCAAAATTGAAAGTCTTACAGCAGTAACATTCCAATCTGCTTTTCTTATAAAGAATAATAATATTATTCCAAAAAAAATATAATACGGATGAAATAAATTCGAGAAAGCAAATACAATATTTGGTTCTATGCTTGATGAAAAACCTTCACTGGTTGAAAATGACCTGTATAAAAAATTTGCTGTATCCCAGTGTCTTACACTTAAATCTGTAACTGCATAAGTGGTTCCTGATTTCAGATAAAAGTGAGGGAAAATGCAGATAAAAGAAATTACTACAGCAAAGGGAATCAGGACCAGTTTTTCTTTCCTAAGGGGGATAAAAAGTTTTTTTAAAATTATTAATACAGGAATAATTAGTATAACAGCAGCAGCATATCTCGTCATAAATGCAGATCCGCTAAAAAATACAAACAGGTAAAAATATTTTGCTTTGGAGCTATCAGAATATTTGAAAAAGAAAAAGACAGCACCGGTTATGAAAAATATGCTGAACATGTCAGTCATTACCGCTGATGAATATATTATCATAAACGGGGAAAGAGATAATGCAGTAAGAAGATAAATAGTCAGATTATTTCCTGATTGAACTCCAATTAATTTTAAAATCTTTTGTATGAAATAAATTGAAAAGATGAGAGACAAAAATGATATTAGCTGCAAAGTGAAAAGCAGATCAGGAATTACAAACGAAAATAACGCTCCGCATATCGGATAGAAAACAGGCCAGTGAAAATGTAAAGGTAATGGACCTCCATTTAAAAAAGTGATTATGTCTCTGCTGTATCTGTAATATTCATGACTGTCCTGCCCGTAAAGCCCGTTGAATTTAAAGAATATAATCAGTACGAGAAAAATTATTGAAGGAACAATAAACGGTAAAAATATTTTCAGATATTGCGATCTTAATGGGAAACTATTCAAATTATAATCCCTCGTTTTTGATACAAATCCATGGGAAAGGAGAAGTCTTAGGAGAAATAAATTTTAATACTTTACTTTTTAGTGCAAGAGGATTATATAGAATTTTATATGAGAATGAAGATAACTCACTCCAGGTGCGATGAAAATAATTTTCAGACATTTCAGGAAAACCTATTGAGCTGAAATAATTTATTGTTCTTTGCTTTGCATCTGGCAGCTCTTTTTCCCTGTAGAAAGGCGAATCAATTATATGAATTTCACCTTCTGGTTTAAGCAGTGCGAGTAATGTTTTCAACAAAGTCTTTAAATCCGGAAAATATTGCACTGCAGAATTAATTATTATCATATCGAAAAAAGATGAACTTATTTCTGCAGAAAATATATCTGCATAAAAAAATTTGATGTGATCACTCTTTGCAACTTGTGCACCCTGTTTAAGTTCTGTTAAATTTACATCCACGCACCGGTATTTATGATCTGTTGATTTGGAAAGCTGAATTGAAAACCATCCGTTGCCGCTGCCGAGATCGAGAATATTCATGGAAGTACTTTTCATATCAAGATATTTTTTAAATTTTAGAAATGATTCCGTTCTTATTTTCCATTCATCTTTATGTGGATTGTTAGCTGTTGCAAAGGGAAGATTATCAAGCTCCTCATCGCTGTAAATGCGTTTTTCTTTTTCACGTACTTTCAAATATATTTCTTCAAACCTGTCATTAACAGGAGTGAGAATATAAACACCATCTTTTAATTTATATTTTGAAAGACCAATCAAAAATTTATCCGCTATTTATCGTAATGAAATTGTGCAGTAACAATTATATGATCACCGATCCTGTTAAAAGGGAAAATACCGGAGATCATTTCATCTATCCTGTTAAGAAATTTTGTTAACCGCGGAAATGAATTCGGAATTTTTTCCATTTGTGGAGAAGGAGTAAAAATGCCCAGACCTTTGCGGCTGATAATATTAAAATCTTTGCCTAATGCTTTTTTTACATCACCTGTTGAAAAATAATAGGTTCTGAACTTAACACCTTCTACATTTGCAATTGTTCCGTTTTTGCCAAATCTTCTGAACGCTAATGAAAATTTTCCTCTAAACATTTGAACAATTTCCCAGGGGCAAACCGGCGGTAAGATAACAAAACATACACGACCTTTATTTTTCAAAAGTGAAGGAAAGAATTTTGTTACTTCGCTTAAATCGGGGACACAATTCAAACCTCCGAAATTTGAAAAAATAAAATCGAATTTTCTGTTTTCGATCTTATCGAGCTCTGTATATGAACACTGCTGAAAAGTTAATTTGCCGTTAAGATTTTGATTTGCAGCTTTCTTCTTTATTTGTTCAACCATCCCGTCTGAAATATCAGTGCAGTGAACGTTAAAACCTTTTGAAGCAAAATATACAGCGTCCAAACCAGTTCCGCTGTTAAGTTCTAGAATGTTATTTTCCTTTTTAAGGAAAGATAAAACAAGATTTCTTACCTGATTGCGCATCCAGGTAAGAGTCGGATTTTCTTTGTCGTAAGAATCATAGTTTCCTGACTGGCGTGTAAATGCTTTGTTTACGTCAGCAAGCTGAGTTAAGTCGGGTTTCATGTATTGAGTTACTTAACAGCTTCTAATTTCTTTAGTGAAATAGAAGCCAGGATTGAAGCGGGAATGTAGTACATAATTGAAAGTGCAGAACGCAGTATTTTTTTATTAGTATTAAAAGGATTAGTCATTATTTTCTTAATTGCATTAAAACCATATTTCTTTCGGTAAACTTTATGAACATACCTGTGTAATTTTTTATAGTATGATGGAGAGAAAGTGCTTTTGTACATCAATGCAAGCTCATCGGAGTCGGTCCAATTGGTTTTATCTTTCAACTGCTCTTTTACTTTATCGTAGAATTTTGTTCCGGGTAAAGGATAAGAAACAGAAATACCGATTTCTTCCGGCATAAGATCGAGCACCATATTAATTGTTTTCTTAATATCATCTTTTTCCTCTCCAAGATAACCGAACTGTAAAAAGAATGCAGGACGAATACCTTTTTTCTTAAGCAGCTTCGTTGCTTCATAAATTTGCTGAACGGTTGTTCCTTTATCCATCGCATCGAGAATTTTTTGTGAACCGGATTCAGCACCAACCCATACTGTTTCAGCGCCGGATTCAGCCAGGGCAGAAATAGTATATTCCTGTAAAAGTAAATCCACTCTCGATTGAATTTTATATTTGAATTTCAGATCTTTTTCTTTAACAACATTGTTGAATTCCTGCACCCATCCCGGCTTTAACCCAAATATATCATCACACATCCAAAAGTGATCAGGATGAAAATTTGTAAGCAGGTAATTTATTTCTTCAGCAACTTTCTGTGGTGAACGGGAATTATATCTGTTTCCGTAAATAGGTTTTGCACACCAGTTGCATTTGAAAGGGCAGCCGCGTGTTGTTGCAATGTTAAGTGAAAAAGAACCGTGGTTCTCAATCCATATTTTTTTGTATGAATCAATATCAACAAGATCCCATGCCGCCATAGGAAGAGTATCTAACTCTTTTAATATTTGTCTTGGTGCAGTGCGAACAACTCCGCCATTATTTTTAAAAGCGAGTCCTTCTATCTCGCTGGTAACAGCCTGATTGCTGCTTAGCCTGCCGATCAATTCTTTCAAAGTGTTTTCGCCTTCGCCGATTACAACATAATCAACTCCGTGTGATAAATATTTTTCGTAATGATCCGCTGCATCAGAGCTGGACATAATGATTGTGCAGCCTTTGGATTTCCCGATTTCCGCCATTCTAAAAGCAGCTTCACGCATATTTGTAAGACACATTTTTGTAAGGTAATTAAATCCGTCATCGTATATCACAATATAATCAGGATGAAAATTTTCTATAACGGGAGTAATTTCTTCAGGTGATTTTATTAATCCGGTATCGAATAATTTAACTTCATAACCGGCTTCGCGCATAAACGAGGCGGCATAAATCGTTCCCAGTGGAGGGTACGGTTGTTTTGCTTCCCATTGCTTGGGATCAAAACGGTAAAAGTAAGAGTGTGTAAATAATATTCTTTTCAATCTAACTCAGCGATATCCTGTGGTTCAATTCAAACTCAAGTATTTTCTTGTTCAGTTCATCAAGAATTTTCTTCTGGAAAAATTTTGGATGATGTTTTGCCTCTTTTTTATTTACTCTGAATGCCAGGGTGTAATCATTCTTGTTATAGTCGTGATATTTTTTATTTATTGCTTTCTGGTATAAGGTCATAGAAAGATTATCGAGCCAATCTCCTATCTTACTTTTTAATATTTTTTCCAGCAGAGATTTTACAATACCGATTTTTTTATTATGAACTTTTTCTGTAGAACGTTTTGGAAAGTTCGGGAAATAATCTTTTATCCATATATTCTCTTCATAAAGCCTGTCGTACCATTCTGATCCGAATGTCGGGATAAGCGTAGCAAGTTCGGTAGCGGTAAATATATTCTTTTCTTTTATTTCAAGGTTTTCATAATCAATGAAATAATTAATACAAAAATTCTTTCTGGAATTCAGCAGAATAGTTTTTTTAAAAAGCATTAATAAAAGTCTTGGTAGCCAAACCCTGTTCGGATAAGTTATAATTAAATAATCTATGTCAGCATCCTTTTCCATATATCCTTTTGAAAGAGAACCCGAAAGAAGAATCCCTCTTACAAACGGGAATTTTGAAATCAGGCGGGACATCCTGAAAGCTGTATGCAGTTTTTTTTCAGCAAGCTTGTTACCGGTAATTCGTTTTTCAATCAACGACTCATCATCTTTAAGCAGAAAATAGTTTTTCATTTTATATATATAGCCGCTGTTACATAAAGACACGAGTTCTTCCTTTAGTTCGTCATGTGTAATATGATTTGTACCCAGATTAAAATGAATTTCATCGGAAGTAAGCGGGTAAGAGAAGATATCGTAATACAGCATCGTCCTTATGATGCTTTTACCCGTTTCATTAAAATTGTTGTTATCCGATAGTGCTGCTGCCTGGCTGTTCATGTTTATATAATATGATAATTTTTCCGTTAAAGTTATGAAATTTGATCTGCCTTAACAAGTGTAATGTTGCAAGCTCAAATATTGATATATGAAATTGTAACCGTTTGTTACTTTAATTATTTTTCATTTAATGAAGAAAAATAATAAGAACAATAAGAAGGGGAAACTGCTGCTGCTCTTCGGGCTGATTTTCCTGTCGCCGATAATTTTTTCCGTCAGACTTATGCAAATGGATTCACTGCAAATTATCTATTTCCTTGTCATTTCAATAATAATTCTTATTGTCCTGGTCAGAAGAAAAAATAATGATGATTATATCCAAATAAATAAAACAATTTCAATAATAATAATTTTATTTCCTGTTACTTTTATCACATCGTTCTTTAACGGCTCACAGTCGCTTTTAGCACTTCGTCTATATGACCTGCTAATTCCTTTTATAATAATGCTTGTGACGACAGTTGTGTTATTTATACTGGGAGAGGATAAATTTTTCAAGACATTTTCATATTCAGTTGTTATTGTAGCTGCAATATTCAGCTTATTGGGGATGATGGAAATTGCAGGGATAAGATTAGTAGAATTTCCTACTATGATACCTCCCGGATCTACTTTAGGGCACAGGGGTTTTGCTGCAGAATATCTTGCGGCGGCATTACCTTTTTTTATAATCGCCAACAGCTTTGTAAAAAAAGATTATAAAGCGCTTTTACTTGCAGGCTTTTTTATTTGTCTTACTTTTCTGTTCTTTACAAGAAGCCGTTCGGCACTTTTAATTTCAGGTGTTCTCTTAATTTTATATTTACTCATAATTGTTAAATGGTATAAAAAAGAAAGCATCAGGAAACTGATTCCTGTCGTATCTGTTGCAGCATCAGCTTTCATTATTTCAATGCTTCCAATTCAGGGTATGCAAAGATCAGAATTAAGCTCAACTGCTGCGAGCATAATTGATACTGATTACCGCAGCAACAAACTACGATTAAGTTTCTGGAATGCATCGCTGGAAATGATAAAAGAAAATCCTTTTTCCGGAATAGGACTCTACAAATGGAGCGGCGTCTCATCAAAATATCTTGGAGATTATTTTAATGATGACAGTATTTACTTTGTCCATAATGTTCATGCTCACAATGAATTTTTAGAAATGTTTGCTGAAAATGGAATTATTACTCCGCTGGTTTATATTTTGTTTCTGTTAGTACTGTTTAGAAATATTTATGAGAAGGGAAAAAGAAACCGCAATTACTACTGGCTGCTGCTATCAGCTGCAGCAACCGTGTTATTTTCACTAGTATCATTTCCGCTCTATAAATTTTCATCTTACTTTTTATTTGCATGCATAATCGGTACTGCGCTGATTAGTGAAAGTGAAGAAGGAAAAAGTAACTTCAAAATAAAATTAAGTAATGCTGTTTATACCGGTATAATTTTAATTGGTGTTGGGATTATTATTACATATGTAAGATTAAAATCAGAGCTGAATTTTGTTGCAGCAATTAGTCTGAATGAAATGAAAGCTTATGAACTGATGATTGAAAAGCTTAACAATGTATCACAAACTTTTTATCCTTACGATGCTTCCAAGCAGCCTGTGGATTATTACCGTGGTATTGCAGAATATCACCTGAACAGGTATGATGAAACTCTAAAGTATGATTTGAATGCTCACGAGCTGGCGCCATACAGCCCCACAGTAATGCAGAATTTAGCAGGTTGTTATATTATAAAAGGAAATTTAAGTAAAGCAGCTCAGGAATATGAAAAACTCAGAGAATATTTCCCGAAATATATCAACCCGCAGATAAAGCTTTTACATTTATACACATCAACATCTGAAAGAAATCTTGAAAAGGGAAGAAAACTTCTCGAGGAATTACTGAAAAAAAAACCCGACGATCCTCAGCTGCTTAAAGTTAAACAACAGTATTATTAACATTAAGACTATTTTCTTCAAATTAATTTAACCCTTTCAGAGTTAATTATTATTTTTGTAGTGAGAATTAATTACTATTCGATAAAAGCGGGGTCTTTTCTTAAAATGAAATCAGTGAGTTAACAATGGAAAAACTACTACTGCTCGGTGCAGAAGCGATTGCGCAAGGTGCAATTGACGGGGGAATGTCTGGAGTTTATGCATATCCCGGCACGCCTTCAACTGAAATAACCGAATACGTTCAGAGAAGTAAAACGACAGCTCAAAGAAAAATTCACAACCAATGGTCTGCAAATGAAAAAACAGCAATGGAAACAGCGCTTGGAATGAGCTATGCCGGCAAACGCTCAATGGTTTGCATGAAACATGTAGGTTTAAATGTTGCTTCTGATGCTTTTATTAATTCAGCAATAACCGGAGTTAATGGTGGATTAATTGTGGCAGTTGCGGACGATCCTTCAATGCACTCATCGCAGAATGAACAGGATTCACGTTTCTATGGAAAGTTTGCAATGATTCCTATACTTGAGCCTTCAAACCAGCAGGAAGCATACGACATGGCTTATGAAGGTTTTGAACTTTCAGAGAAATTTAAAGTTCCAGTACTGATAAGAATTACAACCCGGCTTTCACATTCGCGTTCGGGAGTTGAAACAAGAGAAATAAAAGATGAAAAACCTTTAACATATCCTGAAGATCCAATACAGTTTGTTCTTCTTCCATCTAATGCAAGAAAAAGATATAAAGGATTACTTGCAATTCAGTCGTTGATCGAACAGGATTCTGAACGCTCAGTATACAACACATACTTCCCCGGCAGGAATAAATCACTGGGAATTATTGCCTGCGGCATTGCTCATAATTATTTAAAGGAAAATTTTCCGAAAAGGAATTGCCCTCATCCTATTTTACAGATCAATCAATATCCTTTGCCATTTGCTAAAGTTGAAAGAATTTTTAATGAATGTGAAAAAATACTTATCCTTGAAGACGGCTATCCATTTGTGGAAGAACAACTGAGAGGATTCTTAAACACAACTGAAAAAATTCTCGGAAGGCATGACGGAACAATTCCCCAGGATGGAGAATTAAGCCCTGATGTTGTTGCCAGAGCTTTGGGCAAGCCGGTAAAAACCGGATTGCCTGTTCCTGCAATTGTTGCAAACCGTCCGCCCGAGCTTTGTGCCGGATGCAGCCACCGCGATATTTACAGCGCACTTAATGAAACAATGAAAGAATTCGGGAAGCAGAAAGTTTTTTCTGATATCGGGTGCTACACTCTTGGTGCACTTCCGCCATGGAACGCAATTAATTCCTGCGTTGATATGGGTGCTTCAATTACAATGGCAAAAGGTGCGGCTGATGCAGGCGTTCGTCCTTCTGTTGCAGTTATAGGAGACTCAACTTTTACACACAGCGGAATGACTGCATTGCTCGATTGTGTTTATGAAAACACTCCCGTGACTGTTATAATTTCTGATAATGCAACAACCGCTATGACAGGTGGACAGTCATCTCATGCAACAGGAAAGCTTGAAGAAATCTGTATTGGTCTCGGTGTTAAACCTGAACATGTAAAGATTTTAACTCCTTTACCAAAATATCATGATGAAATGGTGAAAGTATTACGCGAAGAATTATTGTACGAAGGCGTATCTGTAATAATTCCAAGAAGAGAATGTATACAGACTTTATCGAGGAGTAAAAAGGAGACTAAAATTAAAACGGAAGAGGTTGTATTATGAAATCAGATATAATCTTATCAGGTGTTGGGGGACAGGGAATCCTTTCTATAGCTGCTACAATAGGTATGGCAGCGCTTGAAAATGGTCTATATTTAAAACAGGCTGAAGTTCATGGGATGAGTCAGCGCGGAGGTGCTGTTCAGTCGCATTTAAGAATATCGAATAACGATATTGCCAGCGATTTAATTCCGCTGGGTAATGCTGATCTTATTATTTCTGTAGAACCGATGGAATCTTTGCGTTATCTGCCGTGGCTTTCTGAAAGCGGATGGTTAGTAACAAACACTACTCCATTTGTGAACATTCCTGATTATCCCGATATGAATGATTTGATGGCTGAAATTGAGAAACTTCCTCATCACATTGCTATTAATGCAGATGAAATTGCACGGCAGGTAAAATCACCGCGTTCCTCAAATATTGTTATGCTTGGTGCAGCTTCTCCATTCTTAGATCTTCCTTATGAAAATCTTGAAACCGGAATAAAGAAAATCTTCGGCAGAAAAGGTGAGAAGATTGTTCAGCTTAATATTGATGCACTGAAAGCCGGAAGGCAATTTGCTATAGAACATACACCTGTTGGTGTCGTTTAAAATTATTAATATTCGCGGATATTTTTTCAGCTTGAAGCTATATCTTCAACTTCTTCAACTGTTTTGGGAATCGGTTTTGTACCAAGAACTCTGAATCCTTCTTCAGTAACAACAACGTCATCTTCTATTCTTATTCCACCAAAATCCCTGTACTCTTCAACCCTGTTATAATTAATGAATTCCTGGAATTGATTTTTATTCTTCCACATATCTATAAGCTCAGGTATAAAATAAATACCCGGCTCAACTGTAAAAACAAATCCCGGCTGCAGCGCTTTCGCAAGTCGTAAATATTTAAGTCCAAATTGTTCACTGCGTGAGACATTATCATCATACCCGACATACTGCTCACCGAGGTTTTCCATATCGTGAACATCAAGCCCCATCATATGTCCGAGACCGTGAGGAAAGAAAAGTGCATGAGCACCGGCATTTACAGCTTCATCCGTATCACCTTTCATTAAGCCGATTTCTTTTAATCCCTTTACAATATCTTTTGCTGAGTTAAGATGAATATCTTTATGCATCATTTCAGGTTTAACGGAATTAATTGCATTCATTTGTGCATTAAGAACCACCTGGTAAATTTCTTTTTGTTTCTGAGTAAACTTTCCGCTTACCGGAATAGTACGGGTAATATCACTTGCATAATATCTCAGACTTTCTGCACCCGAATCATTTACAAGCAGATCGCCTTCTTTCATCAGGTTATCATAATGATGATTGTGCAGAGTTTCACCATGAATAGATACTATCGGTCTGAACGACATCCCGATTCCAAGCGATAACGCAACACCTTCAATCATCCCGGCAATTTTTCTTTCATAAATTCCCGGCTTAAGCATTTTCATTGCTGCTGTATGCATCCTGGCGGCAATATCAACTGCGGAATCTATCTCATCAATTTCTTCTTTCGATTTAACTGACCGCTGCTCAACTATAGTTTTTATTAATTTACCCGAGACATATTCTGCAACACGCGAATGATTTAATCCTGTCAGATCACCAAGCCTTATAAGATGCTCTGCCCTGTATGGAGGGATGAAGTGTATTTTTCTCCCGCTTGAGATTGCTGTTTTTATATCTTCTTCCAGATTGTTATTACCGGCAGTTTTACCAATTCCGGATTTTACTGCAAGTTCAGCAATAGTAGGCTGCGGTCCCATCCAAACAATATCATCAACAGTAAAATCACTACCATATAGTGTTTCGATATTATTATCTATATCAATCAAAGCTGCCAGACCAGGAACATCAAGTCCGAAATAATACAAGAACGTACTGTCCTGCCTGAAAGAATATGTGTTACCAATATAGTTTGCAGGACTTTCATCATTTCCAAGAAACAGCAGCAGCCCCGAATCAAAATTGTTTTTAAGTTTATTTCTTCTGTCTGTATAGATTTGCACTTCGAACATAACAACTCCTTAGCAGGAATATTTAGTAGATGAAAATATCATTAATTATTATAGACTAATTTAAGCAAATCAGATGTTTTACTGTAATATTTAAAAAATAATTGATGGTAAGCAATCTATTTTAACTTAAGATTGTAGAATTAAAAATGATCAATAGCCGGATAAATAAAAAAATTCTCGCTAAAGTCTGAATAACTAATTAAATTTACAATATTTTAAAATTGTTCATTTTGCTTCTTTTATTAAAAATTATTATTTCAATATTAAATAATGATTAAGTCTGTCTGTTTTTACTTTATTATTATGGTTGTTTTTTCAGCATGTAAAATAAATTCCCAAACAGAACAGGAAAATTATCAACATGCTTTTTCAGGACATTTTGTTTTTAGTATAGATGGAGGAATTACATTAGGTGAGACAGATTATAAGGATGACAACGTAGGATACATTTACAGGGGATCAATAAATTATTTTTTTAAAGCAAGTTCAGTTCACATTTTTAATGTGGGTCTGTCGTTCGGGATGTTGAATATTATGGGAACCGATACAAGGGGAACAGTTGACACAAAAGATGGACCTAGAGATATCCCTCCGGAATTTTCTACGAATATTTTTTACGGCGGTGCTGTTATTGGTTATAATTTATCAATTAACAACGAGCTGTTTCCTTATTTCTCGTTGGGTGTGTCTAATCAATGGTTTAACCCGAAAGACGGTAATGGTAATGTTACATTTGGAAATGAAACAGGATTGTATGACAAATCGGCGTTATCTTACGATATAGAATCAGGAATACGAATACTTGTTAGCGACCACGTAAGTATTAATCTTTCCGTATCGACACATTTATTATTAACAGATTATATAGATGATATAGCTTCTTCAGGCGCTAATGATACATACGGGACTGTTATGATCGGGTTTTCTTTCTCACCGTTTACTAATGAAGACTTTGATCAGGACGGAATAATTAATTCAAAAGATTTATGCCCAGAACAAGCTGAAGATATAGATGGATTCCAGGATGAAGACGGTTGTCCTGACTATGATAACGACAATGATGGAATACCAGACGCAATAGATTTATGTCCGGATGAAGCCGAAGATATTGATAATTTTGAAGACCGTGACGGCTGTCCCGATATAGATAATGATAATGATGGAATATTAGATGTAGTTGATAAATGTCCGAATGAAAAAGAGGATATGGACAATTTTCAGGATGATGATGGCTGCCCTGACTATGATAACGACAACGATGGAATTGCCGATTCAATAGATCAATGTATAGATCAGCCGGAAACTGTTAATGGTATTAATGACGATGACGGCTGTCCGGATTCTTTAACTGCAAACTCATCTGATCAATTTACTTTAAGTGCAGACGCAATATTTAATCCGAATTCAGCCCAGATAAAATTTGAAGCTAAAGATATATTGGATAAAATAATTTCGGTTTTAAAAAGTGATCCTAAATCTAACTGGAGGATTGAAGGACATATGGATAAACAGGGCACAGAAAGATTTATTAGAACAATTTCATTTGAAAGAGCGAAGGCAATACTAGAATATTTTTCTGCTTTTGGCGGGTTGGATAAAAAAAGATTTAAGATATTCGGGATGGGAGACAAATTACCTGTAGCAAATAATAATACAGAAGAAGGTAGAAGTAAAAACAGGAGGATTGAGATAATAAAAGAGAAATAAATAATTTAATTGTGATTCCCTTGGAATTGGTAATAAAAACTCCTCATTTCCGGAAATTGAGAGGTAAATACTACTTGTTTTTAGAGTTGTGTACTTTTTTTTGACTATATTCAGCATATTCTTCTTGGTACAATAATTATTGTTGTTATGCTGGGCTAATAATTCATTTAGGAGTAGAAAAATGATCAATTTAAATTCAGCTACAATAGTCGGAGAGAAGATCTACCGCTTACCAAATGCCGAGAAATTCGTTGGTAACAGAATTAGAGAGTTTAGACCTAAATCAGAATCTAAGTCCATTTCATTTAATTCTCTATCTGAAATTTATAATCTGATTAAGACCGGAAGTTTAAAAGGAATGTTCAAGTTTGCTTTCGGAGTGATCTATTTTTTCACACTTGTATATTTTCTTACCGTACTTCTAACGAAATAAACGAAATTAATAATCTTTAAAAAATAGACCGAAGCCCTCACATTCGGTCTATTTTTTTGTGCTCACCAATAACTTATATTTTTTTAATAACTTTTGCGGGAACGCCGGCAACAATAGTCGCCGGGGGAACATCCTTTGTAACAACGGCACCAGCCCCTACAATCGCGTTTTCACCAATTGTAACACCACATAATATTGTAGCCGATGAACCGACAGAAGCACCTTTTTTTACAAAGGTTTCGACAATTTTCCAGTCGGCTTCTGTTTGTAATGAGCCATCCGGGTTTGCGGCTCTGGGAAGTTTATCATTAATGAATGTTACATTATGTCCAACAAAAACATTGTCTTCTATATGTACACCTTCACAAATGAACGTATGAGAAGATATTTTACAGTTTTTTCCTATAAAAGCGTTTTTTTGTATTTCTACGAATGTACCGATCTTTGTGCCGTCATCTATCGAGCATCCATATAGATTAACAAAATCAAAAATCTTAACATCTTTTCCAAGTTTAACATTGTTGATGTTCTGATTACTCATATGTTCTCAACTATTATACGGTAACTAATTTATCCAACTCTATTATTTTTCCTTTTTGTGACATTGATAAATCACATGCTTCAAGAAGTTTAATAACTTCTAGTCCGCTTTCGCCATTTGTTTTTGGTTGTCTGTTTTGCTGAATTGCTTCAATAAATTCTTTAGCTCCAAGATCAAGTGCTTCTGTTTGATCAACCCTTGGTGAAAACATATCGCCTGTCCTGTACTGCACTAATGCCTGGTGAATGCTTTCCGGGGATTTAATTTCTATGCCGCTGTCGTAAACTTTAATCTTCTCAAAATTTTCCATATCATCATAAACCAGCATCTTTTTATTACCGCCAACTATAATTCTACGAATTTTAACAGGAGAAGCCCAGTTTACATGGAAATGCGCAAAACAATTATTTTCAAAATAAATACAAATATGTGCAAGATTTTCTTTGCCATTGTAATTTGCTATTCCATTTGCACTTAATGCCGTTGGCTTATGATGTTCAAGTATGTGATTCATTATTGAAAGATCATGCGGTGCCAGATCCCATACAACATTTACATCACGCTGGAACAAGCCGAGGTTAATTCTTTCTGAATCGAAGTAGATAACATTACCTAATTCACCTTTATCTACAAGTTCTTTAATTTTAATAACAGCACCGTTATAAATAAAGGTATGATCTACAAAGATTTTAAGGTTTCTTCTCTCAGCAATCTCAATTAATTCTTCCGCTTCTTCTATATTAGCTGTAAATGGTTTTTCTACCCAGATATGCTTTCCTGCTTCAAGAGCTTTTTTTGCAAATGAATAATGCGTATCAACCGGTGTGGCAATAACTATAATATCCGAGTCGCCACTAATAATTTTACTGCAATCGTTTGAAAGAATGGCTGCTGGGAATTTATCTTTAACTGCTTGTAACCTGTTCTCGCGAAGATCGCATGCAATAACTTTTTCTACCTCTTTCTGAGCAAGAAAATTTCTTACCAGATTTGGACCCCAATATCCGAGACCTATCACCCCAACTTTCATATTTAACCTCTTTGAATTAAAGATTGAACTATAAATAATATTATAAACTAAGTTACTTGGCTCCCTTGGCAGATATCATTACGGGGATTGTTTGGAAAAGCAATTGCAGGTCGAACCATGGCGACATATTATTGATATAATATAAATCGAGTACTACGCTATCTTTATAGGAAACTACACTTCTTCCCCATACCTGCCATACACCTGTACAACCCGGTAACACGCTAACTCTTCTTTTTTGCCATTCGGGATAGTGTTCATATTCATACGGTAAACAAGGTCTGGGTCCTACCAGGCTCATGTTACCTTTAATGACATTGAATAACTGAGGAAGTTCATCGAGTGAAGTTTTTCTAATAATCTTTCCAATTCGTGTAATTCTACTGTCATTAACAACTTTCGTTTTAATTTTGCCAGATTTATCGTTTAAAAATTCAAGCATCTGTTGTTTTCTCTCTTCATCTTCCCCTTTTAATACTTTCATAGAACGAAATTTGTAAATTTCAAATTCCCTACCGTAAAAACCCACTCTCTTTTGTTTGAAGAATATAGGGCCATAGGATGTAAATTTGATAACTGCAGCAATTAAAATCATTAATGGTGAAACTAAAAGCAAAGCGACAACTGAAAGTAATATATCCATTATTCTTTTAGAAGTGTGCGTAAGCTTGTTATTATAGTGTGGTGAAACATCAACTACCGGGATATTAATATATTTTTCTGTTGCCAACTTTTTCTTTACAACATCAAATAATTCAGACGTGACTTTTAAACTAACATTTAACTTCTTACAATTATCAATTAAATTAAGTAAATCTTCTTCACCTCTATTGTCTTCAACTATAATCACCTCATCTATATTATTCTGCTCTATTATTTCTTTAATTTGATGAAAATGCCCAATAATCTTTTTACCGCTAACTATCTCGTCTCCGATATTTTTACTATCATCTATAAAACCGATGATTTCGAGTCCAATTGGATTTTCATACATTAATTGACTCGCGAGCATCTTACCTGCTTTTCCATCGCCTAAAATTAAAACATTAAGTTTAAATCTGGTTTTGCTTAATGTAATGAATAAGATTCTCATAAATTCAATTCTAAAACTATAAAAGACCGGTATAACAATAAGCAGGAATACGAATAGAATAAATCGTGAGTCCACCATATTTGATGGAAGAATAAATAATGATACAATTACGATGCTTAATGCGCCATAGTATAGTGATTTTAATAAGTTTGCTAAGTGAGCTGCTCTTGTAGTTATAATATTAATCCGATATAAACCGTTGTATTGGAATATCAATAAAAAGAAAAATGATAGGCCAAGAAGCTCAGCTGATAGGTAGACTGATTTTCCAATAAATTCAAAATAACTTAAAGCCTTGTTAGTCCTTAGCAGATACATAGACATCTCTAAGGATGTAAACAAGATTAGGATATCTATTATTGCAAATAAATTCTTAGATAAAAACTTTTTTCTCAAATCAGTTATGCCCTCATTAAACAGATAAATTCAATTGTTGGTAGAATTGTATTTTAACTAAAATTATGCCATATAATACAAATTAAATCGTTTTGAAAACGAACTTAACAGACCTACAAATTTCCATTTGAGTTTCATAATGAGATAAAAATATTAACCTAAAACACATATTTGAGACAAGAAAAATGGGGTATTTTGCGAAGTTCTTTTGGCAGATATTTTAACTACTATTAAATCTTCCTCAAGTTGAACTATCAAAGTAACAAAATTCAGTCTTTATTTAACTAACTATTAAAAAGTTTTGATTAAAAAAATTGAAATTAGTATTAAGTTATTATGAAATTATTTTGGATAATTTAATCGATGGATTGACTTAAACAGAATAATAAATCATTCTTTTGTAGTGCTAAAAGTATTGATCTGATTTCTTTAATTAATTTTAGATGTGTTTTTTAAATTTGATTTTATGATATGTTCAATAAGAGAGTCCAGAGTAAAGAACCTGGTCCAATCTGATTGCAATTTCTCTCTATCTGAAATAAAATCTGGATCCACAACGTCGGGATTTAGATTAAGATATTCGGCATTAAGCTTTCGTTGACTTATTTCTTCAAATTTCTGACTTATGTATTCATTCAACTGTCCTTCGCCAATAACAATGTAATTTTCCTTATCACCACTCAAAGCAGCATTAATTATTAAATCTATTGCTTCGTCTATATATAAAATATTTGAAACGTGTCCTTTATTTACAGTAATTTTTTTATTGTTAAATGCGCTGTTAAAAAGTTGAGATAAAAGTTGAGTCGGTACCTCTCCAAAAGCGGAAATAGATCCTAATCTTAAATTAATAACCTGGGTTGATGAATTATTAAATAACAGTCTGAAATAATTTTCAGCAGCTACTTTGGATATTCCATAAGGTGTTAATGGTTGAGGAATTGTAGATGAAGAAACAGGACTTTGATTTATTT
>Ga0055462_10000030_pt1 | contig 17450 bp, 10 predicted proteins | sample Joice_ThreeSqC_D_2_FD_57689 | JGI IMG/M metagenome (GOLD analysis project Ga0055462, IMG submission 57689) | Wetland microbial communities from San Francisco Bay, California, USA, that impact long-term carbon sequestration - Joice_ThreeSqC_D1 | ecosystem: Environmental > Aquatic > Marine >...
AAGATGGGATTCGCGATCGCCGAACGCGCATCAGCGCGGGGAGCAAGAGTCACGCTGATCGCTGGCCCGTGTAGCCTTCAAACGCCGCCCGCCGTCAGCCGCGTGGACGTTCGCAGCGCTTTGGATATGCAGCGGGCGCTTGCAGATGCTTTGGGACCACAACAGGCGGGGACCGATCTGCTGGTCATGGCCGCGGCGGTCGGGGACTATCGTCCCAGGCACCCGAGCCCCGGCAAGCTGAAGCGAAATTCGAGCGCTCTCTCCCTCGATATGATCGCGAATCCGGACTTGCTCGCCGAAATTGGCGAGGCTCGCCGAGGCCGGCACCCGGTGCTGATTGGATTTGCGGTCGAAACTGGTGATGATGCGTCTCTCATCGAGAATGCGGTATCCAAGCTGCTTTCGAAAAAGGTAGACGTGATCGTTGCCAATCGTGCCGATGAGGCGTTGGGTCGTAACGACAATCGGGCCATGTTGGTGACGTCCGAGGGTCACGAGTCTTTGGGCACCCTCAGTAAGGAAGATCTGGCCGATCGGATCCTGTCGTTCGCTGCGCCGATGATGAAAGGCGGTCGCTGATGCTGGTTGCGTCGCTCGTGACCATAACCTCCATCGTTACCGCCATCTTCGCCTCGAACAGCGCTTGGGCTGGTCAGCCACGGCTCTGGGCGCTCCTTTTTTTTTCGGAACTTCCGTTGGCAGCCCTGGCCGCAAGGCAGCTGTACCGCGATGGTCGTCTGCGCGCTTGGCTACGGCCGAGCGGGGGAGATATCACGCTCGGTGTCCTGACCGCCGTTGCGCTCATCGTGGGTAGCTGGGCCGCACGGGCCCTCATCACTCCCAATCAATCTCCACGCCAGGCCTGGCTTGCGCGCCTCTATCTCCAAATGGGGGATCCCAAGATCCTCGAACAGGTTGCCTGGGTGCCGGCCGCAGTCATATCGATCGCGATTTTCGACGAGCTGATCTGGCGGGGGTGGGTTCAGAGCCGTCTAACGATCAGGTGGGGGCCACGCTGGGGAGTTGGCATGACGGCGCTTCTCTTCACTTTCCAGGCGTTGCCAACCTGCGTGACCCTGGCAGATCCGGTGGCCGGCAAAAATCCTCTGCTTCTGCTGACCGCACTCGTGGCAGGTCTGGTGTGGGGCTATCTGACGGCGGTAACCGGACGGCTAGTCCCTGCGATGATCTCCCACGCAACCTTCGTCTATTTCACGGTCATGCAATTCCGCCCCGGGCTATGACGCCGGCGATCACCGGGCCTTGCACCAATCAGCGGCTCATTCGCCGCCGATGCGCCGCATCTCGTCATCACTGACGTCGAAATCACTGAAGACGTTCTGAACGTCGTCGTGCTCGTCGAGAGCTTCCGCGAGGTTCAGGCAAACCTCTGCATCTCGCCCCACTACCGCCTTCTTGGTCTTTGGAAGATAGGCCGCGCGGCTCTGTGTCACTTCGATTCGCGCTGCTTCAAAGGCCATCGTCACTGATTCCAGGTCGGCGACCTGCGTGTAGACGGACCACTCGTCACCTTCGTCACGATAGTCCTGTGCACCGGCTCCCAGGGCGACTTCCATCAGTCGGTCTTCATCGACAGCCTTCTTGTCCAACGTGATCAAGCCGAGGCGATCAAAGGCCCATTGGGCAGTGCCCGGGCTGCCCATAGAACCATTGTATTTCTCGAACATCTTGCGAATTTCCGCGGCGGTTCGGTTTCGGTTGTCGGTCATCCCTTCGACGATGAACAACGTCCCCGCCGGGCCAGACCCCTCGTACAAGACGTCTTCGTACGACGCGCCCTCAATCTCCCCCGTACCCCGCTGAATAGCCCGCTTGATGCTGTCATTGGGCATCTGCTGGGCTTTGGCGTCGGCTACGGCCTTGCGCAGGCGCGAATTGGAGAGAGGGTCTCCTCCACCGAGCCGAGCAGCCGTGACTATCTCCCGGGTCAGCTTAGTGAATATCTTGCCCCGCGCTGCGTCGGTAGCGCCCTTCTTACGTTTGATCGTGGCCCATTTCGAATGACCGCTCATATTCTACGGTGACTCGTTGCGCCGAGGGCGCTCTTGCAGTTGCGTGTTCGTGCGAAGGAGAGGACTTGAACCTCCACGGGAGTTACCCCACTAGCACCTCAAGCTAGCGCGTCTGCCAGTTCCGCCACCTTCGCGCAGAGAACCAGTCCCTCACAGCGACTTGGCGCTGCCCGATACGTCGGGCCGAGGGCGTCGGTATCTACCCCAGTGCCACCGGGATATGCAAGCAGGTTGCCCAGGGCTCACGCTATTCGGCCCAACGGTCAGGCTCGTTCGAGAACCTGGCAAACCACCTCGAAAAGCTCACCCGCCTCGAAGGGCTTGCGAACCCACGTGGCAAACTCGGCCTCCAGTCCGCTCGGTATCCCCATCGGAGAGCCAGTAATTAGGATGAGGGGAAGATCCGGCGAGCGACTTCGCAATCGTTGCACGGCTCCGGCCACGTCCGCCCCGATGGGACTGAGATCGACGAGCGCGACATCGAACTTACCTTTGTCTGCCCGATCGCAAGCCTGCTCGAAGTTTGCCGCAGAAGTTACTTCGACGCCCCGATTTCCGAAGGCGAGCTCGACGAGAGACACGATGGCAGAATCGTCTTCCAGCAGAAGGACGCTGGTCTCGGTCTTCGCGTTACGTGCCCGGAGCGATGACACCACTCGACGGACGGCCAAGTCGACCTCCGCCGGCCTTCCTCCGATATCTGCGGTGTCCGCAGCCACCGGCCAAGTCAACTCGAACACAGCGCTTGGGCTGTACTGCTTGAGCTCGAGGCTCCCGGAGTGTGCCATGGCGAGCGCCCGTGAATGGGTCAGGCCGATCCCCGCCCCGCCCCTACGTGTCGAATCGGGAGCTTCCAATATCGAACCAACTCGAGCCTTGTCGATTCCGGGGCCCTGATCGGCCACCTCGATCTTGACGTGCTCCCCCACCACCGAAACGCTTGCCGACACCTGACCATTCTCGGGACTGAATGCAATTGCATTGAGCAGCAGATTGACCAGGATCTGCATTGCCGAGTCCGGCGCCGCGATCATGACCCGCGGACAGGTCTCGGGCACGAGGCGAGTTCTGACCTGACGTCCTTCGGCCACCGGCTCGACCGCCAACAAACAGCCTCTGATTACGTCACCAAGTGACCGGGACGTCGCATCGGGCTCGGCAGATGAACCGATGGCGCGACGCGCCACGCGCAGGCCGAAGCGGGCATAGCCAAGAGCAACCTGCAACGCGTCACGCGTGGCTGTGTCCTGGCTGCGCTCGAAAGCGACCTCGAGCCAACCAACCACGACTGTCAGCGCATTGGATACCTCGTGCAAATCCGCGGCAAGATCGTCACTTGCGGCAACGGCACGGCGCCCCACCTGAAACGCTGCCTTATCGGTCATTGCGACCCGCCGCAGCGCCTATTGGTCGGGATTGTCGGGGCACACGCCCCATGTCCTACGAACCTAAGCGTGAAAGATTGCACGGTCACCAGAAGTCTAGCCACAAGCGCGCCCCAGCGGCAATGTCGGTGATTAGAGGCGCATCTGCTCTACGCACCTACGAGGGAGACAGCCCTCCCCCGAGGTTCGGCCGTTTGCTGGCCTCATTCCAACCGTTCAGGCAGGAGCAACTCGAACCTGCCTTCACTGTCGCACCGGCTTTCCCAAAGCTCGACTGCGCTGCGCGCCTGGGTCATGTCGTCCGAGAGACGTTGATCGGCATCGAACAGAGCAAATACTCGAAGTAGCGTCCCCGGCAGAGCAACGCGCGCCCCAGAATCCGTCTGACCCGGAACGGTCACCGTGCCCGTATACATGAACGGTGAGGAGATCTGAACCTCGCCAAGACCCGTCACTCCTTCCGCCACGGTTGTACTGGGCCGAATCGCCCAAGGGAAACCGGAGTGTTGAGGTGGTCGCACCGTGATGTCGAAATTTCCGAGATCCACCTTCATGGCGAACGAGCCTTCGGCGTCGACGGTAGACGTAGCCGAGCGCAATCCGAGCTCCCCGGAATTTCCGAGCAGGCTATCGATGAACGTGTCCGATCGAGCTAGACGCGACGGCATAGCATGGATAGTGGCAGCCTTTATCGGCTCCGTCCCGGAAGGGGCCAAGACGACGCCGGTGAGCTTGGAGCTCAATGGCAGTGCCAACAGCTTTCCGGCCTGACGTTCCGGAGTGGGTGCGATGATCCATTCCGTCTCTAGTACTGCGTGCCCGACGTCGTCGAGCGGAACGACGGTAACGCGTTGAGTCCCGGCCGCCACCTTCACCGCGAACTTGCCGTCGTCATCGGTGTCCACCGTTTGCCGAAATGTCATCATCACGCCCAAACCGTCGGAGTTTGCCGGCTTTGCTTCCACGGTCACCCGGGAGGGAACTGCCTTGGCGCCGTCTTCAGATTCGACGCGCCCCTCCACGGTGACCAACGACGGCAGATGGGCAACCTGATCCAACACGCCCTGACCTGTGTCGAAAAGATCCAACGTCGATCGCGCTGCGTAAAAGGTCGGCTCGAGTACGTCTGTAGGCGGCCGAAGGCGCACCAACTCAGAGCCCCGCAACTGGTCTGCATCGGCACCCGAGATCGGATTGAAGGCGATCGATGCCGCATAGTGCAACATCCCTTGATCGTCGGTATCTGGCTCACCGAGCGTTGCCACGGTCGAAAGCCGACGACCGGCAAGGGGATCCACCAAGTCGAGCCTCCAACCCTGAAAGGGGTTGTCTTCGGTGTTCGAGGATGCGGGCGAGCTTTGGACGTCGATATCGAGCGTACGCGCGACTGGAAAGCGTTGCTCCCAACTAACATTGCCCGCGGCGATAGACTCCCTTCGAATCAGAAGGGGTGCCAACGTGCAAGGATCATCGGGAACAATTTGCCCGCCGCTCGAGGCGTCCTCGGGCTGAACATAGAGATCGAAGGTCCCTGGGGGCACGTGCAAGAGCGCCCGGTTGGTCGCATCGACTTGCCCCGAAGCCCCGTAGAAGAGCTCTGCGGTAACTCCTTGCAAGCCCGTCGTCTGCAACAGTTCGACGCGAACAGCGACGTGTCCCTGAGCGTCTGTATCGACGCCCGAGCAATCCTGCTGGGGCGGCAACATTCCCACCGTCATATCGGTGACAACGGGAAGTGAAACGTCGATGTCACCACCCGTGTCAAGTTGTACCGTCGTCAAAAATCGCATACCGGCGTATTCGTCCGAGCTATCGCTCACCGCAGGCGTCAATTCCAGAAGGACAGTCGAGATTCGACTGCCGCTCGCCACACAGGCCCCGTCGACGCAATGTCCTTGGCCACAATCGGCGTCGGAACTGCATTGGTTGACGCTGGATAGCTCTGGACTTGAGCCGACTCCAATCGAACAGCTACAGGCGACCAGCGCCACGCTCGCCCACCAACTGGCACTCGACGTCATGACCCGTCGCTCCCGGCGCCCGGACATTGGCCGAGCGTTTCGAGCGTTCCATTGATGTCGACCCACCAGGTCATGACGGCCTTGTCCTGTGCGTCGATGGGCCGATTGTCCGCGTCGAGGTTCGAGTAGTGCGTGACGACGAGCGAAAGTTGCTCGCACGTTCCCGGATCCGGTCGCTCGGGGGGCGTCCAATCGAGAATGATGTCCCGCTGCTCGTCAAACGTACCCGGAGCAACCAGCGTGAAGCCCGGAGTCCGCTCCTCTCGTTCCGGGATCAGATAGTTGAGATACAGAATCCCGACGATCCAGTCACCGGCGTCCTCGGACCGAAGTCCAACGTTGATGTGGACCGGCACATTGCTCGTTGCCAGCAGTACCGAAGTCACCGGCGGCTCCGGATCAAACAAGATCGGAGGCGTCTTCTGAGCTTGCTGATAGTCGGGTGGACCAGGTAATAGGCAGCTCGTCATGGTGAGGGCACTGCCCATCGTCAGAAGCGATCGCCATGCCATTGAGACAATAGAGGCAAAGCTGCCGGTTTGGCGAAGGCTGGGGTATGACAGCGCTGTCACGGTCCGCGTCCCAAGGTTCAGGCCCTCGTCGATTCTACCGCATAAAATGGCCCGAGCCCGGCGCTGACCAGCGCAGATGCGCGTAGTCGGCACTGGTGGCGATGCGAAGCAAATCGGCGATTTCTGGGTGCTCGGCGCAAAGGCGCTCCCAGGGCGCCTGGTCGACAAGTGCGGCCGAAAGCCCCTCGTCCTCGGCCAGTCGCCGCAAAGCGACACTCAAATCTCCAGAAACGAAAAGCCCCGCACGCCGCAACGACTGCCGAACGGACCATAGGGTCCGCGACGGCTCGAGAGGTTCTGCACAAATTTCGCGCAATCGGCGCTGCGAGCGCCCGGAAATGACCTGCCACAATACCTCCGCAATGTGCAGAGCCCCACCGAGGTCGGCCGTGGGCTGGTGGCCAGGCGGGCCGAAAGCCAGGCGTAGGGCCTCGAGCACTTCCTCGACCCCGCTCGGGGGAAGTCCAACGGCCAAAACGTGTTCGGGTAGCCCCGCCCAGAGCATCGCGCCAATGTCAAACGCCGCAACCTGGTCGTCGGGGGCGACATCTCCCTCAATCAACAATCCAGGTGGGTTGAGCATCAGAACCTTCATTTGCAGCGGTGGGTGCCCTCGTCGGTGAAAGACCGGCAACCGAGACAACCCCAGCCGGCGGCTGGCCTCCACGACGAGCCGCGCCACTGTGGTGGTGCTGCCGACCACGACACGCTCGAGACCGGTCACTCCGTAATCGCTGGGGTCTTTGCGAAAGAGGCGCTCTGCTCCCTCCCACGCCAAGGCGAGCGCTTCGCCCCCTGCGGCCTGAGTATCGCGCAACAAGAGGCCGCGGACAGCGTCGACGTCCACCTGCTGATCTACCAGATCGGGAGGGCAGCTCGGCTTCGGCTTCCAGCCGAGAACCTCCAATACATGTTCGAGAGCCCGCGCATGGCTCTCATTTCCGTCGGTGTCGGCAGTCTCCTTGACCAGCGTGCAAAGCTGAATGCAATACGGCCAAAGCCGAAGCCATTGGCGACCGTCGTGAGCCCACGCCGCCCGTTTCGCCGGGTCCTCGGCAACTTCACGGGCACGCTCGACCGCTTCGTCCAACGACCTTGGCGCCTCGATTTCTGCGGAGTTCGCCCACGCCCTCGACGGCAGTTCTTGCTCTGTCGATGGCGCCTCCGCTGGCAGCGAGGCCCCCGGGGGCAAATCCCGGTCAGCAGCAGCTATTGGCTCTGATTCGACCGCCTTGCCCATCTGTGCGTCGTCGCCGATCTGCGGGGACTGAGCTTCGGAGACGACAATGTCACCACTTTTCCCAGACTGGACAACTTCGACCCCCGGCTGACCTTCTGCGGGGACATTCTGATGGTTTGCCTCGCCGGACGCAATACGATCGCCGTCGCTCTGTGACGCTGTTTCCGGAGGTCGAGCGTTCACTTCGCCATCGAGTTCGGCCCGAAGGGTCAAGGCTTCTGGTCGAGTCGTCGGATCGGAAAGGGCCGGCTCCAGCCACGCAACCGCCAATGTGGCGTTGCCGACGTCGCGTGCCACGCGCGCCGAAAATAACGCCACTGCCGCTCGTGAACGCAGCCCGCGAAGGTCACCCGACAATGCCGCTGCAAGAAGTGGCAGAGCCACCTTGCGATCACCCGAAGCGACCAAGCGCTCGGCCAGGCCGAGTGCGACCAAAGGTCGATCGCCCACTGCCGCGTGCGCCGTGACCAGCTGCTCGACGGATGCTGCCGGCTCGTCCTCGACCTTCAGTGCTTCGGCCCGCAAAAATGAGAGTCTTTCGAGCTCCCCTTCCGTGAGCTCACCGTCGACGTTCTTAAGCACCTCCATGGTGGCTGCTGCCTCGGCCTTGCTGCCGGCTCCACGCTTTCGGTACTGAGCCTCGGCCAGACCGATACTGGCCGAAGCCGAACCGGGCGACAAATCGTTGGCAGCAAGCCAGTAGTCAATCGCCAGGTCGATATCCCCGGCCTCCTCGGCGAGATTGGCGGCTTCGGTAAGCCAGATCGATGCCTCGGGCCCAGGCGGGTCCGCTCCCAGCGCTCGATGGGCGAGCGCACGCGCCAATGCCATCCGGTCTTGCCCCTGTCGCTCGATCTCGACTGCAGCCGCGGCCAGGGCCTCCACAGAGACACGGTCCCGGAACCCCTCGATTGCCTCGCGCGCGGCAACTATGCCCTTGAGCTTGGCAAGTGAAGTGCCGTACGCCCCGAGCAGCCCAGCCACGTCGGCAGCTCGACCGTGCGGCTCCGTCGAAGAACCGCCGGCGTCCGAATCGGGACGCGAAGCAATGGTACCGATGGTTCGCTCGACGAATTGGGCCACGCGCGCTTGCGGGACGGAGCTGTCGAAAGATTGGTCGACTACCTGGAACAGCAACTGATTTGCGCCCGGCCAGGAACAGAGATCGATAGAACAATCTTCCAGCAAGTCCAACAGCCAACCGACCGCGTCGATACCGCGCGCCAGTTTCAGGACTACCGTCAGGTCCGCGTAACGCCTCCTCGACACCGCCAACGCCCCGAGCAGTTTCAATGCCGGCAGTGCCAGATTCGAATAGGGCTCTTGTAACAGCTGCAATGACCGATCGATGGCACGATCGACACTGTCGCTAGACTTGGACCAGTGCGGAACCAGTGCCATCAAGTCAGCAAATTGCTCGACGCCCGCGTCCGCCGAAAGCGCAGTCGGTAGTGCGTCCGAGGCTAACTGGGGAGTGCCCAACCTTTGCAGTGCGACGGAAATGACGGCAATTGCACAACGTGCACCGTCCGGGCCCTCCAATTTGCCGAGAAGCGCCCGCAGTGCGCGCTCGAAACGAGACATGGAATATTCGACGTCGTCCAATCGCCGTATCTGCATTTCGGCGACTATGGAGTCGACCTGATGGATGGCGTCCGGCCCCGGTGCCCCCACCAAGATCTTCAAAGCGATGTCGAGCTTCGCGCGAAGTCCATCGTCATCCTGCCCGAACTGCAGCAAACCGCATTGCAGCCACCGGGTGGCTTCCATGCGCGATTTTGCCTTGTCGGCAGCGCCCGTAACGATATCGACCAGCGCGCGAGAATCGTTCGCTGCCTTGGCCATTCGCCCCACCAGACCGAGGGTAGCGCCTTGGGTAGGCACCGCGTCGAATGCGGCCAGGCCGTGGTTCAGCGCGCGGCGAATGTCCTTGAGGCGCTCGAAAGTCAGCGCGGCACGGTAGTTCAACGCGCGTTCTCCGTACGCCCCCATGACGGCGCCCAAGGCCAGCGCGTAGAGACGTTCGAGGCGCTCGAGGTCAGCGGTCACCGTGACGGCCTGTTCGGCGAGCTGAAGGAATTCTGGCTGGGTCGGGTCGAGAGTCAGCGCCCGTTCAATCAAGTCCGACGCTTTCAAAGCGTCTCCGGCGTCGAGTGCGACTTGAGCTGCAAACCCCAAGATCCGTGCGCGCTCGGGCGACCCAGTCAGCTCTTGCGCCAGCTGCTCTAGTCGAGCTACCGCGGCCTCGGACCCGAAGAACTCGCGAAGATCCACGGCAAAGGTCGGAAGCAGCCGCTCCAAGTCGATCTGCACTGCCTCCCGCCAAGCCCTGACCGCGCCGTCCACATCCTGGGCCAAATCGAAGCGCGCCGCACCGATCTCGCGCAGGCCGTTCACCAAAGCTTGCAGATTCCCGTCGACACGCGCCGCCATCACGGCGAGTTCCAGCCGATTGAGCTCAGCGTCCCCCGAGAGCTCACCGGTCACGCTCAGCATCTCTCTCATCCAGTTGTCGACGGTTGCTCCAGAGCGCAGTGCTCGGACGGCGACGGACAGCGCGCCATCGATGTCCTGTCGCAGCCAGCGCCGTTCACCAATGACGCGATCGAATTCTTCGGAATTCGTTGCGACGGTGGCAGCGCGCTCCAAAATGTCAATCGACAGCTCACCGTCACCGACCATGCGCGCGGCGTCGAGCTGAGCAGCACGAAGGCTAGCGTCGGATGCCCCCACCATCGGTAGGATTCGACGAGTCACTTCGGCTGCACGGTTGGGATCGGCGCTCGCCAGCCAGGCCAAAGCGGAGGCCGCTGGTGCCCGCCAGGTCGCTACCGGCAAAGGCAGCTCCGGCAGCTGCTCCAAGATCTCGGCAACTCGCGCTGGCTCGGCCAGATCAAGAGCCATGTTGATGAACATTTCTCGGATTTCTGGGTCTCCGGGACGCAGCGCGCAGGCACGCTGGACCCATGCTACCGCCAAATCGGCTTCTCCCAGGGCGGCGTGGGCGCGAGCCAAAGACAGGGCCAGCCGAGCGCTTGGCGGTGCAAGGCCCAAAATCCGTTCGACAGAATCCGTGACCGCGCGCGGTCCTAGAAGCTCGGAGAGCTCCACTTCCAAAGAACCAAGACGCGCCATGGTCGAAGCGTTGCGGTGAGCGCCACGAACCACCAGCAAGGCCTGATCGCGATCACCAATTTCCATGTAGGTCTCAGCGGCCAGGACCTCGAGAACGCCTCGCGAGTCGGGCGGAACGACTGCGGCAAGCCTCACCAGGCATCGCGCCGCGACTTCGCCATCGCCGACGCGTCGTGCCAACGTCAAGGTCCAGGCCAGAGCACATGCGCTGGGAGCTGGGTCGTGCAACGTCGCTCGAAGCACCGCGAGGGCGGCGCCGGCGTCCCCCCGACGCAGGTGCCAACGGGCCGCCACCAGTTCCCCACGCGCTCCGAGTAGTCGGCGCGCACGGTCCAGCAACTCCGGGACACGAGCGTCGTCCTCGGGCCCAACGCCGGCCAGGGCCAGAACGTCGACTATCTCCGCCGCCGAAGTTTGCCACAGGGACTTGTGCGGCTGGCACTCGACCAACGCTAGTACCACGCTCAAATGGTCCGCGATCCGGTCGGGACTAAGAGCGAGCCGACGTTCCAGAAGCTCAAGCTCCTCACCGCTCGGGGCGACGCCGTCCCGCATCGCCAGCAGCGTCCGCTCGATTTCCAGCACCTCGCGCTCGGACTGCTGCCGCCACGATGCCTCCTGCTCTTCGGTGACCAGAGCGTCCACTGATAGCTCTCGGCCGTGCCTGGCAGCCCACAACCCGAGCCTTGAGCTCCCTTCTCCTCGCTGGCAGATCGTCAGAAGCTCCTTGACGAATGGCAGCGATGGCTTTCGAACTCGATGGGTCCGCGCTGCATGCACCAGGGCGCGCAGCACCGCTGCCGAACTCCTGGAGGGGGAAGAAGCGGCCGCGATTGCAGCGCGTGCTTCCTGATGACCAGGATCGACCATGACGGTCTTCACCAACGCTTCGTGTGCCGATTCCGGATGCCCCAATGCGGCCACCTGCAGCCGCGCGAGTGCCATCCAGCCCACCGCAATTGGGGCCGACGGACTCAAGAGCAAAGCCAATTCCAGCCTTGCAGCCAGCCATTCTTTCAATCCGAGATCGGCCAGAAGGCTATCGAAGTCCACCGTTGGAGCAGCGCCCGGGCTCAGGACCCGGTCCGCGGCAGCCAAGAGGTTCTCTGGATCGAGGATGAGGTCAACACGTGCGTCCAAGCAAGCCGCGAACGCCCAAACGGCGTCACCGACGGCCAAGGCCCGCGCAGCTCGATGTAGGTGCTTTTCCGGCGCATTTCCCTCGCGCGCCGCGATCCGGAGCACCTCGTCAACCGCCTCGATCCGGCCGAGTTCCTCGAGTTCACGGGTCAATGCTTCTGCAGCGACGGATGACCCTGGACTCAACTCGAACGCGCGTAGCACCGCCTCGAATGCCGGGAGCCGGCCGCCTCGCGCGCGCAGCCGCTTGCTTGCTTCCAACCAGGCGTTCACGCCACGCTCCAAGTCGGTTACATCCGTGGACCATTGTGCGACGCATGCCAACTGCTCGAGTGAATCGGTGCCCTCGGAATCCAAAGGTGCCATGTCGGACAACACCGCCATCGCGGCGGCAGCGTCGCCGGAACGCCACGCCAACTTTGCGAGCCGATGACACCATTTCAGAGTTTGAGGGGAACACCCCTTGACATCGTGCTCCGAAAGTAGCTTCACGGCTCGCGACCACTGCCCGGTGCCTTCAAGCCAGTCGACGAGCTGTTCGAGCAGTTCCTCGTCGTGTTTCAACTCGAGTGCTCGCCGCGCGTGCGTGATCGCCTCGCGCAGATCGACGCCGGTCATCGCCAGACGGCGAGCAAGCTCGGCGTGAACCCGGTGGGCGGTGGTCCAATCTCGGAGGGTCTCGGCACGAGCGACGCGCGCCTCGGCAGCGGCGCGTTCGGCTCGACGTCCCTTTCGTCGGTTCAGGTCCGAAGCGGCCGGCAGCCCAAGGATGCCTCCCAACGTGGCCCGGTCGGTATGCAACTGCGATGCCGCGCGCTTCCGAGCAGCGGCGCCCGTGCGCGGCGGCTCAGGGGCGTCGATGTCAGGCCGGTCAGCCTCGGTCCGGTCGGGGTTCACGTCAATTGGCAATCTGTAACAAAGAAGACCCCCGCTGGGGCCCGCCTGGCAAGTGGAGAAAACATGCAGCTGAACCAGGGGCACCGATGCCAGAGGGCAAGACCCAGGTAAACGGAGAAAACCGCCCAGGGGCTTGTCGTCGGGCATCGCTCGGGACTAGCCTAAGTGCGCCGCTTGGTGCTTTCCGGCGGTGGAGGCTTCAGATGCGACCCGTGGACCCAAAGAACATGACTCAAGCTACCCTGGCTCTGGCAACTGGGCTCTTCGTGGGGACGGCTTTCGTCCCAACCGCTGTTGCGCAGACCGGCGCGCCGGAGTCTGCGCCGGCCAGCACCAGCGAGTCGGTGCCGGTACCCGCAACGCCAGCGGCAGCACCCGAAGCCAAGGCGAAGCCTGCGGAGAAGCCTGATTGGAAAACGCGCGCCAACGCGCGCAAGGCTTATGACCAGGCTACCAAGGCTTTCAAGAAAGGGGACTTCGAGAATGCCCTGCCCAAATTCGAGCAAGCGCAGTCCCTCATTCCCTCCGTCAACGCGGCGTACTGGATAGCCGTGACCTTGAACAAGCTCGGAAAACTCCCGGAGGCTCTTGCCGCCTATCAAACCTACGTGGATGACCCGGAGGCGATGAAGCTGGGCGAGGAAAAGCTCAGCGAGGCCAAGACCCGCCTCGAGTACTTGAAAACCACTGTCCCGGGAGAGGTAACCATCACTGCGACCCCTGCAAATGCCGCGGTTACAGTGGACGGTCAGGCACAAACCGGTGAAACCCCGATGACGTTGAAGCTGTCGCCGGGCGAGCACAAGGTCATGGTCGCCGCGGACGGCCACGAGCCGAAAGAGATTACGTTGAACGTGGAAGCTGGCAAAAAGAGCGAGCAGCCCGTGGCTCTGACCGCGTTGCCGCCTCCGCCGCCTCCGCCAGCAGCGTTGCCTCCTCCGCCGCCTCCGCCGCCTCCCCCACCACCGGTCGAGCCGAAGAGCAAGACTCCAGCGTATGTCACGCTGGGCATCGCTGCGGTAGCCACCGGAGTGGGCACTTATTTCGGCATTCGGGCGTTGTCCGACAAGAGCGATTACGACAAACACCCGACCTCTTCCAAGGCTGATGACGTCGAGAACAATGCTCTCATTGCAGACATGGCCTTTGGCGTCGCGGTCACGTTGGGTGTAACCGGTATCGTCCTTTTGACTTCCTCAGACGAGCCGGACGCTCCACCTCAGGCTGCCGCGACGAGAGTCAAGCGCCTGGAGGTGGCACCCTGGGCCTCTCCGAAAGGCGGCGGGGCTGCTGCACGTCTAGCCTTCTGAGCGTCAAGACGTCCGATGCAACGAGGGGCCCAAGCGCTCGGGTAGCGCCGGGCCCTTCGTAAGCCTCCGATCCCGAAGGGCGAGCTCTGTCAATCGAAACGAGAGCGAATAGCGTCTGCGACCACGTCCGCCTTCGGCGGCAGCATGACCGGCGGATTTTTGTGATTGCTGGTAACCCCGGCAATACTACCCTCGTGATAGCCGACCTTGAATTCGGTAAATTTGAGGCCAGCTGCAGTCGATACCACCGCCACGCGCTGCCGCGAGCCAATCACCCCGGATTTGGCCAGCTTCTCGAGGACAGCCAAAGCCACGGCGGTATGCGGACAGGTATACATTCCGGTGGCGTCGGCGCGAGCCGCTGCGTCACATAGCTCCTGCTCGCTCGCTTGCTCGACGATGCCGTTCATGGCTTCGAGGGCTCGGATCGCACGAGGGGCACTGACAGGGTTGCCAATCTGAATGGCGGTCGCCTGGGTTGGTTGCGCAACAATGGGTTCGACCACCTTCTGCCCGGCCTTCCATGCTCGGTAGAGAGGATTGGCGTTTTCTGCCTGGGCTACCGCCAAGCGCGGATAGTGTTCGATGAGGCCCAAGTCACGCATCATCTTGAACCCGGCGTAAAGGGCAGATGCGTTGCCGAGGTTGCCGCTCGGAAGGATGATCCAATCGGGCACGCCCCAGTCGAACTGCTGGACCATCTCGATAGCGACTGTCTTCTGCCCCTCGATTCTGAGAGGATTCATCGAATTGGCCAGATAGATCAGTCCCTCTTGAGCCAGCTGTTGCACGATGGCCATGCAGCCGTCGAAATCGGTATCCAGGCCGAGCACCAGCGCACCGTGAGCAATGGGCTGGACGAGCTGCGCCGTGGAGATCTTCCCGCGGGGCAAAAGCACCACCACCGGCAGTCCGGCAGCCGCCCCAAAGGCCGCCAGCGAAGCACTCGTATCTCCAGTCGACGCGCAAGCGACGGCACGCACTTTCAAACCCGTCCGAATCGCCCATCTTACGACGCTCACCAGCACGGTCATTCCGAGGTCTTTGAAAGAGCCGCTGTGGCTATTTCCGCATTGCTTGACCCAAATGTCCTGCAGTCCCAGCTGCCTTCCGTACCGCTCCGCCCAAAACAGATTCGTGCCGCCCTCGTACATACTGACCACGCAGTCTTCGGGCAGCTCGGGCATCACCCACTCTTTCTTTCCCCAAACCCCCGAGCCGAACGGCCAATGGTGGCCCTTGTAACGTTCGTCGAACAGTTTCATCCAAGCAACGCCACTTCGGTCGCTCAGGGCTTCGATGTCGTGCCACACCTCGAGCAACCCCGAACAGCGAGGACAGCGGTAGATCGCCTCAGTTACCGGCCAGGATCCGGGACAACCAGCCAGACATCGAAATTCAGCACGATAGGCCACGGGGGGACTATAGCCCACGGCGACACGTCGCCACGGGGCTCTGCTTCAAAGCGGACTCGCATCCGGACGGCCTCTCGGCCAATCGAAAGCAAGCGCCGCCATACGGCGTCGACCCCTCAGGTTCGATTGCCTGGCGACGCGCCAATCCGCAATGCACAACCGATCTAGGATGGGCCCGCTCACATGGCAAAGGCTTGGTGTTTGCTGCTGACTCGAGGCAAGGCTCAACCCCTACGTCGGGTGGGTGGCTTACCGCTGGTTTTGCGCCTCGCTCTGGACGCCCAGCGCGCTGGCGCCACGAGCATCGTGCTGACAGCGCCGAGTCGCGATGTCGAATTCGCGCTCAAGGACTCACGGCTCAAGCTGTCCATCCTGGCCCAACCGGACAAGGACCAAGCTCTGGTAGAAGTGCCGGACTGTGCACTGATTCACGAGGCAACCTGGACGCGACTGGCGAGTGAGGCCATCGCGGGCCAGCCACCGGTCAAATTGGCACGAATTGTCGCCCAGCCTCTTGCTCCGTGGGGATTTTCACCGTTTACCACCGTTGACGAAAGCAATGCGCGGATGGCCGAGCGCCTGCTCTTTCGGTCGTTGCGCAAGGTTCAGGACGGATGGACCGCACGCTGGTTCAATCGCTACATTTCGCTGGGCCTGTCGCGCCTGCTGGCAAAAACCAGATTGAGTCCCAACCAAATCTCCCTGAGCATCCTCGCAATCGGATTGGCCGGGGCGGCGCTGGCCGCGCGAGGCAGCTATTTTTCGCTGTTCTGGGGGGCAACGCTGTTTCAACTGCAAAGCGTGCTCGATGGTTGTGACGGCGAAATAAGCCGTGTCACTTACCAGACTTCGCGTCGAGGCGAATGGCTGGACACCATCGGAGACGATTTGACCAATTACGCGTTCTTCGTCGGTGCTTCCGTGGGTCTCTATCGAGCCGACGCACAGATCTGGCCGTTGGCCGCCGGCGCGATCGTGCTCGGTGCCGGGCTGATTGCGAGTGGGTTCGAATATGCGTACCTGATCCGCATCGGGTCCGGAGATCTCCTGAAGTACCCTCTCTCTCAGGCAACGACTGGTCGAACCGGGCCGGCGAAGAGTCTTGCTCCGCTATTCAAGAGGGATACCTTCGTCATGGTTACCTGGGTTGCCGCAGCATTGGGCCAGATTGGTCCGATATTGATTGTATTTGCGGTTGCGGCGGTCGGAGTTCTCGCAAGCGTCATTGGCACTGAAGTGCGGCTGGCGAGGGAACGGCGTTCGGTGACGAGGCCCCCGTGAAAGTCTGGCACCGCAGCGCCCCAGCGCCGCTCTGGTTGCTGCTGATGGCGAGCTTGAGCCGAGTGGCGCACGGTCAGCTAGGGTCCAATTCGAGCCCCATCCAGACCAGCAACTACACGGTCGATCTGCACCAGGGGGCCTCAGTGGCAAGCTCCAGGGTGATTGGGATGGCAGGCGCGTACGTGGCAATTGCCGAAGGGGTCGAGGGTAACTTCATCAATCCGGCCACGCCGGCGGTTCGCGTACCCTGGTCCAGGACGCACGTCGACTACGACATCGGTGCAGGCCTGGCATTTCCGAGTGCCATCAGCCGCTCTGACTTCTTCAATTCTGGAGCCAATCGAACCGATCTAGCCACCAGCGATCCGAGTGCCTTCGTCTTTCTGGACGGCGAAGCTCAGCTTCAGATCGGCAACTGGGGCTTCGGTGGAGCGTTGACGCTTCAACGATACGGCCTCGAGCGAACCACGGTCGCCGACTCGAACGCACAGAGAGATCGCCTACGCGCCGAGTTTTTGGTGATGTATCTGCATCTCGCCCGGGCGCTTGCCGATGGCCAACTGGTGCTGGGGCTGGGCACCAGAACTACCTCCTTGTCGGTGGTCAATCAAAATCCCCTACCAGGTCAGACCCGCGCGCTCTTCATCACCCAAGGCTCGGGATACGAAGCCGGAGCGCTCTTTCGGCCCAACGATTACTCATTTCGCATAGGTGCCGCCTTTCGCTCCGCCGTTACCACCGCGGCGCAACCGTCGGATGCAGTACCTCAAGATTCAGCCGGTAATCGGGTGCTGGCCCCGGGTACTGCGGATGCCCTTTACCTTCCGGAACGCGTGACCTCGCCGTGGGATTTTACCTTTGGATTTGCCATGCAGTTCGGCACTCGCCTCTTCAACCCGCGCTGGGTCGACCCCGAAGAGCTCTTGGAGCGCACCGTGCGGTCTTGGCGCTACCGCGCGCTGGAGCGCCAACGACGGCGACGACTGCTTTTGGCCCGGGCCGCCGAACGGGGGCTCGATGT
>Ga0055462_10000033_pt1 | contig 16743 bp, 11 predicted proteins | sample Joice_ThreeSqC_D_2_FD_57689 | JGI IMG/M metagenome (GOLD analysis project Ga0055462, IMG submission 57689) | Wetland microbial communities from San Francisco Bay, California, USA, that impact long-term carbon sequestration - Joice_ThreeSqC_D1 | ecosystem: Environmental > Aquatic > Marine >...
GCGGGGGAGCTCCATTGGGCGCAACAACGGTCGGCGGAGGCTGCTCGGCTGCAGCAGTTGGAGTGGCGGAAGGGCTGCTGGGGGTGCTGGACGGCGGCACGGTCTGTGAAGTCGGCTCGGAAGGGGCCGCCGGAGCACCCGGGTCGGGCACCGGGGGTGTCGCGGTCTGTGCCCCAGCGCCCGGCACTACGGTTGCCGACCCCAAGAACAGGACCGTCGCGATACACTTCTGTCGATTGAGACGCATAGCCCTCACCTCGCACGAAGTCTCTTTGGTAACCCTGAATCCCAGTACAGGTCAATGGGACGGAAGGGGTCGACCTCGACCTCTGTGCAGCTGACGGACGAAGATCGAGCTCGGACGGCCCGCGCCGGACGATGGGCCCAACTGTCACCTGATCGCCAGTCTTCCGGCAAGATGGGCGATCGTGGCGCCAGGCTCGGGCGCCTGCGATGCTGGTCCCGAGGAGAATTGAGCGATGCCCCCCATCGACATCGAATGGCCGAGCTTCGATGGTGTCCCCGAGGACGACGCCCTGGCAGTTCTGACGAGGCCCGAAAGTCAGGAGCTCGCCCGGTGGATCTGGTTCGATGGCGAGATGCGCGAGGCGGATCAGACGCGCGTCCACTACTACGCCAATGCTCTGCACTACGGCACTGCGGTCTTCGAGGGCATTCGCTGCTACCCGACCTCGCGGGGTACCGCGTTGTTTCGGCTAGGCGATCACGTCGAACGCCTCCTTACGTCCGCACGCCTGTACGGCATGAGCCTGCGATTCGACGCCGAAGCCCTGATCCGAGGGGCAGTGGAAGTGACCGGCCGCAACCGAATTGCCAACGGCTACCTGCGCCCGTTGGCATTTTTCGGCTACGGTCCCATCGATCTGAAGCCAAAGCTCGAATGCCCGGTACACGTATTCATCGCTGCCCGGGGCCTCGGAGCCTTCCTGGGAGAAAGTGCGCTGCGCAACGGCATCCGGTTGACCATCTCGAGCTGGCGCAAATTTCACCATAGCATGTTGCCCGCCATGGCCAAGGCAAGCGGGCATTACGCCAACAGTGTGCTGGCGGCTCACGAAGCCCTCACGCGGGGCTATGACGATGCCATCTTGCTGAACCAGGACGGGACCGTCGCGAGCGCAACGGGAATGAACGTCTTCTTCGTCAAAGGTAAGAAGCTTTACACCAACGACGAAAGCTCCTCGATCGTGCCGGGCATCACCCGGGACTGTATCCTGACCTTGGCGCGAGAAAACGGTATCGAGAGCGAGATCGGGCCGTTTACTCGGGAGGAGCTGCAACGTGCCGACGAAGTCTTTCTCACCGGAACCGCGGCCGAGGTGACTCCAGTTCGCGAGCTGGAAGGCACCGAATATCGAACCGGCCGAAAGACGCTGGGCGCATTTCTGCAACGCGCCTATCTGCGTGCAGCAACCGGGGCCGACGAACGCCACCACGATTGGCTGAACTACGTGTAGGATTCAGGCGTTCACGGATTGACGAGCTCGAGGAGCCCTTCGTTCTCGATGACTGACTTGACTGCTCTGACCGACGCAGGCGAAGCGAGGGACGGTTGCGCTCCGCGAGCGGTCTGCCGCATTACTAGATCGACCGGAGCCAGGCGCGCTGCCAGCATCGAGACGATCTGAGGGAAGGCCAGGGCGGCTGCAGTCGCTAGCGCGCTCGAACCGGCGGCGAGCGCCCAGCCCACCGGCGTCAATGGACGACAACCGAAGAACTGGCTAACGCCGGGGGTCTGAACGATGCTCGCCAGCGCTGCGGTCGAAAGCAGGCTGGTCATCACCACCGGCCGGCTCATACCTCCCGCGGCGATGGTCTGCCCGAGCTGCGCACCTACCAACGCCAACAGGCCCACGGTGCTGGCGCGTTGGGCGCTTCCGGTAAGGCGTGCGGCGGTCCAGGCCGTGCCGGCACCCAAGGCGGTAATGAGCGCACGCGCTGCAATGTCGCGGTTCAACGGTCGGCCAAGGGACGCCTCGGGACCTTCGCTGGCCAACGACTCCAGCCGGTCGAAGGACGGGCGACGTAGCGCGATGGCCATGGCCGGAGCCACGTCGGTCAGGAGATTGACCAGCAGCAGTTGCCGCGGATTCAGCGGGGGACGACCATCGACGAGCCCGGCGGCGACCGTAAATCCGATCTCGCCGAGATTGCCGCCCACCAGGATGGAGACGGCGTCGCGCACCGACGACCACATAGCGCGTCCCTCGATGACCGCTTCCACCAGCGTCTCCAGGCGTTCCTCGAGCAGGATCACGTCCGCGGCTCCCCTCGCAGCCGAGGTGCTCTGATCGCCGACCGCCACTCCGACGTGGGCCAGTCGAATCGCCGGCGCGTCGTTGGTGCCATCGCCGACCATGGCCACGACCCTTCCCGACCGCTGCAATGATCGAACGATGCGCACCTTCTGGATGGGGGTGACGCGGGCAAAGACGCCCACTTCGCTGACACACTGATCGAGTTCATCGTCGGAAAGCGATCCGAGCTCACTGCCGGTCATGACCCGCCGACCCTTCAAGATCTCGAGCTGATCGGCGATGGCTTCTGCCGTACGAGGATGGTCGCCGGTGACCATCAAGGGTTCGGCTCCGGCGCGGCGCAGTCGTTGAAGCGCCGCTGCAGCGGTTGGCCGCACCGGATCGCTGAACGCGGTCATCCCAAGGAAGGTCAGATCGCGAACGGCCCGCGCATCGAGTGGGTCGTCCGCGCCCAGCGCCCGTTCGGCAACGGCCAACATCCGCAGGCCACGCCGCGCCAGCTGGTCCACCATGCGGGTAATCCCGCGACGCGCCTCGGCGTCGAGGAGTTCGATTTGCCCCTGGTTGGACCAGCGAGTCGAGCGTTCGATTACGGTCTCGGGAGCACCCTTGACGTGAAGGTGGACACCCCGCGAAGTCCGGCCAAAGACGGCATGAAAGCCCCGGCCCGGTTCGAAGGGCAGCTCGCTCTCGCGGTTCCAATCCGGATGGTCGCTGAACGGCGTCAGCCCGGCTCGGGCCGCGGCCTGAAAGAGGGCCACATCGGTCGGGTCGTCTCGTGCGATCATGTAGTGAGGATCGGGAGCAGCGCGAATGGCGGTACCGAGCAGCCCCAAGGTCAGCTCGTCGGCCTCGGAGGGAGAGACCAGGGTCAAGCCACGTGTCAGTCCCACCAGCTCCAGGCGCCCTTCAGTCAAAGTCCCGGTCTTGTCGAAGCAGATTACGTCCACCCGACCGAGCGCCTCGATCGAGCGCGTGTTTCGCACCAGCGCACCCCTTTGGGCCAACCGACGCGCCGCGGCGAGCTGAGCTCCAGTCGCCAGCAATGGCAAACCTTCTGGAACCGAGGCCACGGCCAGGCTCACGCCCGCAGGGACCAGATGTTCGACCCGCCGCCCCCGCAGCAGGCCGGCCCCGACCAGACTCACCCCGGCGCCGAGAGCCACGGGGGCAGTCAAATTGATGAGAGAACGCAACCGTTGTTCCACTCCGCTGCTGGGTGGAGACCGGCGCAGCGCCGTGCGACCGCGCGCCGCCTCGGTCCGATCCCCGGTCGCCACGACGATCCCGGTGGCACGGCCGGCGGCAATCGAGGTTCCCGCGTACAGCATGCTGGTACGGTCGGCGACCGCCGCTTCGAAACAGGGCGCGGCGCTTCGCGCGACCGGCATCGATTCGCCGGTCAATCCGGCGGTATCGACCTCGACGGACTCGGCGTGAAGGATGCGACAGTCAGCGGGCACCACGTCGCCGCTAGCCATCACCACGACGTCGCCGACCACCAAATCTTCAGCGGGGACCTGCCGGATCTTTCCTTCGCGGTGCACGGTCGCCATCCGGCGCATCAGCAGCGTCAGATCGCGGATACGACGTTCGGTGCGAAAACGCTGAATCCCCCCGACCATGGCGTTTAGCACCACCACACCGCCAACCATGGCGGCGTCGCTCATCGAGCCAGCCACCGCCGAAAGACCCGCGCCCGCAGCCAACAGCGGGGTCAGGGGATTGAAGAGTTCGTCGGTCACAGCCTCGAACAGCTCGATGTGGGCCCGTTTGTTCTGCTGCGTACCCACTCGGCGGCGCGCCACGTCTGCGTCCGAAAGCCCCACCTCCGAGGTGGAGAGCCGGCGCATGACTCCTCGAGCATCAAGCGCGTGCCAGGGCGTGCGATCGCGCAGCGGCACCACCGGCCGCCGCGCAAAGGCTCGCGAAGCCCGAACTCCGTTGAGCATGGCCACCAGCGTGGCGCCGTTGAGCACCGTGACCACCCGGCGCGACGTCAGCGGCAAGAGGCCGCCCGCAGAAACGAGCGCTCCCATGCTCGCAGCTGCAAGCGCAATGTTGACGCTCTGTTTGGCCACCTGTCGCGCGGTCACCGTGGCCTCGAGCAAGAGTTCGACGTTGGAAAGGTCTTCCCCACACAGGATGTGCGCTCCCCAGGGGATCGCCTCGCTCGATCGGATCAACCCGATGGCACAATCGGAGGCGGCCAGACCCGGCGAGCTGACCGAGGCCACCGTACAGACCACGTGACCCGCTGCTTGCAGCCGACGAATCTCGTCGGCGAGCAGCTCCCCGGCCGCGATGCGATCGTCGGCACCGACCAGCTCGTTCATGCGAGGATCGTTGGAGGCGATGACGACGCGTAGCTCTGCGCGTTGGGCGGCATCGACCAGCTCTTCCAGCCCGGTTCGGGGTACCATCTCCACCGATCCCACGGCCACGCGGTGTTCCCCCTCGAAGAGCTGGATGACCAGATGCCCCGACCGGGCCATTTCATCGGCAGGCTCGGAGAGGGGGTCGGATTGATTCGCCCCGACACCCAGGGGAACCAGACGGCAAAATCCCGTACCTCGGGTCTCGAGCGGGCGGTCGGGGTCGAAGAGCTGGGTGATTTGACTTCTTACGTCGGTGGCGTCGATGCCCTCGAGCGCCTCGACGTCCACCAGAGAAAAACGCTCGGGCGTGATCACGTCGTCACTCAGCACCAGACAATCGACCCGATCGAGCCGTCGAAGCGCGTCGGGATCCAAAACCAAGATGCGACGCGCCGCCAGGTGACGACCGAGCTCGGCACTGAACACGTCGCGGCCGAGGCGTGCCGGCTTGGGAATCCCACCAAATAATGCCGCAATGGCGCGCTGCAAGCTGCGCGTTGCCACGAAGCTAAAGGCAAAACCAGACAGCGCAACCAACCAGACCCGATTCGAATATTCTTCGATGGGACCAGGAGGCAAATCGCAAGGACGCGGCGCCAGCTCGCAGTGAGGAATCGAGGACTTGCCAGCTCGAGCGGTCAGCTGGGGCTCGTAGGCGAGCCAGAGCTCACGCCGGGCACCGGCTTCGCGCCAGAGCACGGTCTTGTGCAAGACGTCGACCAGCGAAACGATGGGCCGCTGCGCCAGGCCGTTGCCCGCCGCAATGGCGAGGTTCATGAACAGGTCTGCGCGGTTGGCTCCCAGGCGATCGTCGATCTTGCGCCGCAGCCGCTGTGCCCCCTTGATGATCATGAGAGCAGAGGCAATCGTGCCCCCGAGACCGGAGGCGGGCAGCGGGCTGAACCGCAAGACCGCACCGGTGAGCAATCCAGCCGTATCCGCCACGAGCTCGACCGCGAGCTGGACCAGGGGCTCGATGTCGGAAGGATACGGCGTAGGACGATCACAGAACTCGGCGGCCGCGCAACAGGCGCGGTGCTCCGCTTGCTCGAGCGCGCTCTCGACGGCTGCGGGATTGCATCGGCCTGCTCCATAGGCAACGACCAGACGCCTCGTGTAGGGATTGACCTCCACCCAATCCACGAATCCAAGCGCACCGAACGCATCCTCCGCCGCCGCCTGCAGCGCTTCGACTTCGTTGTCGTCCAAGGTGCGAAGCTCGAGGTGAGCTCGTGTCGGTCCGTACCAGGTCCGCCGTTGCCGGCGCCCGAACAGCGTCATTGCAGTCGTGAACTTCTCGCGCAGGCTCATCGTGTCGCGTAAGAGGTTTTGTAGTTTGAAGCCATCACCGGCCAATCGTTCCAATCGGGGAGGCGCACATCGTTGGGTGTGAACGTCGAGCAGACGCGGGATTTCTCTTAGCACGAGCTCCGGCGCTAAAGTCACCCAGGGTTCAACCGTTTCTCCATAAGGTATGGTCCGTGCGCCTTTCGCCTCCACGATTCGGACCGCGGCTCCAGCAGCTTTGGTTTTGCTCGCCGCGACTACGTCGCAGGCCGCCGTTCAGGTCGCGTCGGACGGCAACACTCGAGGCGCGATCTGGTCGTCGCCGACCGTCGAGTTGGTCGTGGACCCCAGCTTCGACCGGCATCCAGCCGCAGAGTCGGCCTTGACCGGGGCATTGACCGCGTGGGCGGAGAGTGCGCCTGACTTTCCTCTGATACAAATCACTCACGCGGTCGCCGACCGGCTCGGTTACGCTCCCGGCTCACCGCCGAGAAACACATTGCGCTTTGCCTGGGAGGGGGAGCCATTGGCCAAGGGCGCTCTCGGTATCACTCTGGTGTCCTTCGACGACCAGACGGGTGAATTGATCGATGCGGATATCGTGCTCAACGGCGTATACCGCTTCGCCGATATCGCATCGTTGCGTGGCGTCCGCGGGGACGAGCGCAGCGATGGAGCCTACGATCTTCAAAGCGTATTGACTCACGAGTTGGGACATTGGTTTGGCCTGGGAGAAGATCCGGACGACCCGCAAGCCACCATGTACCCGTCCACTGCGCCGGGCCAAACCAACAAAAGATATCCCGACGCCTCCGACCAGTTGGCAGCTTTGGCCCTGTACGGCCAAAGCAGCGCCGATGAGTCTGCGGCGCCCTCCTGTCGTCTTGCTCGGTTGGACCGAAGAGGTCCCTTCGCCACGCTCACCGCCATGATGACGCTGATCCTACTGGGTGCCGCCAGGCGACCACAGAGCCGCAGACGTACGGCGCCAACAGACCACCGAGGCCTCGGCGAGCCTTGAATTGGGTGATCTCGCGCGAAAACGAACCACTCATAGAACGGAGTTGGCCACGATGATGCAAGCGAAGAAAATGACCGCACCCGAGGCGCCCCGACCGGTGCGCTCAGAAGCCGAATTTACCGTGGTCAATGACCCGACGACCTCTCCCACGGGCCAGATCGATACCGGCTCGGCACAGCGTCGTCAGCACGCTCGTTACAAGGTCGAACTGGACGTCAGCCTTGGAAGTGATCACAACTTCTACGTTGGCTTCGTGGAAAATATCTCGGTAGGTGGGCTGTTCATTGCCACGCACTTGATCAAGGAAGTCGGAGAGGTCTTTGAGCTGTCGGTGCATCTTCCCGACCGCGATGTTCCGGTGCACGGTCTCGGCGAAGTGCGTTGGATCCGGGAGTATTCCGATCGCAGCAATGTCCCCCCCGGCATGGGAATACGGTTCTTGCAGCTGGAGCCCGGTGACCAAGAAGCCATCGAGGCGTTTCTGTCCCGTCGAGAGCCCCTATTTTACGACGACTGACGACGGATGGAACCCACCCGGCGGTCGTCAAAGCCACGGGTTGAGCCCAAGCTCGTTGCGCGTGGAGCGTCCCTGCCGAATCAATCGGGCCGCTGCAAGCACCAGTGCGGTGAGGACCACCGCCAGAAGGACCCATCGGGTGGTCGGCTCCAACCACCCGAGCGCCCAGCGGCGCAGACTCAGCGTCCAGAGTCGAGATAGCACCACTGCGAGGGCCGTCGTCGCGAGACCCCAGCGCAACATCCAAGGCGCCGTCTCCCTCAAGGTCAGACCGCTGGTGACCCATCGTACCAGGCCAATGAAACCAACCACGGCCCAGGATTTGGCCAAGAACAACAACGCTCCCAGCAACTGCCAGCCGAGGCTGGTGCCAGGTGCCCTGGCACCCAACACCGGGATTTGCCAGCCACCGAACACCAGGGCACTGAGCAGGGTGGCCTGCAGCCAAAGCCGCACCGTTCCCCCGAGAAAAGCGACGATCTCGAGGGAAGGCCGCGCGGCGGTGGGCGTTTGGCCGTGACCCGAAGCCACGATACCGGGCAGCACCGATGCCCGAGGAGAAAATTCGGCAACTAGGGATATCAGCGTCATGCATACGAGCAAGAGCAGCGCCGGATCGCGAAATACGAACCAGTGAGGCAGCGTTCCCTGCTGAGCGTCGACGATATCGATGACACGGACGCTCTCGGCAGTCATGACCGTGGCCAGGAGCAACCCCAACGACGGAATCTGATGCAGCAGACAACGGCCGGCTCCGGCCAGGCCGCGCCATAGATTGCCCCCGGGTTCGCACGCCGCCTGCAGCATCCCTGCCAAGGCGAAGATGAGCGTGGTGGCCAACCACCAACCGGCCAGGTCGAGCTCGAAGGAGATGAGCTCGACTCCAAATGCCAGCAGAGTACAGAGCGAGGTGATACCTACGAATGCCAGCAATGCCATCAGGCGCACCAGAGCGTGCTCAGGGAGGTGTTCGTCGGTCACCTGCGCCCAGAGGCGACCACCCAGCATCGCCGCCCGACTTCCCCAGCCACCCAGCATCGATCGCCTCCGGATCTGGGCTGCGAGGCCCCTCTCCAGCCACACCAGCGGCACCCTGAGCCGCGTGACGAATAGCAGCAAAAGACCCATAGCGAAGGCGACCAGGGCCACGGCGGGGCCCAGTTCGCTTGGCGCCGCGGACCGGAATCCCTGCACATCGATTTCTCGGGTCACGATTGAGTCGACGCCAGCTCGGCTGAAGCTCAGCCGCGCGGTTCGGCTGCGACCGGATGGAATCAAGTCTTCGGGTGATTGGATGGTCAGTCCATCCATCTCGACCAGGTTGTCTCCGGGCTGCAGCCCCACAGCCGCGGCTCTTCCGGCTGCCTGGGAGATGACACAGCAGTCGACGCCCCCCTCCTTGGCCAGCGTGATGCCGAGAAACGCGGTCGCCGCCCGCGCCTCCGCGGTCCGCAGCCGTTGCAATGCCGAGGACGGCAGGCGAGGCTGGACGTCGAGCACCACGTCGGCAAGCCTGCCGCGAACCGGCGGGGCCCCGGTGCTATGTGGGGAAAACGAAACTACGACCTGACCGCGGAACGTGGTGTGTCGCGAATCGTCGCCTTCCCCGCAGAAAGCCGCCTGCAGCGAATCGTCCACCGTCAGCGAGACGGTACGACCCGAGGTCAAGCTGCTTTGCGCCTGGATCTCGACCCCACGCTGGGGCGCCGTTGCCGGTCGATAGAGATCGCCGAGAAAGGCAATCTGCGCGGGCTTGCCCTCTGGAAATCCAGCGCCAAAAATCTCCAGCTGGTCCCCGACGTCCACCTGCTGGGGGCTCAATCCAGAAAGGTTCAGCAGATTGGGTGAAGATCCTGCGGGCTGACAGCCCGAGGCGAGCATCAGCGTCGCGCCCAAGGCTGCCGCGGTGAATCGCATGGGTTTTCACTAGCTTCTGGCCCACGGTTCGGGCGAATTATCTGCGAATTTCCCTGGAATCGAGGTCGCAATCGGAGGACAGCTGGCATCGCCCCGCGTCTTTGGCAGGCTAGGTCGGTCTCGGCCGCGAGAGGCAAAATGCCGACTTTCATAGGCACGAATCCTGCCCCAGGTGGCGAACGTCGCATCATCAAGCGCTACTCCAATCGCAAGCTGTACGACACCAGGGACAGCCGCTACGTCACACTGCTCGATCTGGGCGAGCTCATTCGCAATGGGCAGGACATTCAGGTCATCGACAAGGCCACCGAGGCGGACAAGACCGATGTGACTCTGGCGCTCATCATCGCAGAGGAGCTCAAGTCCGGGCCGCGCGGCGTACCGCTACAGACGCTCCGCACCCTGGCGCGAGAACGGGGTGAGCGTCTGATCCAGCAGCTCCGGGGCGGTCCCATTGGCAGGCTGATTGCCAGAGAGGCCGAGCGGGAACCAGAGGCACCTGATGAGGGTCATGTCCCCCAATGGACCGCAGATGGCGTGGCCCAGTCCAACGCCTCGGAGGAGCTGGTCGCGAACCAGGACCCGGGTCCTGGTTCGCGGGGGCTCAGAGCCACGCTGGAGCAATGGCAGCTCTTCCTGGACGAGCGATTGCGCGCCGTAGTCCCCAATTTTTCGCAATTATCGCAGCTTGAGCAGGAGATCCAGCGCCTCCGGGAGCGCGTGAAGCGCTTGGAAGAGGCCCTGCAGGGGGCGATTCACGAAGATCCCCCCAAAGCCGGCTCACCAACCGATCCTTAGATTTTTCGGGAATGCCAGCGACCATTCCCCGGTTAGCTCACCAAAGGCAGGCGAACGGTCAAATGCGTGGCCCGCAGAGCCCCAAGGCATAGAATTCAGTCATACGGAGCTTGGTCGTGATCAAGGCTAGTGAATTCGAAACGGAGGCACTTCAGCAATTGCCAAGCCTCCTGTCGGTAGCCACACGGCTGACACGTCGCAAGTCCGACAGCGAAGACTTGGTGCAGGACACCTTCGTCAAGGCCATCCGAGCCCGCTCGCAGTACCAGCCGGGCACCAACATGAGAGCTTGGCTGCTCAAGATCCTGACCAATACCTTCATCAATCGCTATCGTCGCGGTGTTCTGGAAAGGAACATCGCGGAAGAGGCTACGACCTATCCGCTGGCGGACGGTTGGATGAGCACGGCGTCGATGGCGGCGGTGCGCGATCCGGAATCAGCGGCGTTGCGACCCATGTTGGAGGCCGAAATTGGCAAGGCGCTCGATGATCTTCCCGAGGAGTTTCGTCTGGCCGTCGTGCTCTCCGACGTGGAGGATCTTTCCTACAAGGAGATTTCCGACGTGATGGGCTGTCCGATCGGAACCGTCATGTCGCGGCTGCATCGCGGCAGGCGGATGCTCAAGGCCCGTTTGTTCGAGCATGCCCACGATCTCGGTATCTTGGGCGACGAGGCCCAAAATGGTCAGGACAGCGACCGGCTTGGTCAGGCCCCCGTCGACCTCGAGCAATATCGCTCACGCAAGGCGAGGACAGCGTGAAGGACTGTTGCCGCATCAACCTTTGGATAGAGCCGTATGTGGACGGCGAACTATCTCCCGACCGGGTGCTCGAGGTCGAAAGCCACTCTGAATCCTGTCCGAGCTGCGCCGAGACGATTCGTTTCGAACACGCGCTTCGCTCGAGCTTGAAGTCCGTGGTGCAAACCGCTGCGCCGGAGCCGTCGGCGGCACTAATGGGCCGTCTGCGGCGTGCTGGAGCTATCGAGCGCCAGCGCATGGCTGCCGCTTCTCGAGCCTCGCGTAGCCTTCCCGCCGGCTCTTTGAGTTGGCGTGCCGTGCTTCCGTTGTCGGCTGCCGCTGCCGCGGTGTTGGTCTTCGGCAGCCTGCGTAGTGAGCCTGCGGGCACCGCGTTGAAGAATACCGTCAATGAAGCGAGCAGTGCTGCTTCGGTGTCCCGGGAGCCCGATGTCCTCACCTCCGCCAAGGACTTTCTGGATCAGCTGGCGGAGAGTTACCAGAGATCCCCCGAACCCACGTTGAATCGAGATCCGCCGCCGGTCCCGATGCCAACGCTAGCGGGTTTCTCGATGTCTGCTCCGGAGATGCAATCGGTCCGCGGAGTGTGGGAAGGTTGGTCTCAGCCCCGGTCCCGAAATTGGCGTGCTACGAGCTTGCATTATCGGTTGGGTGATCACCGGGTCGTCGTTTGGGTCTACGATTCGCAGAGAGTCCCGCTGCGCATCATGCTCGAGCCTCGTGTAGCCAAAAATAAGCCGGTGTTCGTAGGTATTCATGAGGGTTACTCGGTGGCTGCCGTCGAGTCACACGGGGTCGGATATGCGGCGACCACCGATCTGTCGACCTCCGAAGCAGCCGATCTGCTCGCCTCGGCCGTACATTGATCGAGTACGAGCTTCGAAAGTCACTCGGTGCCGCCCGATCCAAACTTTCTCGGGTCAGCCACCGCTTGCCACCCTCCGTCGGTTCGCGCCAGTAGTTGAACCGCGGTCATGGTTCGATCGATGAATTCGACCGGGATACCGCGACGGCGCAAAGCATCGACGGCATCTGGATCGAACCCGGGCTCGACATGGAGTGTCCCGGTTGCGGGACTGACCAAAAATCGCGGGGCATCCACGGCATCCTGTGGGTCGATTCCGTCGACGGACAAGGCAATGAGAACCTGAGTCACGTTGGTACTGATGGCCATTCCCCCCGAGCCACCCAGAACCCAGCGGGGACCCGCCCCGTCGAGCACCAGCGTTGGGGACATGCTCGAGACAGGACGTACCCGTGGCGCCGGTCGATTGGGATCGCTGGAAAAATCGCCAGGGTCGGACTTGGTTCTGGTCGAAAAGTCGTCGAGTTCGTCGTTGAGCACGATGCCGCTGAGCGGCGCAACCACTCGGGCCCCGAATGAGTGATTGATGGTCGTGGTCAGGCTCACGATGTCACCGCGGGCATCCACCACTGCTAGGTGATGCGTGCCATGGTCCGGTACCAATGTCACCGGCGTCGACGGTACTGGTTGGTCGAAACTGCGACGTCGTGCGGCAAGCCTCGCAGGATCGAGCAAAGCTTCGAGGTCCATGTCAACCCGGGCGGGGTCGCCCACGTACCGTCTCCGATCCTCGAAACTTGCCAAGAAGCTCTGGGAGAGCAGACCTAGCCGCTTCTCGCGGCTCGCGTGGTTCCGCAGATCTTGCTTCGAGAAAGTCCCGAGCGTCTGCGCCAGAAGGAGCCCTCCCGCCGAAGGAGGTGGAGCCGTCAGTACCCTGAGATTTCCCCATTGGGTCGAGAGCGGTGCGCGGAGGACCGGCCGGTACTCGGCAAGATCATCGAGCGACAGCGTGCCTCCGTGCTTATGGGTCGCACTGACTAGATCACGGGCGATCGCGCCGTGAGTGATCGCGTCTGGACCCTCTGCCTGGTAGGCCTTCAAGGTCCTGCCCAGTCGGGGGCGGAACAGGACCAAGCCCACCGCCATACCATGCCAAGGAAAGCCCAGACTCCTCATGACGACCCTGCCTCGTGGACGACCGTTCCGCAGGCGACCGACCGCACGAACCAAATGAGGACCTGCCGGGTAGCCTTCGAGAGCCAGGCGTGCCGCTGGCTCCACCAACTCGCGCCAAGCGAGGCGACCGTGACAACGATGCAGTTCGAACAGCCCCCGGGGCTCGCCCGGCACTCCGATGAGCGCCCCGCGCCTGCCCAATCGATTGCGGTCCTTTCGGGCCAGTTGGCGAGGATCGATTCGGCGCGGGGCGGTTTCGCGAAAGTCCCAGAATTCCGCTGACGCCAAGGCGGGGTCGTACCAAAGGGCAAAACCTCCCCCGCCGAGGCCGCTGGACATCGGGGAAACCACTCCGGCCGCCAACGTTGCCGCAACAGCCGCATCGACCGCACTGCCTCCACGGCGCAGAATTGAAAGGGCGACCGAAGTCACGACCGGGTGCTCGCTGGTCGCCGCCATGCGATGAGCCGCCGGATCCGCCCCGAGCCGCGGTGCCAAGCCCAGCAGAGATACCAGAGCAGCTGTTGCCGCAAGGCTCCACGCGGACAACGACGAGGTGATGCAACGGCTGGGTCGACCCATGGGACCTCGGGGCCTATGATGCCCCTGTTTCCCCCTAGAGGCACCGCGTCATGCGATTTCTCGTCATCATGGATCCGGCACCTTCGATGGTGCCAGAATTGGACACCAGCTTCGCCCTGATTCGGGGGGCGCAGGCTAGGGGTCACCAGGTGTGGCACTGCGAGCCGCACCACCTCACCGCTTCGCATCTGGACCTGGATGCGCTGGCCCGTTCGATTCGAGTCGACGATTTGCCACCTCACGTCGTTCTCGGCGAGCCCGAGCAGCATCAAGTGGCCAGTTTCGACGCGGTACTGATCCGGAAGGACCCACCTTTCGACGCAAATTACGCCTATTTGACCCAACAACTCGATCTGGTCGACGATAGAACCTTCGTAATCAATTCACCTCGAGGGCTGCGCGACGCCAACGAGAAGCTATTCGCTCTCGGCTTCCCCGAGCTTGTGCCACGCACCCTGGTCAGCTACCAGCCCAGTCGGCTGCTGTCGTTCTTGGATGAAATTGGTGGAGAAGGGATACTAAAGCCGCTGGATGGTGCCGGGGGAGCTGGTGTGGTCCGCTTGAGCCGAACCGATCGCAATGCTCGCGCGCTGGTCGATCTGCTGACCGCGGAGGGCAGGCGCCCCGCGCTGCTGCAGGAGTATCTCGCCGAGGGCGTCGAGGGGGACCTTCGGGTCATGATGCTCGATGGCGAACCGCTGGGCGCCATTCGGCGCATTCCACGCGGCGACGACATACGGGCAAATATCCACGTGGGCGGCACCGTAATGCCCGCCGAACTCGATCCCGCCGAACTCGCCGTGGTTCGTACCGTGGGATCGCGTCTCAGAGAAGCAGGGCTGTGGTTCGCAGGGCTCGATTTGATTGCCGGGCGGCTCATCGAGGTCAACGTCACCAGCCCTACTGGACTACAACAGTTGGCCCGACACCGCGGCCGGCCGCTGGAAAGAGATGTCGTCGACTGGATCGAACGTCGCGTGGTTCTCCGGGGCAAAAGCTGAAGCCGGCCCTGCTCGTCTTCAGGAAGTTGGCCCCCGATTGCCGACGGATCGAGGGTGAGCTGCATGGGCCGACGATGTGCAGTCTGTGCCGCTCCGGATGGCAATGCTGGCCGAACTCGGGGATTGCCGCGGCTTCGACGCGTGCTGTTGGATTCTCGACTGATCTCCTTGTGCGAGACCCATGCGCAATTGGTCGTGGACTCCGGGGTAACGACGTTCGCCGAGCTGCGTGACAGGTTTCGCGAGTCGACCGGACGGCGTTCGCTGCTCGACCGGCGGGACTCTCTGGATCGGCGAGCCTTTCCCCCTCGCCCGGAAGGCCGCAGATCCGCCGCCGACCGACGCGCCACGCTCAGCCATCGCTAGGCGCTGCGCCCAACCTTGGCCCGACGGACCAACCGCTGCAAGACTCGTAGGTTGAAGGGCTTCTCGATACGCTGGTTGGAAACACGGCCGAGGAAGCGCTTGGCATCGGGTGTGAATGCTCCCCCGGTCATAAATACGATTCGGGATTCGTAGCCCGGTCGATTGAATCGGAGCACCTCGTAGATATCGATCCCGCTGAGCTCCGGCATCATGACGTCGCAGAAGACGAGATCGAAGCTGGAATCCTCGAGCAGGGCGTGCAGCGCTTCGCGAGGCCGTACGAAACAGACCACATCGTGCTCGTCCTCCAACATCAGCCGCAGCGCGCGGCCAACGCCAGGATCGTCGTCGACCACCAAGAGCCGTGCGCGTTCTGCCACGGATGGCAGAAGTGATGGTTCGCGACTCGACGAAGAGGGAGCCTCGAGCAGCGGGGCGGCTGGCGAGCACGGGATCCCTAGGCGCAGCAGCAGCCCAGTCCCGGGCAAATGCTCAGCCTCGATCTGGCCTCCCAGCTGCTCGACCAGGCTACTGCACACGCTGAGCCCAAATCCGGCCGACCGCGCTTCGGGGTTCGAAGCGAAGGGATCGAACAGATGCTCAACGTCCGCCGAAGCAAGCGGGCAGCCCTCGCAAACCACCTCGACGACGGCGAACTTGCGATTATCTAGCTCCAACGACAGACGTACCTCGTGGGTCTCGCCCTCGGTCTCCGGGAGCATGCGGGCTGCAAACAGCAGCAGCCCCAGGCACACCTGCTCGATGCGCGACTCGTCCGCATTGATCAAAGGAACGTCTTCGAACCGCGTTGTCAGGCGCCCTCGGTGCTGCACCTCGTGACCCACCAAGTCGATGACCGATTCCAGCACGTGACGCAGACTCACGGGTCGAGGTTCCGACTCTTCCGCGCGCGCGAGCGACCGCATCCGCTTGACGACCCCGGCCATTCGCTCTGCGCCCTCGCGTGCCTCCAGAAGGCGCGCGATCACGTCGGCGAGTGCCGGTTGTGCCCCGGCGACGAAGGGTAGCTCGCGGGCGATTTGATCGAGATTGAGCAGGACGTAGGTAAGCGGGTTATTGAGGGCGTGGGCCATCCCGGCAGCAAGCATTCCGAGGGCCGCTAGACGATCGGTCTGGAGCAGCGACGACTCTGCGCGCTTGCGTTCCGTTACATTTCTTCCGAAGCTCAAGACCGTGACCTCACCGTCGTGATCGAGCAAGACTGAGCTCATTTCGAGCACCAGCTGCCGCCGATCACGAGTCAGAATTCGTGTGTCGTGGGGGTGTGAGGCTTCTCCCCGAGCGGCACGCGCCAGGTGCTGCAAGAACGGCTCGACGTCGCTTGCCTCGCACAGCTGTCCGACATCCATGCCGATCAGCTCGGCGCACGAGAAGCCCAACAGCGAAGCTGCGGCCGGATTCGCGTAGATGACCGATCGTCCGCGAAAGATCCAGACACTTTCCGCGATAGATTCGACCAGCTTCTCCAGCCGTTCCTCGGAGCGCCGAAGTGCCGCCTCGGCGGCGCGGCTGGCGCGCTGATCGTCCAACATCGCGACCCAGCGATCTTGGTTCGGTCCAAGGGCAACCGTAGCTATCTCGACTGGCAGTGCGTCTCCCGCCAGAGTCGGCAGAGTTGATTCATATCGAAACGACGAATTGCCGGATAGATCCCGGTCGGCCAGAGCGGCGTTGACTACCTCCCGCGACAACCCGAAAAGGACGGTCTGGGAGTCCGTCACCCCGTCGGATTCGCTTTCCTCGGGGAGACCGATCAGTCTACGGCACCCCTGGCTGCACCATTCGATCTCCGTCTCTCCACGAGCATCGCGTCCGACCACGACGAGCGGCAGTCCGA
>Ga0055462_10000035_pt1 | contig 16593 bp, 15 predicted proteins | sample Joice_ThreeSqC_D_2_FD_57689 | JGI IMG/M metagenome (GOLD analysis project Ga0055462, IMG submission 57689) | Wetland microbial communities from San Francisco Bay, California, USA, that impact long-term carbon sequestration - Joice_ThreeSqC_D1 | ecosystem: Environmental > Aquatic > Marine >...
CTGAGCGATTTGCCGGTGTCGAAGCTTGCTCGACAGCAGCCGCGTCGCGATGACGGTTCCGCGGGGGCCCAGGGTGACCCGAAGCCGCGTTTGGCCTCCGGGCTCGGGCTCCTGCCGCGCCACCTGTTCGTAGCATCCGCGAAAACGCCAATATCCCTGGCTCCGGAACTGCGAAACGACCGCGGCCGGCGAGAAGCGTCCCCTTCGGCCCCGGGTATTTCGCCAGCGTCGCGAGAGGACCTGGGTATCGACCAGCACCCGAGTCCCCGGATGAAAGCCAGGACGATTTGCGGCGTGATTGGGATCGCTGCTGCCCCCGAGGTTCCAGCGACCAAGCGCTTCGTCCTCGGCGAGCGCTGCAATTCTGCCTTCAGCTCTCGGGCGAACCCCAGCGAATTCGAGGGGCTGGTATCTGATACGCGCCTCGTGCGGCGCAACCGCTGCGTCGCGTACCGAAGCGGGGGAGTCTGCCGCGGCACTTGCTGAAGCGACCATCATGCTCGAAGACAACAACAGGGCTCCCCAGAAAACTCGCCGGTCGTGACGCATCCAGGCAACGTCGCTAGCACCAGACTGCAGTTGCGCAATCGACCCGACGCAAGCAGACCAAGCGCACGCCGCTAACCGTCATCGGACCGCCGTCGGGCAGCCCAAAATAACTCGCACCTCGGCACTGGGGCCGCGTGCGGCCGCGCACGCGGCGCCGCAGAGGTGGATGCTCCGATAGTCCTCGGAATAGCGCCAGCCATCGACCTCGGCGCACGACCCCTCCCGCTGCATGGGCCAGCTCTGCCCGTCGACTTGCACATTGACTTTTTCGAGATCGACTGCGCCACCCTGGTCGGCCTCGGGCACCTTGATGGTGCAGCTCAGCGCTTCGGAATTGATTCGCCGCAAGACGGCCAGGAGCTCGGTGGCAAAATCGGCCGACTGGGTCATGTCGTAGTGACAGTCGCCTTCTGCTGCACCAAGGTCGTAGAAGCAATCCCGAGATCTTTCCGTGCCCCCCGCGACGGCCATTTTCGACAGCAGAGCGCGGCTGTCTTCGCTTCCAGGAGCGCCCACCACGAAGGTCCGAATACCTACGCGGTCCCGGGCAGTGGGCATGTCCACTTCGAGCAATCTGCTGACTTCGTCGGGCTTGCAGGTCTCGAATCCGTCGGTCAAGACCACGACGAACGTTCCCTCGTCGAAGGCGCCGGAGCGCAACTGCTCGAGCAGGTACGCGTACGACAAGATGAGGGCACCGGACAGGGGCGTCTCTCCCGAAGGCTGGAGTGAATCGAGCGTGGCGGACAGCGCGTCTTTCTGATCTGGGTCGAGGGCCACGATGGGCAGATCGGGCGCGGTCGACACCGTGCACGAGGTCCCCTCGCGTGGAAATAGACTGAGTCCGACCTCGACGTTTTCAACGCCTGCAAGCTCGTCAACCGCTTGCTTTAGCGCTTTGACCGTTAGCTCCCACTTGGACGCAAGATCGGGATAGCGCCGCGCGGGAAATTGGCTGCATGCTTGGCTGCTCTGACCGTCACTTGGCAAGTTGCAGGCCATGCTGCCACTGCGGTCCAAAACGAATAGCAGGTGTGATGGCTTCAACTCGCCACGGACCGTGCTTTCGGCGCACCCCGCGTCTACCGTCTCGACGTCGGTGATGTCGGCGTCAGTGCCCGCGTCCAGGCTCACCTCGAGGTCCTCGGCGGCAGGGTCGGAAACCAAGGGACGCCCACCTGTGCATGCGGCAACACTGCCCGCACCGATCGCGAGCCAGAAGAGACGGGACCGAGCTCCCAGGAGCACGCAAGCTGTACGGCCGGAGAGGGCCGGCCATAAGCCTTCGCTCGCGCGCCGGTGGCGCCGATCGGGACGCCACGCGGCCAAGGATTCGAAGTCATCCCTCGAACGCGTACTGCCCGGGTGTTGCCCAAGCGGGCTGCCAATGCGAGACTGCAATCCTGGTCGGAATCGTAGCCTGCGAAGGAGGGGAACATGGTAGGCCGGACGGCGGTTTTCCAGCCGATGAGCTTTCGAGAGTAACGTGCCAATGTCGGCGCAGCTAGCCTAGACGAAGAGGGAGTTTGTTCGAGCAGCGAACCGGTGCAGTGCATGGGCCGTCATTCATCGAGGTGGCGCGTGCCGTGTGCACCTTGTTGGAGCGAGCGCCGACCGGGCTATTGATCCTCACACCCAGCGGTGAGTGCATTGCGAGCAATGCGACGTTGGTTTCTCTCTCGCGGCACCAGCTGGACCCGGCGCACATCGAGCGAGCGCGCATCTCCTCGCAGAATCGACCCATCTTCGATGCGCTGCGACGTGCAGCCGTTGGCGAGGTGGTCGTCGTGGAAACCGACGATCCGCCGTTTTTGGACTGCGGGCAGGGGACCTGGCGGCTCCACTTCTTGCCCTTCATCTTGCAGGCCGAGTCGGGGGTCGCAGTCCTTTTCGAGGATCTGACCGAACACCAATTGACGCTTGAAGCATTTCACGCGTCCGAACAGCGATTTCGACTCCTGGTCGACTCTGCAGGAGATGGAATCGTCGTGCATCGCGGGCGCGTGCTTTTGTACGTGAACCCCGAGGCGGTACGACTGCTCGGCTATGGGTCACCGGACGAATTGGTGGGTCGACCGTTGCTCGATCTGGTGCAGTCTGATCACTCTGCCAGTTTCGATCTTCAGGTGTCGCAATGCGAGCGAAGTGGGGTGCCGGCTTTGTTCGAAACGCTCTTCTTGCGTCGGGATGGACGCAGTTACCCTGCGGAGTGCCGGATTTCTCACGCCGAAGTCGACGAGGGCAATGCAGGCTTCGTCTTTTTTCGAGATATCTCGGAACGCCGGCGCCATCAGGCGCGACGTGAAAACGCGCGCAGATTGGAGGCGCTTTCGAGACTATCGACCAACGTTTCCATCGAATGGCAGCAGTGGCTGGGCCATTTGCGGCGGGTTACCTCACGACTCGAGCAACATATCGGCGAAATCGACGATCGCGGTCTGTTGCTGGAGCTCAACGAGCTCTTGGCCGCGGCACAGGAGCGAGCCCAGGAATTCTCGGTGCTCACGGAGACGACACCGCGCAATTCCGACAAAGTCGATCTCGAAGTGTTGGTGTCGCGGACATTGCGGAGCTTGGAGCGGCGGCTTCGTCAACGGGACGCAACGGAGTCGGCGGGGACAGTTCGGCTGCCGGATGTGGAGCTGATCGTCGATCTGGAACCGTGCGAGCTTCCAGTGAGAGGAGCTGCTCGGGCGATCGAACATGCGCTCGAAACCTTGGCATTTTCGGCGCTTCTCTCCCGCGGGACAAGCAGCTCGTTGCGAGTCCAAGGTTGGCGCGAACCGGACGCGGAACGGAGCAGCAAGACCTATTACCTTAGCATGGCGAGCGGCCCGGCACGTCCCGAATCACGTCATCGGTCGTCATTTTCGCCGTTCTCTGCGCCGTTTGCCACTTGGGAGCAAGGCCGGGACCTGCAGGTACTCGGAGCCTTCGCGGCCCTGCAGTCGCAGGGCGTAGGGGCCGAGGTGTATGCCACGGTCGAGGGGGGCGTCGGTTTCGAACTCGAGCTGCTCCTGGATTCAAAGGAAGCGAACTCCCGCGACGATCCGAGTAGTTCCGAACCCGTGACCGATTCATTGAACGATGGGACCAGCGATCAACCACCGACTTTGCGCTCGGATACCTTGAGCTCTCAATTGGCCGCCCCAGGCTCTGAGTCGCCCCATCGAATTCTCATATGCGATGACGAGCAGCGGCTGATGACGTTGACTGCAGGCTTGTTGCGCGAATACGGCTATGAAGTGACCACGGTTGGTAGTGGGGCCGAGGCGCTCACAGCGCTCGAAGAGCAATCGGTCGACCTGGTCCTGTTGGACGTCAATCTGCCCGGGGAGGATACCCTGGAAGTCATCCAGAGAATGCAGGACAAGGGAGATCTTCCCATCGTACTTTCCAGCGGCTATGCAGAAGAGGATCTGGGAGTCGCTCTGCGCGGCAGCCCGGGTGTCGAAGCATTTCTCTCCAAGCCTTACAGCGTTGATACTCTGGTCGATACCATCGAACGCATTTTGGCCGATCGACGGGCGCGAGCATGGACGCATGCAGCATCCGAAGATCGGAGCTAAGACTCGGAAATCGGTTCTGCAAAGTCCTGCGTCAGCTGGCGCACGATAGCTTCCGGCTCGGGAGGGAAATCGAGCAACGAAACACTACCGATGGCCAACCACTCCTCGTCGTTGCGGCCGGGCTGTGATCGCAGGAGCAACAGACGCAAGTGGCGGGTGAGCGGGTGGTTGCGTAGCTCGCGAGCGACCGACAACAGATCGAAGCCTTGCAGGCGATCATCGAGGATCAGCGCGTCCGGCAGAGGTTCAGCGAGTTGAATCAACGCCGTCACCAACCCGGACATAGGCTCGAGCAGGACGCGTGAACCATGCGCAGTCACGCCTTGGCGGAGTGCCTCGGCTTCTCCGGGGTCGGCCATGACCAGCAAGGCGCGGCGGGCCCCGTCGAAGTCGCGGGGAACCGGCATGGAATGGACCCGGAGAAAACTCAAGAGTGCGGCGCGTTCGACGCGCCGGTGCCCACCAGGAGTGCGGTGAGCGACCAGCCAACCTCGATCGACCCAGGACAGAACCGTGGACGGACTTGCTCCGACCATTTTCGCGATTTGATGGGTCGTGAGGTAAGTGGGGCCCAAGTCAAGGGCATATACGGCCGCACTTACGCCCGGTTTAGGGTCCAACCGTCGCGGGATCGACGACCGAGGTATTGGAACTCTCTTGCCACGCCAAACCCGAAGGCGAGAACGAGCGCAGGACCACGCGTCCGCAGAATGGGCAGGTCCAGGATACGTCGAAGCGACCTTCGGTCCGAAGGACGCGTAGCGCAGGCGCCGTGTCGCGTTGGCCGCGCAACGTAGCCGTTCCGAGGGTGGCGCGAAGATCCCGGTCGACGACTGCCTCGAGCCGGGCCTGACATTCGCAGGCGCTATGAATGTGAGCGACCATCGACTGAGTTACCTCCTGACCGGGGCCATGGCCCGAGACGCGGGGCTTCTCGTACAGGCCGAACATTGGCCGGTCAAGTCCGGCCGCCCTGGAATTCGGTTGCTGAACCTCGGGGGTCGACTATGATGGTCATGTCGCACTCGCTCGCGGGAATAGCTCAGCTGGTAGAGCACAAGCTTCCCAAGCTTGGGGTCGCGGGTTCGAACCCCGTTTCCCGCTCAACGATTTCAGTCCGGCGCGGCCTTGTCCGACAGTGCAAGTGAAGTACTGCTCGACCGTCGCAGTACAACTTGCCGGTAGGGCACGGCGGCGAGAACAGCTTCAGGGGAACGGGAGACTTTTTCGGAGGGGGCGATGACGGCCGGCTATACGTCCGACGCGACCGACGATGCCGTTCAAACCAACATCGTGTCAGGGAGCTACGGCCAGTAGCGCTTCTGACTCGATAGGCAGCAGCGCATCGGCGAGCGCTGATGACGCGACCACGAGCTCTCGGTGCGCTCGCAATGACTGCGGAACAACCAGCGCCTAGTCCGGCCATTGATCTTGGACCCGCCGTCGATCAAGGCGGACCCATCTCGTGACAGCAGTGCTGCAACGGAGCTGGTGCCGCGACGTCAGGGCAGGCGCACAGAACGGTGTTTTTTTCGAAACGGACACCGGGCCGTCGCTTGGGCGTTTCTTGAGTGGGCGATCACATTACCCGCAGAAATTGCGGTCTTGCTTTCTGATCCGCCCTCCTGCACGATGCGACACGATGATGGTGTGGCGCGCGGTATTCCAAAATACGATTCCTCGGTTGGTGGAGTCATGAGTCCTCCCAAACCAGTGGGTTCTGGCGCCGTCGACGTCGATAATGGTGAGGTTGTGGATTCGACCGACCTAGGTCAGCGGTTGGGTTCGAACCCCGCAGCGGTGACTGTGCTGCTCGTGGACGACGAGCCCTTGGTCCGTCGGTCGTTTCAGCGCGGATTGACACAGGCGGGAATGAATGTCGTGGCCGTGGCGAGCGCGGCGTCCGCCCTTGAGATGCTCCGTCGAGGAGAGTGCTTCGATGTCGTTGTGACCGATGTAATGATGCCCGACATGGATGGCTACCTGCTTGCGGACCGCGTCGATCAAATAAGCCCCGGTCTTCCAGTACTGTTGATCTCCGGAGAGGTCGAAACGCCGACTTTGGACCGGCATCTGCCTCGGGCAGTGGCGCGAAGGCTATGCAAGCCGTTAGAGCTGACGACGCTGTCGAGCGCAGTGCGTGAAGCGGCCTCCGCCGGTCGGAATCGAAGTCTGGTGCGTCCGAAGACGCTCGATTTCTCGGACTATCCGCGGCGCTAAACGGGCAGAAGAGGGAGCCGAGCAGCGACTCAGCCGGCCCAGCGCGCCCGAGCGAGCTCGGCGAGGGACTTCTCGGGTCGTGCCCCGAAATGACCTATGATTTCCGCGGCGGCCAGACTTCCGAGAACCGCGCAGTCACCCAGGGAACGACCGGTGGTCAGGCCATGGAGAAAGCCAGCCGCGTACAGATCACCGGCGCCGGTAGTATCGACCAATCGGGATATCGGCTCTGCAGGTACCTGGAGAATCTGCCCGCGCTCCACGACGAACGACCCGGCCGCTCCGGCTGTGGCCACGGTCAAGGGGCAGGTTTCTCGAGCTGCGGCCAGGGCAGCCTGAAGGTCGTCGGTTTGGAAGAGTCCGGTAATCTCGGTCTCGTTCGCAAAGAGCACGTCCACGTGCCCTGCGACCAAATCGAGAAAGCTATCCCGGTGCCTGGCCACACAAAAGCTGTCGGAAAGCGAGAGCGCCACCTTCCGCTTTGCGCCGTGGGCCATCTCCGCGGCAACCAAAAATGCTTCTTTGGCGCGGGGCGGATCCCAGAGATAACCTTCGAGATAGGTGAACTGGCTCGCGCGGATCAGCGCCTCGTCGATGTCTTCGGGCCCGAGTTCGGTGCACGCGCCTAGATACGTGCTCATGGTGCGCTGTGCGTCGCTGGAAACCAGCACGATGCATCTGGCAGTCGGAGTACCGAGCTGGCTCGGCGTCGTTCGAAACTCGATGCCGAGTTCCTCGAGCCCACGAGTGAACCGGCGCCCCAGGTCGTCGTTGCCAATCTTGCCGATGAATCCGACCCGGCTTCCAAGGGAAGCGAGGCCGGCGATGGTATTGGCCGCCGAGCCCCCACTGCCGAGCTGAGATTGTGTGAGCTTCGAGCAGAGCGCCAGGGCTCGATCGGCTTCGATGAGCGACATCGAACCCTTGGGGAGGCCCTCGTTTTCGATCAGGGCATCATCGACTTTGCTGGTCACGTCGACGATGGCGTTACCGATACCGGTCACGGCGAAATCAGGGTGTTCGTTGATCTTCATGGGTCGCGCTCAGACTCTTTGCCTTGTGACGATCGACAGGTCAAGACGCAAATGCTCTGAGGGTAACTCTCACCCATTGCTGCGAATTGCCGGCAATACGTCATCCGCGAAGCGCAATGCTCGCGTCAGTGTAGCCGCTTGGAATCTGCGCCGACCAGGTCGAGTCGCGTCACCGAGTCGGGCGAGCGTAGCACCCGCGACCAAGGCCAACTTTTTCGCTCGCGACACCATTGCGCGTCCTGCGAAAACGTCGTGGTCGGCTCGGGCAATCTCCTTTCCGATCTCGGAGTAGACCCTCCGAGCGGTATCGACCGCCAGGGCGGACCTGAGGTCCAAATAGCGGAGGCCGCGATCGCCGGATTCGTAGAGTTGGTTGGCTTTTTCCAAGAGCGAGCGCAAAACCGAGCGCAAGGGGTCACGAACTCGGGCGGGCAGGGGGCGAGGCGGGAGCGGATCGAGCTCGGCGATACCGGCTTCTTGGAGCATTGATTGGGGAAGGTAAAGGCGTCCTCGCTGCCAGTCCTCGTGAACGTCGCGGGCGATATTGGTCAGCTGCATGGCCATGCCGAGATGACAGGCGTGCAACAGCGCTTGCGAGCCGGAAACACCCAGGACGTGGCTCATCATCAGACCTACGGTGCCCGCGACTCGATAGCAGTAGTGAAACAGGTCGTCCAAGGTCCTGTAGCGAGCCCCGCGGACGTCCATGGCCAAGCCTTCGAGTAGTTCCTGCCAGTAGACTTCCGGAATCGTTCGTCGCTCGACCACTTCACTGAAAGCCGCAACCACGGGATCGGACACGGCGTGGCCACGACGAGTCGCGTCCATCTCGGTGCGCAGAGCTTGGACGGTCGAGGGCGAAGGGGGGGCACCGTCGAGATCGACCGCGTCGTCCGCTCGCCGGCACCAAGCGTAGACTATGCAGGCGTCATCTCGAAGTCCTGCCGGCAGGAGGTGAGCGGCCAGAGCGAAGCTGCGGCTGTGTTGGGCGATGCTGGCCCGGGACTGGGCAATGGCCGCCTCCGACGAAATGGCGGTTCTGGTCATGGTGCTGGCCTTGGGCGTATGGCAAAGAAGTGGACCCCCGTGCACTTTGGGCGGCGCAGAGGCGCTGGCGTCTGCATCTGAATACCATGTTTCGGCCAGTCGTCCCGAACGCGGGATCCATCCGCCGGTCCAACGCAGCTCAAGGTCGATTCGACGTATCGAGAAGGACAAGTCCCCTCGCCAGTCTCGTTGAGCGGCCGCCCCCGAACGCGCCCGCATGCTAGGCTGCGCCTCCCGTTGGAGCAAAACCAGTGTCACCGGTAATACGCCGGACGGTTGAGAATGGGTACTGTCGCCTAGGCTGGGTGCCGCTCGGTTCCGAGCCGTTGGGTCGCTTCGGGGGAGGTTTGACGGCGCGCCCGCGGAGGCGGAAGCACTCGTGAAAGGCATCGTTCTAGCCGGCGGAACCGGCACGAGACTCTCGCCTGTGACTCGGTGCGTGTCCAAGCAGCTGCTTTTGGTCTACGACAAGCCGCTGGTTTACTATCCTCTGTCGGTCCTCATACAGGCTGGAATAAGCGAGATCCTCGTTATCGCGACTGCGCGTGACCTGCCGCTATTTCGCGCGCTATTGGGGGACGGGGGAGCATTCGGCATTCGCCTTTCGTACGCGGTTCAGAATCATCCAAACGGAATCGCCGAGTCCTTGGTCATTGCCCGAGATTTTATCCAGCGACAGCCGACGTGTTTGATTCTGGGCGACAACATCTTTCATGGCGCCGGACTGGTGGACATGCTCCGAACGGCGATGGGCTCCCTCGACGGTGCTGCGCTCTTCGGCTACCGGGTGAGGGACCCGGGAAGGTACGGAGTGGTCGAATGGAGCGCCGAGGGGCGGATGCGGGGCGTCGTGGAAAAGCCGCGGCGTCCGCCGTCGGACTTGGCCGTCACTGGGCTGTATCTTTACGACGCCGAGGCCTCGGATGTTGCCGCAAGGCTCGAGCCTTCGTTGCGCGGAGAATTGGAGATCACCGACGTGAACAACCACTATGTGCAGGGCGGTCGCGCCGCCCTGCATATCCTGCCGCCGGGCACGGCTTGGTTCGATACCGGGACGTTCGATAGCCTGTTGGAGGCCGCGGGATACGTGGCGGCCCTGCAGCGCCGTCAGGGCACCATGGTGGCTTGCCTGGAGGAGATCGCTTATCGAGCCGGGTTGATTACCGAGAGACAATTGGAGGCGCGCTCCGTCGAGATGGCCGACGGAGACTACGGTCGCTACCTGCGCGACCTGGTCGCACACTCACGTGCTGCAAGCGAACCGGCCGGAGGTTGAATCATGCAGGTAGTGAATCTCCGACTTGCTGGTACCAGGCTCATCAAGCCCGTCGTGCATCGAGATGAGCGCGGCACTTTCGTTGAGACCTACCGATTCGAACGGTATCGTGAGATTGGTATCGACACAGAATTCGTTCAGGACAATCGCTCTGTCTCGCACCGGGGTGTCGTGCGGGGTCTGCATTATCAAACCGGGCTTCGACAGGCAAAGCTCGTTACGGCGGTACGAGGCAAAGTTTTCGAGGTCGTGGTGGACATCAGTCCGGAATCGCCGCAATTCGGGCAATGGCTCGGGGTGCAGCTCGACGGGGACTATTGCGAACAGCTGTACGTCCCCGCTGGCAAGGCTCACGGGTTTTGCGTGCTGAGCGACGAGGCAGAATTACTTTACAAGGTTTCCACGCCCTACGATCCTCAGACCGAGCGTACGTTGAGCTGGGACGATCCGGAGGTGGGAATCGTCTGGCCCGAGAAAAGACCGCTGCTGTCCGAACGCGATCGGCGAGGTGAGTCACTATCGGCCTTGAGGCGGCGCGAGCGCTAATGGCAAGAGATCCAGGGAATCTCCTTGTAACCGGCGGCTGCGGGTTCGTCGGTTCGGCCTTCATCCGTTACTGCTTCCAGGTACCGGAATTTCGGGGCCACTTGGTGAACGTCGACAAGCTCACCGAAGCCGGGAACCCCGAGAACGTGCGGGGGTTCGTGGACAGTGCGCGATACCACTTCATTCAAGGGGACATCCTCGACGCGGACCTACTGTTAGAACTCTGCGATCGACATGCCATCGACACGTTGGTTCATTTTGCTGCCGAGACCCACGTGGATCGCAGCATTCACGACCCGGAGGCTTTCATCGAGACCAACGTGCTCGGCACTGGCCGGTTGCTTGGCGTGCTCAAGGCGAGGCCCAAACTATTTTTGCACCACGTCTCGACCGACGAGGTGTTCGGGGCGCTCGGAGCCGAAGGCCAGTTCCACGAGCATTCCGCGTACCGACCGCGTTCTCCCTATGCGGCGACCAAGGCTGCTGCCGACCACTTGGTCAGGGCGTACGGAATTACCTTCGGTTGTCGATTTTGTATTTCACACTCCTGCAACAACTATGGCCCCTATCAGCTGCCCGAGAAGCTGGTCCCGATGGTAATCACTCGGTTGCTCGAGGGACTGCCGCTGCCCATCTACGGCGACGGTCTGCAGCGACGAGACTGGATTCACGTCGACGATCACGCCCGTGCCATCTGGCTTCTGCTTCAGCATGCAACCGAGGGAGAGTCCTACATGGTTGGGGCCCGAACCGAGCGGACCAACCAGGCGTTGATTTCCCAATTGACCGAATTGGTAGCCGAGACGAGTGGACGCCCCTTGGGCGACCTCCGAGCCCTGTGGCGCCACGTTCAGGATAGGCCGGGCCACGATCGGCGTTATGCCGTGGACTGCAGCAAGCTGGAGTCCGAGTTGGGGTTCAAGCCCCAGATCGAACTGGGCCACGGGTTGAGGGAGACGGTACGTTGGTACCGGGAGCACTCGGCCTGGGTCGAGGCCATGCGCAGCCCCGGACACACGGCTTTCTTGGAGCAAAATTACGGTGGTCGCTTGGACGCTGGCTTACCTGGCGGCAAGGATTAGAGCTGTTTCGAGGATGGCGCGAACCCATTGGGGCCACATCCGGCTCACCTTAGGCACATTTGGAGATGACAGGGATGATGACGAGACCCATGTGGCTGCTAATCTTGGTGGTTCTGATCGCGTCCTGGTGGTTCCTTTCTCGACGCGCCCAAGGCCAACGGATAAGCGGCAGCCAGGCGCGCGAGCTGATTCAGGGCGGGGCACGTTTGCTGGATGTCCGGACTACCGGCGAGTTTCGTGGGCAGCACCTGCAAGGGGCGATCAACATTCCGGTGCAGGAGCTGCCCGGACGGCTAAAGGAGCTGACTCCCAAGGAGCGGCCGGTGTTTGTCTATTGTCGCAGCGGGCACCGTAGTGGTATCGCCGCCAAGATCCTCAAGGATGCTGGGTTTTCGGCGGTCCATGACCTCGGCCCCATGACGGCCTGGTAGCTGCCACTTGCTCGACGATCGGACTTCGGTTGAGCGTGGGCGCCGCTAGATTGGAGCCGCGTCAGGCCTCGCCCCGCAGGTACGAGCCCAATTTTGCGAACCTTACAGCACGCCCTTAATGTTCCAATGGTACGCCTATTGGGACGGCTTGCGGCAGCAGCGGTGTGGAAAGTTGAGAAATCGCATCTCCGCTCCTTGCTCGACATTGAGCCGCTCGGTAATTTATTGCATGGACTTTTCGATCAAAGGCTCCGCGCTCTTGGCGCTTTTTTGCGCGCTGGGGATCCTCGGGTGTTCGGCAGGTGGAGGGGGAGCTTCGATCGTTGGTACCGGAGGTAATTCGAATCCCGGCGGGGGAACCGCGGGGGTTCCTCTTGGCACCGGTGCCAGTTCGATGGGGGGATCCATTATTCCCATCGACCTCCAGAAATGTGGCAATGGCACTTTGGACGATGGCGAGCAATGTGATGACGGCAACGAGACCAACGCCGACGGCTGCAATGCAGTTTGCCAGATCGAGGCCGACTACGAGTGTCCGACACCGGGCCAACCCTGTGTCTATCTATCGGTCTGCGGTGACGCCAAGCTCGCCAGCAACGAGATCTGCGATGATGGAAATACCTCGGACGGTGACGGGTGCAGCGCCAACTGCTCTCAGATCGAGCCGGGCTGGCAATGTCGCGTGCCAGGGCGCCGCTGTATTCCCTGGTGCGGCGATGGAGTCATCACGACTACCGAAAATTGCGACGATGGTAACACCGCAAACGGCGACGGCTGTTCCAGCACCTGTCTGACCGAGCCTGGATACACCTGCCAGGGCACACCGAGTGTGTGTGTCGCGAGTGTTTGCGGCAACGGCGTGCGTGAGGCTGGGGAAGGCTGCGATCTCGGTGCCGACAATGGCCTATTTTATGGCGATGGTCAGGGTTGCTCCGCGACCTGTACCCAGGAACCCAACTGCCGGCCCAACGGCGTCACCCAGGCGTGCACCACCGCCTGCGGGGACGGCAACCATGACGTGGACGAAGAGTGCGACGACGGCAACGCCGTGAGTGGCGACGGTTGCTCGGATACCTGTCACCTCGAAGGTGGATTTGAGTGCACCGATCAGCCCATGCCCGATTCGGTGCCCTGTCCCAGCAATCCGGTGGCACAATGTCTGGTCTTGCCGGTCATTTACCGGGATTTCGAGGGACAGCAGGTCAGCGGAGGGCATCCGGACTTTTTCTACTACAGCGCGCCGGCTACCAATGGTCGAACCACGGGCGTGGTCTCGGGCGCAACAACGACCACCTGCGTTCCGAATGCCAGCGGCGTCAAGGGCGCCTGGACGGCTGGCAGTGCCTGCCTCGACACCGACGCGTCCGGACCGTGTCTCGGCATTGCAGCGGACACCTTAGGACCTACGGGCAAGCCCGTGCTTGCCAAGAGCACGTGCGACTGCGTATTTACGGATTGGGATCTCACGGGTGTGCTTGGCTCTTGCACTACCGACGCATGCACACCGACCGTGCCTGGAGCTCAGGAGTGCTGGGTAGAAAACGAGGGCAGCCATCGGTTGCGCATCGACGCCCCGGTCACCGTGGTTCAGAGCGCGGATACCTTCGCTCAGTGGTACACGGACGTGTCCGGGGTGAACACGACCGTACGCGGCACACTGGAATTGGCGGCAATAGGCGGCGAACAATATCAATTTAGCAGCAGCAACGGCCGCACCGTGTACGACGATCTGCACGACATCTTCCTCGGTACCGCCACCACGTTGACCAGCGGCTTCTTCCCGCTGGACACGGCTGCGGGCAGCAAGCTCTGCAATATCTGGCCGTATTGGATACCTGGGCTCGCCACCAACTGCGGCGCAGGCGCGGGCTTCCCGGTGGGTTCGCAGTGGGATCCGAAGGGATCCTACACGGCGGGTGTGGCAGGAACCGGAGGACCGGTGGCGCCAGTCGTCGGGATGATGCGCAATTTCTACTTCACCACTGAAGCGCGTTACCTGTTCCGCTACGACGGCCAGGCGCGAACGCTCGCGTTCTACGGAGACGACGATGTGTGGGTCTTCATCAACGGGCACCTGGCATTGGATCTGGGTGCTCCCCACGAGCGCATTCAAGGCTCGGTGCTGGTCAACGAGACCTTTGGCTTGGAAGTGGGCAAGATCTACGAGATTGCCGTGTTCCACGCCGATCGTCATCCCCGCGAGTCGAACTACCAGCTGACTATCTCCGGGTTTGCCACCAATCGGTCGACATGCGTACCAGCCTGCGGCGACGGCGTGGCTACCACCGGCGAGGAATGCGACGACGGCGCGGCAAACGCGGTGGATGCCTACGGTGGGTGCACTCCGGACTGCACTTTCGGACCGTATTGCGGCGATGGCATCCCCAACGGTCCGGAGCAATGTGATGCTGGTGGTCCGGCATTGAGCTCCCCGTACGGACAGGGCCTCTGCACGGCCGCATGCACCTTTGCCCATTACTGCGGCGATGGAATCGTAGATAGCGCCTACGGCGAGGAATGCGACGGGGGCGGATCCTGCGACGCTGAGTGCAAGATATTCATCCGCTAACTGGCGCTCGAACTGCCCCAGAAACTTCGATCGGGGGCCGAGCTCCTCGGTCCCCGCTGAGGGTGGACGTCGCGGTTGATCCCAGTCGGTTCTAGGTTTGGGGCCATGGGTCAGACCTACGACGCGGTCGTGGTGGGAACAGGCCCCAATGGGCTTGCCGCTGCTATCACACTGGCACGCGAAGGCTGTTCGGTGCTCGTCTTCGAGTCAGCCGAGACAGTCGGCGGCGGGGCGCGCACTCGGGAGCTGATGCTACCGGGTTTCCGCCATGACGTGTGTTCCGCGGTTCATCCCATGGCCGCGGCCTCGCCCCTAATTCGCTCGTTGCCGCTCGACCGATACGGCGTGACCTATCTGGAGTCCCCGGCGGCATTGGCACATCCGATGGATGATGGAAGCGTCGCGTTGTTGGAGCGCGATGTGTCGGCGTCGGCTGAAGGGCTCGGCATCGACCAGGACGCGTACTCGAGCCGGATAGGCCCGCTCGTCGCGGCCGCTGAGGAGCTCTTCCCGGTACTGCTCGGACCGCTGCGCCTGGGTAAGAACCCGCTGAAACTCGCTCGGTTTGGCAGCTCTGCGTTGCGTTCGGCGGAAAGCCTCGCCTCGAGCTGGTTCCGTGGCGGAGCCGCCCGAGCTCTTTTCGCGGGATGTGCGGCCCACGCCTCTGTGAAGCTCGATTCGCCGGGAAGCGCGGCTATCGGCCTGGTATTGATGATGGCCGCCCACGCAGTGGGATGGCCGCTGATTCGAGGGGGATCGCAAATGCTGGTCGATGCCATGGCTCGCCACCTCGAAGGGTTGGGGGGGCGGATCGAACTCGGGCGGCGCGTGGCCTCCTTGACGGATCTTCCCCGGGCGCGCGCGGTGCTCTTCGACATCAGTCCGGCGGCACTGCTTCGGATCTGCGGCGAGCGGCTGCCCTCGTCCTATCGCGACAAACTGGCGGCATTTCGCCCTGGCCCGGGGGTGTTTAAATTGGACTGGGCCCTCGGGGCGTCCATCCCCTGGACGAACCCGGCCTGTAGCCGCGCTGCCACGCTGCATCTCGGCGGCACCTTCGAAGAGATTGCGCTCGGCGAGGCCCAGATCGACGGCGGTCAGCCAGCGCGGCGCCCGCTGGTGCTCCTGGTGCAACCCAGCCTTTTTGATCCGACGCGGGCACCCCGCGACCGGCATACTGCCTGGGCCTACTGCCACGTGCCTCGGGGATCGCGAGACGACTGGACGGATGCGATAGAGGGGCAGGTGGAGCGCTTCGCCCCCGGATTTCGTGAGCGCATCATCGGCCGGCATTCGCTATCCCCAGCGGCGCTCGAGAAATACAACGAAAATTACGTGGGCGGCGACATCACGGGCGGAGCCAATCATCTATTGCAGCTCTTCGCGCGTCCGGTAGCGAGCATGGTTCCGTATTCGGTGCAAGCACCGGGAATGTATCTCTGTTCCAGCTCGACTCCGCCCGGCGCTGGTGTGCACGGCATGTGCGGGTACCACGCGGCGCGTGCGGCGCTGCGTCAGGTTTTCGGACGTCGCATCCCATTGGTGCCAAATGACTGAGCTCCGAGCGCCATTTGCGCCGGGCTCGGTGGGTAGCTGGCTGTCTGGGCTGCTTCAGCCGAATCCTGAGGGATACGTGTTGGCTCGCTGGGTGTTGCTCCGAGGGCTAGCAGTGGTGTTCTTCAGTGCCTTCTATTCCTTTGCCTATCAGATAGACGGACTGATCGGGCCAGACGGTATTCTACCTGCCAACGCCTATTTGAAGCTGGTCCACCGATACCTGGGGGTACCCACTTGCTACTTCCAAGTTCCTACGCTGTTTCACTGGTTGGGTACGAGCACCAATGCCCTCAACGCGATCGTAACCGCGGGATTGGCCTGCTCCGTGTTGTTGGTGTTCAACCTGGCGCCTAGGTTGACCCTCGCGCTTTGCACGGCGTTTTTTCTGTCTCTCATCAACGTTTCCCAAGTCTTCGCGTCGTACCAATCCGACGGAATGCTCCTGGAAGCGGGGCTGTATGGCATATTGCTCGCGCCCGGCGGTTGGCGACCAGGGCTGGGGGCGACCTCGCCACCGAGCCGCCTGGCGCGATGGCTTTTGGTTTGGGAGTGGTTTCGGATCTACTTCGAATCGGGCGTGGCCAAGCTCGCGAGTGGCGATCCCGAGTGGCGCCATTTGAAGGCGCTCGACCACTATTATGAAAACGGACCGCTGCCTACGGTCATCGGTTGGTACGCCCAGCACCTTCCACACGCAGTTCACGTTGTCACCG
>Ga0055462_10000037_pt1 | contig 16540 bp, 13 predicted proteins | sample Joice_ThreeSqC_D_2_FD_57689 | JGI IMG/M metagenome (GOLD analysis project Ga0055462, IMG submission 57689) | Wetland microbial communities from San Francisco Bay, California, USA, that impact long-term carbon sequestration - Joice_ThreeSqC_D1 | ecosystem: Environmental > Aquatic > Marine >...
ATGCGGGTCGCCAGATGGGCGTATCTCCCGCTGCCCCGAGTCGGCATTCCGTCAGAAGTTGAGCTCTTTGGCCATGCGCCAACCGTCGAGCGTACTGCGTAGGCTGGGGTTCGATCCTCGGCATCTGGACCGGTCGCTAGTCAAGCTGGCTTCGATTCTCGTCGTGGTTGGATGCGCGGTCGTCATCGCAACCTTCTCATTTGGACGTGACCAAAGCATCTACGCCACCGTTGGACACGGCATTGTCGAAGGCAAGGTCCCCTATCGCGATCTCTGGGACTTCAAGCCGCCCGGGATCTTCTTTCTGTTTGCGCTAGCCGAAGTGCTGTTCGGTCACTCGATGGCCGCGCCGAGATTGCTCGAGGCCTCGGCACTGGTGGCGTGCGGCTTCGGGATGGCAGCGCTCGGGCGCCGTTGGTTCGACTCCGACATTGCGGGTTGGCTGGGAGCGGCAATTGGGGCAGTCGCGCAGCTCGAGCTGGACTTCTGGCATACGGGACAGCCGGAAACCTTTGGCGGCATGTTGACCATCGGCGCTCTCTATTGCGCCACGGCTCCTCGCGGGAAAATTCATCCCTTTCTATACTGGTCGGGAGCAGGATTTCTGTTGGGCTGCGCTGGCTTGCTCAAGCCACCTCTCGGAGGCGTGATTTTGGTCATTGCCGCGTACCTCAGCAGGGAGCAGCTCATTGCCGGGGCTCGGCGTGCCTGGTGGAAACCAGCCGTGGTGGTTTTCACGGGGGCCGCAATTCCGGTGGTCACCTGCGCGCTATGGTTCTACCTGCGCGGAGCTTGGGGAGCTGTCCTGTGGACTTTCCGTGATTTCGTACCCGGATACACGCGTCTGGGATGGTATGCCGACGCCCGACCTCTCGAGATGGCGTATTTCGCCACCATCCAGGCCTTCACTGCTTTCTCGCCCCTGATTGCCGTGGGCGCCGTGGTAGCAGTCGTGGGGCAGCCGCTGGCCTCTCGCGAACGAGAAGGCAGATACCTGCTGCTCGGTTGCGCAGCAGTGCATGTCGTGGGCGTCGCGTTGCAGGCGAAGTTCTTCCAATATCACTACGCTGCGACTATCCCCATCCTGTCGCTGCTTGCCGGGGTCGGTTGGATGAAGATTGGCCGCTGGCTGCGGGCCTGGTCGGTTCCCGTCGCTCCAGCGACTCTCGTCGCTGTTCCTCTTCTGCTGCTCATGCAGAAGCCGGTACGCGACGTTCCCGGTACCGTTCCCGAACGAACTGCGATTCGGCTTGGCTATCTTCTCGGGCGGCCACCGTTCGATTCCCGACCGAAAATGGATCAGGCATTGCATCGCGCTGCCGATTTCGATCTTGGTGCCGACCGAAGCGTGGCCGACTGGGTGTCGGCTCACACTCGGCGTACGGACCACATCTTCGTGTGGGGGTTCGAGCCTGCCATCTACTGGCTTTCAGGGAGAAGCTCTGCCAGTCGCTTCGTCTACGACGTGCCCCAGCGTTGCGAATGGCGCCAGGCGGAGGCGCGCCAGCTGCTAATGCGCGATCTCGGTGCGAACCTGCCGGCGGTGATCGTGGTGCAGCACAACGATGTCTTCCCGGCCGTCACTGGTAGCCAGAATGATTCGGCTGCCGATCTCCGTGACTTTCCGGGGCTAGCCAATCTGCTCGCTGAAGACTACGGTTACCGCAAATCCATTCAGGACTTCGACCTGTACCAATTGAAACCGTGACACCGACCCATCACTTCCCAGGCTCGACCGACGACGTCCGCATCGATACGCTCCGGCCGCTGATTCCTCCTGCAATCTTGATGGAGGACGTCCCCGTTGACCCGGGCCTGGCGGAAGCCATCACCTCCTTCCGCGAAGCTGCTGCGCGCATCATTCGGGGAGAGGACGACAGGTTGCTGGTTGTGGTGGGCCCTTGCTCGATACACGATCCGGTGGCGGGGCTCGAATATGCCCAGCGGCTCAAGGCAATTGCCGACGATCTGTCGGACGATATTCTGATCGTCATGCGGGCCTATTTCGAGAAGCCGCGTACTACCGTGGGCTGGAAAGGCCTGATCAATGATCCGAACATCGACGGGAGCTTTGCAATCAATCAAGGACTGAGGGTTGCTCGAGGGCTTCTGCGCGATCTTGCGGCGCTGGGATTGCCGGTAGGTACTGAATTTCTAGATCCGATTACTCCCCAATTCGTGGCCGATTTGGTCGCCTGGGGTGCCATCGGCGCCAGAACGGTAGAGAGTCAGGTGCATCGCGAGCTGGCCTCAGGCCTCTCCATGCCGGTTGGGTTCAAAAACGGAACCGGCGGTACCGTGCAAATTGCCGTGGATGCCATTCGTTCGGCCCGCGAGGCGCACCACTTCCTTTCGGTAACCAAGCAGGGACTGGCCGCCATCGTTGCGACCAGAGGCAACGGCGACTGCCACGTGATTTTACGCGGTGGTTCCGTGGGTCCCAATTACGACGCCGCCAGCGTTCAGTCTGCCTGCGAAACGCTTTTGTCTGCGGGGTTGCGCCCCAGCGTGATGGTTGATTGCAGCCACGCCAACAGCGGCAAGCAGCATGAGAAGCAAGTCGAAGTAGCTGCGTCCATTGCAGAACGAATTGCCGATGGCAGCAGTTCTGTCTTCGGTGTGATGATCGAGAGCTTTCTCGTCGAGGGTTCTCAACCTCCCGCATCGCGCGACAAGCTGACCTTTGGCCAGAGCATTACCGACGCATGTCTGGGCTGGGACCACACCGTTCCAGTGCTCGAACAGCTGGCTCGAGCGGCGAGGCGTCGACGCAACCGAAAATAGCCATCCGGGGCAAAGCCTGGCCGGCGGTGAGATGGTAAGACAACCGAAGAGTGGTCCTTCGATAGACCAAAGAACTGCCGCTTGCCACTCAGCGGCTACAGAGTTCATCACGAACCACGCACGCAACCTCCAGCATCGCGGACTTTGCCTCTGAGCTCAGTCCCACGACAGGCTCCAGGCAAGCCGGTTGGATGCCATAGAGGCTGAATTTGCGTGGCCTCTGGCCCAGAGCAAGCGAAAGGGCAATCGCGTGCGCGACGCCGGCATCGTGCAATGTCGCGAGGCTTTCGCCGCTTTCGGGGAGCAACTCCTCAAGGGTAAAGCGTCGCCACGAACCGGGCTCACCGGCGAAGTCGGCTGCATCGAGCACGATGACATGGTCTCGCCCTTCGAGTACGAGTGCCAGCTCGAGGCCACCGGTGCCCCCGTCGAGCATGTCGACGTCGGCGAGATCGGAGTAGCCGCGCAGCACTTCCAACAACGCAGGCCCGATTCCGTCATCGCCCCGATACGGGTTGCCGACTGCCAGCACCAATCGAGAGCTCATGGATGGAAACGTATGCCACCAAAGCTCATGGATGGAAGCGTACCTTGACCAGGTGCGTGGCACACGAGATACAAGGGTCGTAGGCGCGGGCTAGCATCTCCAAATTGAGCCTGACGCTGTCCTCCGGCTGCTCGACAATTCGCGGCACGAAGGCGCGCATGTCCTCTTCGAGATTGCCGATGTTCTGGCCAGTCGGGACCACGCAATTGGCCGTTTGCATCCGACCGTCTTGGTACTGATATGCGTGAAACAATGTGCCTCGGGGAACCTCGCAGGCTCCGACCCCGCTACCGCTCAGCCGCGCCGGCTGTACCGGTTCCTCGGGCACAACGCCGCTGTGCAGCAGCGACTTGAGTAGCTCGATGGCCGACTCGATTGCATGAGCTATCTCCACGACCTGCGCCACGGTATTGAAGAACGGATTGCAGCAATCCGGCGTCAAGCCCAGGTCGGCTGCAGCCGCCGCCGCCCGCGGATGCAACGACGCGTGGCTCGTCTTGAACCGAGAGAGAGCACCGACCATATAGCTGCTGCGGGCATGGCTGGTACGCTTGGAGGTTGCCGGAGCGACGGGGCGCTCATTGGTGACTTCCAAATAGCGATCCAATGGCCAGTGCTCACCCAAAGAGCTCGCAATCTCGCCGTCCAGGAAAGTGTATCGGTTGGGGGACCAAAGAGCGATGTACTCGGTTTCCCGATCGAATGCAGGGAACGTCAGCTTGCGGAACAGCTCGACAGTGGCATCCACGTCATGGCGCGCATTGACGAACCTCCCGAGCAGAGCCTCCAACTCCTCCGAATCGGGGAACATGGAAAATCCGCCCACTGTCATACCCAAGGGATGGGTGTGGCGGCCGCACAGCGCACGACAGAGATCCCCGGCCAGCTGCTTGAGGCGCAACGCTCGGCGCACCACGTCAGGCGCCGATTTGGCCAGGGACAAGACGCTCGGCTGACCCAGGAGGTCCGGAGCCACCAGCATATAGACGTGCAAGACATGGCTGTCCAAGATCTCCCCCAGCATATTCAACTCCCTAAGGAGAGTCGTCTGAGGGCTCACTTCAATCCCGAGAGCACTCTCGGTAGCGCGCAGCGAAGCGGTCGCGTGCCCCACGGCACAAATGCCGCAGATACGCGATGCCACATGGGAGGCCTCCAGGTAGCTTCGACCGCGGAGCATGACCTCGAAGAATCGGGGCGCCTCGACCACGTCGAATCGACAATTTTCGAGTGCTCCGTTTCGGATGTCGACCACGATGTTGCCGTGGCCTTCGAGTCGGGTGACGTGGTGCACGTTGACGGAGACGTCAGTCATCACGAGCCTCGCAGGGTTTCGAAACGCCCAGTTGCCAATTCAAGAACATGCTCAGCGACCGCTCGAGATCGTTTGACGACATGCCGTGATCGAGAACCACTTGGGAAAGGGACTCGAGATTTGGATTCGAGATGGTACCCCGGCACCCGACGCACTGGAATCCGCTACCCGGACAGATGGCGCCACAGCCGGAGCGCGTGATTGGCCCCAGGCAGGGTCGACGTAGCGGATAGACGCACTCGATTTCGCGGGCCTTGCATTCCATACACACCGACGAATCGGGGAGCTCGGGGGTGCGACCCTGCAGCAGCTTGACCAACACCGCCTGGAATTCCTCTGGGTTGATGGGGCAGCCCGGCACCACGGCATCGACATTGATGACAGCCCCGATCGGTCGCGGATCATAGGTCGAGATGAGCGGAGCCTGTTCCCCGTATACGATTTCCTTGGCCTCCTCGGAGGCAATGGAGTTGCGCAGCGCGTTGATGCCAGCGATGTGCGCGCAAGCGCCGAGCGCCACTACCCGGGTTGAGCGGTCGCGGATAGACTTGAGCCGCACCTCGTCTTCCTCTCGGGTACACGAGCCTTCGACGAAGGCAACGTCGAGGTGATCGACCGTCCCCGTCAGTGCTTCACGGAATTCGACGATTTCGACGGCCTCGAGCAGATCCAAGTGGGTCTGGAGTAAATCGACTACAGTGAGCTGGCAGCCTTCGCAGCCCGCGAAATCGAAAAAGCCGACCTGTGGTTTGCGCCCTTCTTCGATCATACGAATGCTTCCCTCATCTGCTTGATTTCCGAGAGCATGAACGCAGGGCCATCTTGGCAGGTGCAAAGATGATCCATCTGGCAATGGCCACATTTGCCCACTCCGCAGCGCATACGTCTCTCGAAGCTCAACCAGATATTGCCATCGGCCAGACCCTTGGTGCGGCATTGACGGACGACCGAGGGGTACATCACCGGTGGCCCGATGATCGCGGCGACCGTATTGCGAGGGTCCACTTTTACCTCGGGGAACAAGTTGGTTACGATCCCGACGCAGGCTTTCCAGCCGAGATCCGGAGAATCCACGGTCAAATGTAGATCGACGTCCGGACGATTTTCCCATTCGAGCAGCTCGCGCTTGAACAGCAGCTCCGATGGCGAACGGGCTCCGTAGAGGATCTGTACTTGGCCGAAATTGCCGCGTTCGTCGAGAACTTGATTGATGAGCGAGCGCAAAGGCGCCAAGCCGCAGCCCCCCGCCACCAGCAGTAGATCCTTGCCGCGGAATCGCTCCAGCGGAAATCCTCGACCGAACGGGCCGCGAATACCGACGACCGAGCCCGGGCCAAGGCCATGAATGACGCCGGTCAAATCACCCACTCGTCGAATCGCGAGCTCGAAGGTCCCGTGACTGCGACTGGGTGACGAAGCCAGGCTGAAGGGTGCCTCGCCCACGCCAAAGACGTTCAGTTGAACGAATTGGCCCGGTCGATGGCGCATCGAAAGATCGTTGGGCAGTGCCAGAGTAAACAGCTTGTCGCTTGCGGTGATGGAAACCACCGATACGATGCGAGCCAAGATGGGTAGGTAAATGGAGGGTCCGAAGACCACTTCTTCCGACAGATTTTTCATTCCAGGTCCTGGCGTTCGGGAGAAAGCTGCTTTTGCCGGCGGCTCAGCTCGTTGAAGGTTCGGATCGGTGTGATGCCGGCCAGACAGGCAGTGCCGCAACGTCCGCACCCGACACAGCCGACCATGTCGTGCTGGTCGTACTGATACTTTCCCTTTCGCATGAAGCGATGGCGCTGCCGAGCGGCTCGAGCCGGACGAAAGTCGTGATTTTCAGCAACTTTGGCAAATTGATTGAGTTGGCAGGAATCCCAAATTCTAAGCCGCTTTCCGGTCGAGAGCGACAGGGTGACATCGTCCTCGATGTCGAAACACGAACAGGTGGGACATACCTGCGTGCACGCCCCGCACCCGAGGCAGGCAGCTCCGAGTTCGTCCCAGTACGGGCTTTCGGCGCATTCGGCCAGTAGGGGCGAAAGGTCGGTCACATCGCAATCGAGACTGTAGGGAAACTGTTTCCACTTCGCCTTCAGCACCGCGTCGCGACGCTCCAGGTCATTGTGGCTGGCCGCAAAAGCACCTCGGAAAGCCGCCATCAATTTGGCGCCCCGACTCGAGTGGATCTCGATCGAATATTCGGTGCCCAGGTCGACCAAGTGCAGGTCGACGACGTCCGTGGCCGGGCTCGTCGTACCCATGCTTCGACAGAACGACTCCGACGAACAGGGACGCAGACACTCGAGTCCGATGAGAATGGTCGCGTCCCGTCGGACACGGTAGTGCTGATCGGCAATGCCCTGGAGAAATACCCGGTCCAACAGGCGGATGGCGTGCTGGTCGCAGGTGTGGACACCGAACACGATCGTAGAAGACGGGTCTGACGACGGACTCAGCCGCATTCCGCTCGTCTCGTATTCGTAAAGAAGCTCCCGCTGGGGAAGGAGGAACTTCTTCGGCGAAAGTCGGGACTGACGGTAGTTCAAGTCCATGTCGTCGAAGCGAACGACCGGGCCAAATGCGTAACCGCGACCGCTCACCCTGGGCCCAAAGACCCGATGGTGCGCCACCAGCTCGTTCACCCATTCGGGCAATTTGGCCTTGGGCAATATGCAAAACTTGGACATGTTTGCCGGATCTTGGCGCCCGGGCTCAGTGACGAGCACGGCGCCGGAGAAGAAGCTTAGCTCAATGCTGACCGTTCACATCCGATCCAGTCAAGCTCTGTTGTTGTAGACGAAGACGTCAGATGTACAAGTGCAGCAATTGCGGACTTGTCTCAACGCATCTGGTTGAACCGAGACCGCCTGGGATTTCTGAAACGTTTCGTAGATCGGATGGCACGCCTCGGACGCGCAATGGTTGCGGAGTTTCACGATCTCGGTGAGTACACACAGGTTGGACCACTTCGCCGTTGCGGAGAAACCAGTCATCGACCTTGGTGTGCTCGGAGGGTGAATACGAGCGGGGCGGAAGGCGTTTGGGATCCGCACAGTGCTCAGTGATACGCGACCAGCGTGCTCTCGGCCCGTGCAACGTGCTTCACCACGTGCCCGAGTGCGAACGTCTTGCCGGAAACCTCACGGAACACGGCGGAACGGCGCTGTGAATCCAGGGCAGCCAGATTCAGCGGACTCATTGCCAGCGCAACGTCGGCCAGCCTGAGTCTCAACCGGATTCTCTTCGCCACGAAGAGCAAGAATGCCGCATGATCGGTACTGCAATTTCGGCACGCGCGCGCACCGAATGGCACTACTCGTTGCGAGTACGAATGCCGACGTCGCGGTAATCGCCCGAGCACGCTTCCTTGAGCAGATTCAACCGGTAGGGGCGAGTCTTTCGGCACGATCGACGATCGCTGGCGCTTCACCCAGGCGTAGCCCAACCCCAACACCCAGGCGTGCCGCGTCAGCCGCGAGTGTCGCGACCAGCGCGGACAAATCCCGGCCAACTCGGTTCCGTCTCCCGTCCGTGCACAGAATGAGTTCGCTTCCGCAACGAGAGGCAAGCCGGCACAGCAGTCCACGCGCCAGAACCGATCGAGAGGAACGGGCCGCTTCGTCGGTGCGGCCATTGCAGACCACGATGAGCGTGCGCAACGTCCAATGCCGGTGTTCCAGACGTTGGAGTCTGCTGGCAACCTGGGTTACAAGGGAGTTTGGCTCGCTCTCGTAATGCTGGGCGACCACGGCCAGCTGTGCGTAAAGCGTCGGCGCCAGCCAGCTTGGCCAGCTTGCACCGTACTCAATGACCACCAGCGTCGCCTCACGGAAGGTACCGGGCATTTCAGCCTCCTTGCGGGCCTACTTTGTCGAATAAACCCCCCAGGGCACCCAGGGCAAAATAACGTCGCTCGAAACGATTGGTTGAGTCGGCCAATGGGCCTATGCACGGCCACCATTGTCACGCGCCCGTCGGCCGGGCTATGCCGGTGAGACCATGATGCGTACGTCGATCGTTCTGGGGCTGCTCGTGAGTTGCAATCTAGTCGTTGCCTGCAATCAGAAGGACGCCGCGAAATGCGATGAAGCGATGGGTACGACGCGTCAGGCACTGCAATCTGGGCAGATCGATCTGGCGACTCGTTGGCGGCAGTACGCCTACAAGCAGTGTGACGACGCAGCGCAGCTTGCCGCCTTGGACAAGGAAATCGTGGATCGGCGCGCGCAGCTTCAGGCGGACGCAGCCGAAAAAGAGCGCAAGCAGAGCCAACACAAGCAGCTGATCGCCCTGTTCTTGCAGTGGGTGGGTCAGTACCGGAATAGCCCCGAAACCAGTGTTGCCAGTCCAACCTGCGAGAACGAGCAGGACGCCAAGCTCAAGGTTACCAAGGAGCGTTTCTGCTCCGGATCGAGGGCCATCACCGGAATTGAAGGGCGTACCCTGCAGGCGCGATACTGGGAAAAATCTCCCTCCGAAGCCGCCCTATTCTCGGTCCGCTCCGAGCTGCCGACGACCTGTACTGATCTGGGTGGGCACCGAGTGCTTGGCGAGACGGCCGTGCCGTCTTCAGACGGCAAGACTGTGAAGCGTCAGCACTGCGAATTGACCGATCCGTCGTTGAGCGGTCTGCACGCGCTAGTTACCGAGGCAAACCAAGCGGATATCAAGGTGTTCACCGCGGGCTATCCGGACAAAGATTTGGGATTCGCCGCGCAGCTCAAGTAGTTCAAACGGCGGAAGTGTCCAAAGCGGTTCGTCGCCCCTCGTCTTCGACGAGTCTCTAGCTAGGTGACCAATTTTGTTCGCGAACCGAGAAGAATGAAATCTCCGGCCACTCGCGCTGGGCGCTCTCGAGGTGCCAGGCGTTGCGTACCAAGAACACCAGGTCTCCTGCGTGGTCAGTCGCCATGCTCCCACTCTGCTCGCGGGCGAACGCCGCCAAGCGGGCGCGGTCCGAGCACTCGACCCATCGTGCGGTGATGTGCGAGGTCGCCTCGAAATCCACCGCAATATCGTACTCGGTTCGAATTCTGTCCGCCAAAACGTCGAACTGAAGCACGCCCACGACACCGACGATCAGACCGCCAGGCGCCTCGGGCCGAAAGACCCGCGCAACTCCTTCCTCCGCCAGTTGCTCCAGGGCTCGATTGAGGTGCTTCGCGCGCAGCGGATCACGCGGGCGTACGCGCTGCAGGAGTTCGGGCGCAAAACTCGGGATTCCGGTGAATGTCAGATCTTCACCTTCGGTCAGCGAATCACCGATACGGAGCCGTCCGTGGCTGGTGATGCCCAAAATGTCACCCGCGACGGCTTCCTCCGCCATTTCCCGGTCTTGTGCGAGAAAGCAGGTTGGATTGTTGATATTTAGAGGCGTCTGGGTTCTGACGTGCACCAACTTCATGCCCCGACGGAAATGTCCCGAGCAAAGCCGCAGAAATGCCATTCGGTCGCGATGCTTGGGGTCCATGTTTGCCTGAATCTTGAACACGAAAGCCGTCACCTGCGGCTCATGAGGGTCGACGAGACGCGTTCGCGTCTTGACCTTCCTCGGGGGCGGGGCGAAGTCCGAGACACCCCGCAGTAGCTCGCGCACGCCGAAATTGTTCAAGGCGCTGCCAAAGAATACCGGCGTCAGATGCCCTTCCAGGTATGCGCCAACGTCGAACGGCTTACACAGGCCTCGGGCCATGTCGACTTCTTCGCGAAGGGACCGAGTCACTTCTGCTCCGAGCAAGTCATTCAACTTCTGATCAGTGAGCCCCTCACATCGAATACCGGCGTCGTCCAGACCTTTGCGCTCGAACAGCAGCAGGTGATCTCGCAATAGGTCGTAGCAGCCGCGGAAGTCACGCCCGGTACCAATGGGCCAGCTTACTGGAGAGACGTCCAACGCCAGCGACTGCTCGATCTCGTCCAGCAAATCGAAGCTGTCGCGACAGTCGCGGTCCAGCTTGTTGATGAAGGTGACAATGGGAAGATCCCGAAGCCGGCATACCTCGAAGAGCTTCCGGGTTTGCGCCTCGATGCCCTTGGCCGCATCCAGGACCATGACCACCGAGTCCACTGCCGTCAGTACCCGGTAGGTATCTTCGCTGAAATCTTGGTGGCCGGGGGTATCGAGCAGATTGAATGTCTTGTCGTCCCACTCGAAGGTCATCACCGACGTGGTAACGGAGATGCCCCGATCTCGTTCCACTTTCATCCAGTCTGATCGAGTTCGACGTTGATCCCCGCGAGCTCTGACCGCCCCGGCCAACTGAATGGCTCCACCAAAGAGCAACATCTTTTCCGTGAGCGTGGTCTTGCCGGCGTCAGGATGCGAGATGATGGCAAAGGTGCGGCGCTGGTCGATGCGTCCCGAGATCTGATCCATGGGGCCGCAAACTCTGGCCGATTCGAGCACGGCACGCCACCTTCGGAACTGGGCTGTGCCCGCGCACGCCTCTAGAGCTTGGACGGTGGGACCAGCACGTCCAAGCGGCCAAGCCAGGCCAGAAGCTGTCGCCGCTGCTCGCCGAGATCCTCAGTCGCCACCAGCCGATAGGCGTCGAGGGCACCCGCCAGCTGGCTGAGCTCGCCTTCTGGGCGTGCTGCCACGAGATAGCGCGCTGCTCGATGTACTGCGCCTTGAGCCATTCCAAAGTTGCGATTGTCCACCGAGCTGAGCGCCAGCGAAACTTGGCGCCGTGCTTCCATCAGAAAACCGTGCACCTGTGCGTGGTCGCGCTCTTCCCGTATGCCCCTGACGACAACCGAACAGGTCGTCTTGGCCTCGTTCAATTGGGACTCGAGCGCCGTCTGCGCGCGCCACCCCGGGATGCGGCCGGCCAGGTAACAACCTGCGTGGGTGCACGCCAGAACTCCCACCCAAATCAACAGGAAGCGCAAACGGCGTGGTGGCTTGGAAGGTGTACTGGTTCTCGGGGCCGGCAGAGACATGCCGATACGCTTATCGTGTGCCGCGGCGAAGGCAAGCCCGGACGTTGCCGACGCCGGCCCGTTAGCTTGGCAAAGCTCGGGTCACGCGACCGAACCAACGGTCTGCCACCCAAGTCAGGGCACTAAGGGCAAAAAGCTGGAAAGGCCGTGTCGATACGCTCCGACGAATCCGAGATTGTCCTGCAGCGACTGGTCGTAATCTCGGACATTTCCACGCGGTGTGCTGTATTCCAGCTCTAGGTTGTCATCCGTCGATATCAACCGAGCCGGGTTGAGCCCTTGGGTGTGGGCAAAATCGTCGATCAGGGTTCGTGTATCAGAAGGATCGAGCAGGCGTGCGTCGAGAATGGGAGATACCGAACCGCCGAAGAGCGCCAATGTTGAGCCAAGAGACGGCGTCGAATCCAGCTTGCGTAGGGCGGATGCGCTTGGAGGACAAGATTCGCGGCAAGCGACGATGATCCCCTGCTTTCCCAGAAAGTACAGCCACACGTTAGGAAATCGGCGTTGTGCGGTGGCCAAAATCGTCACGACGTCACGCTTGCTCAGGTGATGTAGCTGAACCCATTGCTGCAGAATGCCTCCTGGTGCCAAGCGATCCGCGACGAGCTGGTAGAATTCGTCGTTGTAAAGAGCGGCTGCACCGGCGAACCAGATGCTCGAGAGCTCGATGGTGATGAGATCGTACCGACCTCGATCGAGAAGGAGATAATTTCTGCCGTCGGCGATATGGATGTGAACATTGGCGCGACCGGCGACGCCGCCATTTACCGACGAGAAATGTTGGTTCGCCAGGCGAACCATGTCCGCACTCAATTCAGCCACGTCGACTCTGCGAAAACCCGCATCCGACAGGACACGCGTCGTGGTGCCGGTTCCGAAACCAATGACCAGGGCACGCCCTCGTCGCGTCGTGTGCAACAGCGGAGCTAGGGCAAATGACGACTGTGCCACCAATTCCCCCGAAGAATCACGGCGATCGTTGCCTTGGAACTTGCCGTTGGTCAGAAGGGTATGAACCAACGTACCGTTTCTTTTGCGACTCAAGGCGACGGTGGTGAGCCCACCATCGAGACTCTCGGCGTGATCGATCACGGTTCCATAGCCTTGGTGACGGAAATAGACGTTGCCCCCCGACGTCAGGCGAGTAAAGTCGAAATTCTGTGGCAGGATCGCGATTCCCGCCACGCATGCCACCAGCGGAGGGGCCGCCACCGAGCGCTGAATGCCGGATGCCGTAATCCAAATCAGGACTCCCAGAGCCAGGCAAACGAAAACGACGAGTCGTAAAGTCGTCATCGACCCCAATCGAGGTAGACATACGAAACCGACTACGACAGCGCCGAAAATGTTCCCCAAGGTGTTGAGCGCCGAGGTCCAACCCATGGCGCGGACGCGTCGGTCCGGCCAGCTTCGGCCAACGGCCTCCATGGCAATCGGAAACTGCGCGCCAATGCAGAGGGCAGGTGGAAGCATCATCAGGCAGCAAACGACGAAGCGCAAAAATTCGCGGGCAGCGAAGGAACGCGCCGGCGCCCAGTCGCCGAAGTCAGCAAAATAGTCAGGGATTGATTGCCAAATTGGAATGCTGACAACGAGTACCATTGCCAAGAGTGTGGGGCACAAGAGCAGCGCCAGGCGTGTTGACAGCCTGCGCTCCAGCCAAAGTCTGCCGAGGGCCGAGCCAGCGCCGAGTCCAATGAGGAACGCAAAAAGCATCAGCGAGAAGGCGTAGGTGCTGGTGCCCGCGACAGTGGCCAAGAGGTGAACGTAGGTCGTTTCCAGTCCAAACGTCACGGCTCCACCGACACCCAGAAGAACGACGGCTAGGATGCCTAGTACGCGCGCCGAACGCTCCACCTCGGTACCGGCCTCGGGTTCTTGGTCGAGAACCTGCGGACCCTCACTGACGGGCGAGCGAGTCAGGGCGGGCGAAAGGGCCACGGCCCCCGCAAACAGATTCAGCGCCACTGCTAGACCAAGGGAGCGCGAAATTCCCAGCCAGGGTAGTAGCGCGTAACCGGCAGCGATTGCTCCGAGGGCTGCCCCGAGGGTATTGGAGGCGTAAAGTACGGCGGCCGCGCTGCCCAGTCGCCCGCGAGTACCCATCCAACGTTTGGTCAGAAGCGGCAGTGTCATGCCCATCAAAAATGTGGGTGGCATCAGGACCATGGCACCGAGCATGAACTGAACTGCCAGCACTAGCGGTTCAGCGGGATTACGGCCCGCAGCCAGACCGATGTATGCGAGTTGAGCCAGGTGGACGGTCAGCGGTGCCATGGCGCAGATCGCAGCTACCCCGAGCTCAGTCGCAGCGTACCAACGAACCGGACGTGAAGTTCGCTCGGCAACTCGACCTCCAACGTACGAGCCAAGCGCCAATCCCGCCATGTAGGTCGCAAGAACGGTAGTGGTTGCGTGTGACGTGCTGCCGAAGCACAGTGCCAATTTCTTAGCGAATACGACTTGGTAAATCAGAGCGGCAAAGCCGGAGACGAAGAAGATCGAGGCCAGAGCAGCGCGCAGCAGCTCCTCACGGGCGTCCTTTCCAATGGGCTCCACCGCGACACCGCGATGGTGTATTCGTTCCGAAGCCGCGTCGGTACCCAGAGAGCCAAACCAGCGCTCGAATGCGCCAGCTAGTGCGACGCTCAGCGCAATGGCTGCAAGCGAGTAGCCCGCCGCCAGAACCTCGATTGCAGCTACGACGAACCAACCACCCGCTCCAACGGTCTTGAGTCGCCTCGACGCTGCATTTTCCGAACCCTTGGGCCAGCAGGCAAAAACCGCCAGCGACGTCCACAGCAAGGGAAAGCTGACCAGACCGAGGCGAGGCAGGGTACTGGCGGCAGCGACGCCAGAATCGAAGGCACCGGCTGGCGCAAGCGAACAAGTCGGGCGCCAAGGACCCAGCACTGGCAAAGCCAGACAAAGCCCCAATGCCAACACCGAAGCGGCGGTCCAGCTGGCAATCGGATTGCTGCGTCGACGGCTTTCCCGTCCTTCCAGAAGTGACAGGGAGTACACGACGAAAGACACGACCAGAAGTCGCTCCACGACCAGCAGAATGGTCCGAATGCCGTCCGGCAACGACGGTACTTCGATCGGACTCGATATCGGATAAAGAGAAGTTAGCGAACCCCCTCCCAAAGTGCCGGGATGGACGACGGCAGTCAGTTGGGCGACAGCTGGTGCAATCAATGCGACCGTCATGATGGCGCATACGTCGCGAACCAGCATCGCTCGAGAGCGGCGATCTGCCGAATGACGTCGGCCTAGCCATAGCCGCTGCATTGCGCCCCAGAGACCAGCCAAGATGCTGACGAGAGGGCCAAGATTGGCGACGCCGGGCCATGTATTGACGACGTCCAGTCGATTCAACACCAACGTCAGCGCGATGCCTGCGCCCAAGAACCATATGGGCCAATGAGCGATCGATGTGCCGAGCAGCGCAACTCCGCGTTCTTTGCCAGGCGCCTGATGTCGCATCAACGACGAGTAAGCCAGAGACAAGCGGGAATCAAGATCATCCAAACGATAGAAGCGACTGCTCGTTGGCGAAACCTCGCGATGCGGTATCACCTCGCTGAGCTAGCGAAGCAATCCGGGTGCCGATCGCGTCCGGGTGTGCTAGCGGTGCATCCCCATGCCTCGCCTCAGCAAATGGGCAATCGGCTTCTGGTTGTCGATGGTGTGGCAGCTGCCCGCTCATTCGTGGGCGCAGCCCGCAGACGAGCGAGCAGAACGTCATCTTGGATCGAGCATCTCGAATTCGGTATCGGCGCGGGTTACGCCGTTGGCCGATGACTTGACTGTGGTCAGCCTGCCCGCCGAAGGCGATGCAATTGCCGTCTGTATCGCCTTCGCAACTGATCCATCCGAATTGTCTCCGGCCCAACGGGACGCCATGCTGCTCGATTTGACCCGGAGGCTGCGGGTCAAGTCGGCCCCGAAGGGGACCGCGGTCGAGGCGCAATCGCTCTCGACGAACCGCGGTCTGATCGTGGGCGACGTTGCCCTCATGTGCGCGACAGCGCCGCCCGAGCGCTGGCCGACGTTGCTCTCGAGCACGTCGCTTCGCCTGGGCATCGATCGGCCCAATGCCAACGACTTGGCCATCGTCATCGAGTCTCAACGGCAGGGGCAGCTGCCAGGTTTCGAGATTCGAACCGACGATGCCGCCACTCGGTTGCGGCAGGTCGTCACCTTGGGTCCGGACGCCTCGGTCCCGTCGCTGGCTGATTTGGCCTCCTTGCCGCTTGGGAAGAACGCCCTCGTGACCGACGCGATCGCGCCACCGCACCCGGCGGTCATTGCAGTGGTCGGAGCAATGGGCAATCGCGATGTCGCCGAGGAGCTGAGGCGCGCGGTTGGCTCGCGGTGGCCAAGCTCGACCTGGGCTCCAATTGCCAATCATGCTGGACCGGTTGCCTCGCGGCAGCGCTCCATGCGTTTCAGCCGGATGTCAGCAGGCGCGGATGCGGCTCCGAGCCTTTGGATGGGCTGGATCGTACCGGGACGCGGTGACAGGGACCGCGGAAGCTTCTGGTTCATGAAACGACTGTTGGCTCGGCGCATCGAGGTCAAGCTCGCGCGCCGTGAGCCGGCCATCCAAGTGGAGGCGGGAAGCGACTGGCGCCGCGAAGACTCCGTATTTTGGATCGAGGTCTCCAATTTCGAACCCTCGAGGAGCCGGGAAGTCGAGGCCGTGCTCTGGGAGCAGATAGAGGAATTGGGCCATCGAGCACCGGGACGCGACGAGATCCGTTCGGTAGCTGCGGGCGCCCTCGATCTGGCTAAAGCCCAGGGAGCGGGGCCCATCGATCGAGCTGCAGCGCTCGCGATGGACGCGATCGACGCCCTTTCTTGGCAAGATCCTTCGGGGCGAGGGGCGCCTGACGGTGCCCGGATATCGGAGCTGGCACGAACCTATCTTTCCAAGAGTCGCTCGACCGAGG
>Ga0055462_10000039_pt1 | contig 16469 bp, 13 predicted proteins | sample Joice_ThreeSqC_D_2_FD_57689 | JGI IMG/M metagenome (GOLD analysis project Ga0055462, IMG submission 57689) | Wetland microbial communities from San Francisco Bay, California, USA, that impact long-term carbon sequestration - Joice_ThreeSqC_D1 | ecosystem: Environmental > Aquatic > Marine >...
GAACAGTCTTCCTCCAGCAACGCCGGGTCAGCGATCAGTACGCCACCCACCGTCCTCGCCGCACCGGTCAGGCGTTCGAGCAGGAGCTGTCGGCGTTCGTCGATATCTACGATGACGTGGTGGTCGCGCAGCGACGCTCGATATTCGCTCGAATGCTGGATTGGCACCTCCCCGCTTGCCAAGAAACGGTGCCCATGGGTCGAGGGTCGCGCGACTAGACCGGCGAATCGTACCGCGAGCTCTTCGCGGCCCAACAAGGCCAGAAGCCATCGCACTGGACGACCAAATGCCGTTTCGCCGTCGGCCCAGCGCATGGACTTTTGAAATGGAATGGAACTACAAAGCTCCTGTAGCGCCGCCGGCAATAGCAGGCCCGCCTCAGCTCCCTTTTCGATACGACGGCCCGCGAGGTACTCCCCCTTCGGAGTCTGCACGCGCTCGAGATCGGCGATTGAGCAGCCGAGCTTTTTGGCAAAGGCCTCTGCCGCGCGCGTGGGCTTGCCCTCGGTGTCGAAGGCAGCGCGCACGGACGGCCCTACCACCGCTTCGTCCAAATCGGCCTGGCGAGCGTCCACGCTCTCGGCAATCACCGCCAATCGCCGCGGGGTTCCGGCCGCCCAGATGGGTCCGTGAGCGAGGCGCAGGCGCCCCAACTGTTTCTCGAGGATTGCCGGCAATGCAGTCACCGCACGGGTTACGAACGACGCTGGCAGCTCTTCGACACCAATTTCGAGCAAGAGGTCTTCAGCCATGGGGCGCCGCATGCTGCCGCGGGCCCGACCAAGGGGCAAGGGGGCACGACTACTTCGAGCGAGCGTGGGTGCTACGCTGACCGATCATGCGGATTCGATGCCCACTTTGCGGCCGAGAACTCGAGGCTCCGGACGACCACCCCTCCCGCCCCTTCTGCTCGTTGCGCTGCAAGCAGATCGACCTCTCCAATTGGTTCGGCGAGGCGTACGGTGTCGACGCCTCCGGAATCGAAGACGGCATCCGTCTGCAAGTGGAAGAAGGCAAGTGAGCTCGCCGGAGCTGGGCGTCGGGCAACCGTCTGAGCCAAAGGGAGACGGGCCCATCAGCAACGGCGCCGCGTCCAAACAGGACCGAGTCTTGCGCGCGGTGACCGATGACGGTTCCTTTCGCGTGATTGCCGTCGAGACGACGGCAACGGTACGCTTGGCGGGGCTGACGCAGGGGACTTCTCCATCGGATTTGCAGGTGTACGGCGAACTGTTGACCGGGGCGGTCCTGTTCCGTGAAACCATGGCCCCACAACTTCGCGTGCAGGGCATCGTCCGCAGCGCCAATGGTCGAACGCAGATGATAGCCGATAGCCACCCGTCCGGGGATACGCGAGGCATGATTCAGAAGTCGGACGATACCGGAGACATCGATCTTGGTCCCGGCGCCACCTTGCGGTTGATGCGATCCATGCCCGACGGGCGCCTCAATCAGGGCGTAGTCGGCATCCCGGACGACAACGGGACCATATCCGGGGGACTCATGTCCTATCTCCAGGTCTCCGAGCAGGTCGTGAGCATGGTGGCGGTGGGGACCGATGTCGACCCGACTGGTGCCGTGAGCCGCGCCGGAGGCTACTTGGTACAATTGCTCCCAGGAGCCGATCGCGGCTTGCTCACCGTGATGACCGAGCGTCTGTACGAATATCAAACCATGGCACCGTGGCTGTCAAAATCCGAATTTGGCGCACAGTGGTTGCTCGACGAGCTCCTTTACGGAATTGCATACACCCCTCTGGAAACTCGCACGGTTCGCTTCCATTGCTGGTGCGACGAGCTGCGCGTGGTTACGGCACTGTCTCGGCTTCCTCGACAAGATATCGAGCAGTTGCACAGTTCCGGCGAGACGCTCGAGATCAGCTGCGAGTATTGCGGTAAGCAATATCGCATCGCGCCAGCCCGCTTGCGCGGTTTGCTCGATCTCAGTTGAGGTTGCCGACACGCAATTGTTCGGCAGCCCCAAAAGGAGGGGGATAGGGATGGGGTTGAGCCCCCGCCGATATTTTTGCCACCGGCAGCGAAACGGGTCGGGGCTCTGCCCGTAGCGGGGACATGACATTACGCCGACTAGTCATTTCCAATCTGGTTCTTGCTGGGTTCTTCGTCGCGGCCGCGTGCAGCGATACCGAAGGCGGCAGCCCGGACGATGGTACCGACAATGGTGGGGCCGCTGGTGAAGCCGGCGCTGCAGGCACCTCGGGTGAAGCGGGATCGATGAACACTGCCGGCGACAATGCCATGGCCGGTAGCGCCGGCGACAATGCCATGGCCGGATCCGCGGGGTCCACGAATCAACAGCCAACGGCATTCCGGTTGCACGTCGAGAACGTGGCTCCGTTTGACCATTTGAAGTCTGGTTCGTTCACTACCAAGTTTGGCGGGACCGATCCGGGACCGCTAGCTCCGGGAGAGGCCTATGAATTCACTTTCACGGCCGGACCCAAGCATCGGTTGGCGTTTGCGACCATGTTCGGCCAGTCCAATGACTGGTTCTTCGCGCCTGTTGGGGGCAGCCTGGCCCTGTACGACGGCGATACCCCGATTTCTGGCGATATCACCGACATGATTCGGTTGTGGGACGCAGGGACCGAAGTCGACGAAGAGCCCGCGGTAGGTCCTCACACCGGCCCCAATCAGGCGACGTCCACGGACGGTCCGGGCGATCCAGATCCCGACGAGACGGTCAGGATGGTGCCCAACCCGGCGATGCTGACCTCGGGAGCCACCTTCGACCTGCCTGAGGTATCCGACATGATTCGAGTCACCGTCGATTCGAATGCGGCGACCCGTGAATTCTCGGTACGTATCGAGAATGTCTCCGAGGATGGCGTCACGCTACAGACCTCGGACGGCGGCAAATCGGTTCGGGTCTCGCCGGGCGTCTGGAGCGTCGGAACTCAATCGGATCTATTGTTCTCCGAAGGCGAGCCGGATCGCGGTCAAGGGTTGGAGCAGATTGCCGAGGGCGGCGACGTCAGCGCGCTTTCCCCCAATTGGGATACGACCGCCGGCGTGGCCACGCCTCTGTCACCGGGGATCTTCGTGTTGTCGACCAGCGGAGAGCCGTTGTTCACGGTGGGTGAGCCCGATCGACGGAAAGGTTTGGAGCTGCTGGCAGAAACCGGCAACCCCACGGATTTGGCGGCCTCTTTCGATGCCGAGCTGCCCCAGGGGGCAACGTCCTATGGCGTTTTCGATACTGCGGTTGGCGCCAGCGACCCGGGACCCATTCATTCGGGAGGCTCCTACGACGTCGACTTCGAGGCGGCGCCTGGCGATCGCCTCAGTTTCGCCACCATGTATGGTGCCTCGAACGACTGGATCTTCGCACCTGGTTCGGACGGAATTCCGCTCTTCGACGACAATGGCTCACCAATGACCGGTGACATGACCGAGCTGGTCTCGCTGTGGGACGTCGGCACCGAGCTGAGCGAAGAGCCCGCGGTTGGAGCGCACATCGGAGCCCCCGAGGGCGCCCAGGATCCCAACATGGACGTGCGCATGGTCGATGGCTCGGTGTATCCGGTTCCCGTCGACATGCACGTCAAGGTAACCCTGAGCACCCAATAGAGACGGGCGAAGCGGTCCCGGCTTCCCGCCCCCGGCCGCGCCGCGATGCGCGGCTACGGGGCGGAGTTGAATTTGACGCAACGACTTTGGATGGCGCGGATACGGCCCCCTTCGTTGTCGGCAAATAGCGGATCCAAGGAACCGTTGCGACTGCGTTCGATGCAAAGCGTGGCCACGCAAGATTCGCCGTTGTCTTCCGCACTCGGCGTGGCATCGAAGTCGTCTCCTTGGAGCACCAGCTCTCCATTGTCGGACATTGAACCGTCGCTCGTGAACAGGCACGACCCATCCAAATCCCAGCTCATCGGATCATCGGCCTCGCTCGCGTCCCAGGTGACGGTCAAACTCTCCTGCCGAGAAACGGTCACGTCGCTCCCAGCTCCGTCTATCGAGAATGGATCCGGGAGCGTTGCGTAGGAATCCGGCGCGTCATCGTCCTCTTCCCCTCGCAAGAACGCGATGTTGACTTCGGTGCCGCCTTCGTCTCCGCTGAAGGTTCCCCGATAGGCGCCATGGCTCTTGGTCAAGGTGTGATCGGTGTCGCCGACGGTCGCCACCAGCTTGTCCGGAGACACGATCTTGACCTCGGTCCCATTCTTGCCCCCGACCGCGAGCTTGACTTCGACCTCGGTGTCGCCCCCGCCGTCCGCGGTGACCAGCATGTCTGCGTAGATTCCCGTGGTTCGGATATCGGTCGATTCGACGATTTCAGACTGGCAACCCATTGCCGCCAGGCCAAAGATAAGGCCAGCCAAGACTCCCAATTGCTTCATGGTGTTCCTCCCGAGCACGACAGCCAAGCAAATCACTATGAGTTTAGACGGCTCTCTCGGCCAGGAGAAGCACACTTGCCGCGTCCGACCAGAAATCTACTGATTTTGACCAGCGTTGGACTAGCGCCCCTCACCACCTGGGGCAGAGGGAAATGCAGCTCTGATGTAACCGGGCCTTGGTCACGGCGCGCACAGCTCGGCCGAACAAGCGCCGCTCGCCAGGGTGACCCAACCGTCGGGGACGCAGGTGTGGGGAAGTGTCGCGCAGGCCGAGGTCGCCAGATTGACGATGCAAGTCGGCGACATGGTGCAAGTCGGCGCCGAAACACCAGGCGCCAGTGTCATGCACCCAACGTAGCTTGGCTGGTCGGTCTCGAAGTCCGTCCCCTCGATGGCGTAGCAACCTGGTTGCGCGTTGCACGAGGCCGCGTCCTGCTGCGCCGAACACGGAAGCGGTCCCACCGGGAATCGTGCGAGCTCCTGGTCGAGGTCGTCGAGATTGTTGACCTTGAGCAAGGCTTCTCCCAGGCTGAACACCGTATCGCCCACGAAGGCGCTGCGCTTGACCGGTGAGGAGGCGTTGGTCCACCAGGTGGAACAGGTGGTCTGATACGCGCTTGCGTAGAAGCCCTCGGGGGCAGGATGCGGAACTCGCCCTCGCAACGAAAACCCGTTCTCCAAGTCCACATCGTAGACCAATAGGCCCGTGAAGGTCAGCACGTCCCCGTAGACACCATTGTTGCCCCCTTCGCAAATGGTCATGGGAATGGCAAGCAGCCTGCGCGACGCGAAGTAATTGAACGCCAGATGGTCGGTCAACGCCTCCGAGCTCGAGCCCCGGGTTCCGATGGTCTCGCGGAAGAGCAGGGTTGGTTGATTCGGATCGGCAACGTCCATGATCTGCAGCGTGATGCCGTCGAAATAGGCGAAGCTGCCCATGTCGTCCGCATCGTATCCGATCGACAGGAGATGATTTTCATCGAGCGGATGAAGGTAGGTGGAAAATCCGGGGATCTTCAGCTCGCCCTCAATCGTGGGCTCCGTCGGCTGCGAAAGGTCCAGGACGAAGAGGGGATCGGTCTTCTTGAACGTGACCACGTAGCCGCGATCGCCGAAGAATCGCACTGCGCGGATATCCTCCCCAGGGGCGATCTGATCCACCTGACCTTGTACCCGAAGCAGCGGGCCGCTACGGGCCAGGACGGTCACGGTGCTTTTTACGTTCGGATCCGGCACGTAGCCCGTGCTGGTGGCGATGCGCAGGTTTCCTTCGTACTCGTCCAGCGAGAATTGATTGAGCACATGTCCCGTGACTCGCCCGCTGGCCACGTAGGTGGCACCGGCCCCAGATAGTTCGAAATCGTGGATCCAGCTGGAATCCACCCCGTAGCCGGAATAGTTACGGCCCACTTCCGGAACCGCCAAATAGAGGTTCTCGAGGCTCACGTACACGGCGCCCGGGTCGGAGAAGATCGCGTCCTGGTGGGTGCGCTCCTCGGCAGCCAAGTCAAACGAGGTAACCGTCACGATCCCGGTCGGCGCCGAGGGGGATCCGTGCATGACTCGGGTAGGGTCGCCTGGTCCCGAACCATTCATGGTGCCGTCATCCGAGAGGAATTTGTCGCTGATGGTGGGAAGCGATGCCTGCAGGTTGAGGCCTTGAAGCCGCTGCTCCTCGGCGTCGTACTCTTGCTGATATCGAGTCAGAGCGTCTTTGGCTGAGGGTAGATTGCCTACGTACGGCACCGAGCTCACGCCCGGTGCCAAGATGCCACTCGATTCAACGGTGATGGCATGGACCACGCCGTCGATCATGCGTCCCGCCAAGAACGACCCGGAAAGCTCGATGCGACGGATCGCCTTTGGCGCGCTGCGGTCAGTGACGTCGAAGGTAGTCAGTACGGTCCGGGTACCGTCTCCGCCGAATTGACAAGAATAGGCATAGGTGCAGCGGGGCTTAATGGAGGTGCCGAGACTTGCGATGACCAGCAAGCGGTCGCCGGCCAACAGGATACTGGTGGGCGTACCTTCCAGGCTGGTGCGTGCCATCTCGACGGTCTGGGTCGGATCTTCGGCGTCCAGGACCAGCAGGTCGTTGGAAGCGACCACGTAGACGTATCGATCGTCGAGCTTCATCAGATCGGGCTCGTCCACGCCCTCGACCTGGTTGTTGGTGCCCGAGCGTTCATCCGACCCGCTCGAGTCTTCCCCTGCGGACGGGACGCTGGTCGAGCCTCCCGCAGACATAGCTCCGCCTACGCTCGCACCGCCAGTTCCGGTACTGGGTGTCGTACAGACCCTGCGGGGCGCGCAATAGGTTTGCAGGTTCGCCTGCCATTGTTCGGTAAATTGCGTTCCAAGGCTCGAAAGCGCGGCCGCCCGCAGGGGCTCGCCCAGCTGGCTTGGGTCGTCTATCTGTTCGAGCTCTGTCGGCGGGTCGCTCTCGTCGACGGGCGCGACGGTGTCCACCTCCAATTGGCCAACTGTGTCGCAGTCGGGCCATAGGGGAGGTAGCTCGGTACAGACTTGACCCGAAGAGTCGCCCCCCGTACCGCCGCTGGGACCCATGGCGGTCGAGCCAGCTATTGCGCTGCCTGCACCTGCCTGCTCCTGCTGGCCATCGGCCCCCGAAGCACCCGCACTCGCTGCGGCTGCTCCGGCCTCCGACGCGGTTGTGCCAGCTGCCTCACCTCGCTCGGCAGAGTCCCTGGGCCCACCACCCCCGCAAGACGCCACCAGCGCTGCCCCCAGAATCGTCCAACCCCGAATCATGCCTGCAGTCATCTCTGCACCTCCGATTGCTCGGAGTCCGGCATTGCACCTGGCATGCCATATGTAACGTTATCTAATTATTCATATTTTATGGCACATGTGCCGTGCCAGGTGGCTCAATTGGGGGTGAGCCAACCCCCAAATCGCGTTGCGCACCTGTCAGGAGCTGGAGATTTCCGATGGCCGCCTCAGCTGGACCAACTTCTCGTCTTGAATCTGTCGGGCATCGAGATCCGAAGTCTGGTCGCTGTGGCACGCTGCCTTGGCACCTCGCCGCGCACCCACGGCGCGTCGAGTCTTGGTGGCCAGACGGAGAATCTCCTCGGGGGATAGGACACCCCGCTGCTCGAGGATGGCGGTTTGCTCCTCGGTCAGAGCATCCGTTTGCGCTGTGTTTGCACGAGCAAACCCTTGAGCCTTGCCACTGGCAAATCCTTGGATCTCCTTGGAGATGCGAACGCTGCACCAGTCATGGCCACACATGGCGCAGAAATCCGTATCGACGTCGAGATCCTCGTCGTGGAGCGCTCGTGCGGTATCCGGATCGAAGGACAATTCGAAATGGCGGTCCCAATTGAGCGCGGCGCGCGCCTGAGTCAGCTCATCGTCCCAGTCTCGGGTCCCCGGAATGCCCAGGGCCACGTCTGCAGCGTGAGCAGCAATCTTGTAGGCGATGCAGCCCTGCTTGACGTCCTCCCGCTTCGGCAGGCCGAGATGCTCCTTGGGAGTCACGTAACAGAGCATGGCCGCGCCATGGTACGCCGCCGCGGTTGCGCCAATGCAGCTGGTGATGTGGTCGTAGCCGGGGAATACGTCGGTAACCAGCGGACCTAGCACGTAAAATGGTGCACCGTGGCAAAGTGCCCGCTCGAGCTTCATGTTGTATTCGATTTGGTCGAAGGGCACGTGTCCCGGGCCCTCGACCATGACCTGGCAGCCCTTTCTCCAGGCTCGTTCGGTCAGCTCCGCCAAGGTCCCGAGCTCGGCGAGCTGCGCTGCATCGGTTGCATCTGCCAACCCACCGGGACGCAGTCCGTCTCCGAGGGAGAACGAGACATCGTAGGCCCGCATGATGTCGCAGATGGCATCGAACGCCTGATACATGGGGTTTTCCGAGGAATGGATCAGCATCCACTTGGCCAGTAGCGAGCCCCCACGGCTCACGATGCCGATGAGGCGCTGTTCGACCAACGGCAAGTGACGAAGCAGCACGCCCGCGTGGATGGTGAAATAGTCGACGCCCTGTTCAGCCTGGGCCCGTAGCGACGCCAAGATCACCTCTTCGGTCAGATCCTCCACCCGGCGCCCCACGATCATCGAGTAGATCGGGACGGTGCCAATCGGGACCAGCGCGGCACGGATGATGGCTTCCCGGCACCCGTCCAGATCGCCCCCGGTCGAAAGATCCATGACCGTATCGGCTCCCCAGCGCTCGGCCCAACGCAGCTTCTCCACCTCTTCGGCGGTGTTGGACGACAAGGGCGAGGCTCCCATGTTGGCGTTGACCTTGGTGCGAGAGGCTCGACCGATGGAAGTAGGATCGAGGTGATGAGCGAGGTGCACGCGATTGGCCGGAATGATGAGCCGCCCGGCAGCCACTTCGTCGCGCACGGCCTCGGGCGTCAGGTGCGGTTCCCGCTCGGCCACTCGCCGCATCTCGGCGGTGATGATGCCGAGGCGCGCATGCTCGAGCTGCGTGACCGGGACGAATCCTTCGGGAGCAACGGCAAACGGACCCTGCCGCCGCCATCCTTCAGGCAGAAAGTCCCAGGCCGATTTCCGGCTTGGCTCCGGCATTCCCGGAGAGTCCGGCGAGCAGAACGATCGCGGCCCTCCGAGGTCGGCAGCGTCGGCAAAGGAACCGGGATTGGTGCCCTGTCGTCGACTGGAAGGATTGAAGGCACCGCGCAGGGGAAGGGGTAGCTGGGTCATCGTCACTCCTGTCGCCCCGAGGTGTGGCGAAGGGGACGTCGCGACCGACGTCGCTTCCCTACGCCGGTGCAAACCGGATCAGGTTCGGCGGGTCCATCTCAGCAAGCCCGAACGGCTGCGCCCCGAGCGACTGAAGCGGACTTTAGCGTTAGCCGGATGAGTTGCAAAGCGGGGTCCCGACCCGTTGCAGCCAAACCCCAATCGATTCTTGCCTCGGCTGGCAGCCCTTTGCCGGCGTTCGAGCCCCCGGCATGAGCCTCGCTGGCCGGTACGGCCTTTCGGCCCGCGATAGTGCGTCTTCTTTTTGTAGGCTCGCCGCGGCAACGGCCGTGCGCGATTCACTGCAAGCGCCGAGCAGCGTCACCTGTCGCCACCGGCAGCACCCCGCCCTCTACTTGGTCCGTACCCGCGCGTGCATGCCCAGAAGCCAGCGACCCAACGCAGCACCGAGCAGAGCCATGAGCGCCACCGGCAGCACATGGCCGAGCACGAGATGCAGCACCTGAGTCTGCGCGCAATGAAGATCCATGGCCACGCCCGCAAGCGAGCCAGCTGCGGCGCCAAGCAATGCGCCGGTGGTTCCCGGCCGAACCGGATCGCTATTTCGGCGGGCCCACATGAATCCTGCAAACGGACCTAGCCCGAGAACCAAGCTGCTGAGCAGACACTGACGATGCGCCGACCAAGGCACCAGGGCCCAATCGAAACTCCGAGGCCCGTCCCAGCCCCACACCACGACGAGCAACAAAAGACCTAGCGGGATCGCTACCGACAGCGCTGCCAACAACGGGCGTGAACGTCCGAGTCCCCATGCACCGCGCGAGAAAACCAGGATGGTGCCGAGAATGCCGCAGGCGGCAAAACCCGCCAGGCTGAGCGAGATCCAGGCATCCGAGCGGCTGCCCCAGTGGATGCCGATCGCCCAGGTCCCGAAAAGCAACCACAGGACCCCAAGAGCGACCAGCATCCAAGACCGTCGCTCGACCTGGGCGTGAGTCGCCGATGGTCGCTCGGCCACCATTTGCGCCAATTGCGCGCGCAATCGAGGGTCAGGACCCATGGCTTGCTCCCGTTGGGACCTTGGACGCGAGAGGATCGGCAAGTGCCGACCTGAGAGCAACGACCGCACGATGGACCCGCAATTTTACTGCGGCTACCGTGGTACCGAGCACGCTCGCCGCCTCCGCCAAGCTGAGCCCCTCGGTCTTGACCAGCAGATATGCTTCTCGTTGCTGCTCCGGCAACCGAAGTAATTGTCGTTCGGCGCGGTCTGCTGCCTGCCGTGCCTCGTGCCAGTCACCGGCGTGGACCGGTTCGATTGGCTCGGGAAGCTGGTTGTCGGCGTCCCTCACCACTACTTCGCGGCCCTGGCGGCGCATGACATCGATGAACAGGCGCCGTGCAATGGCGAATGCCCATGGCTTGACAGGAGAGCCCGGCAAGAAACGCCCTCGTGCGTCGTGCATCTGCAAAAAGGTCTGTTGGACCAGATCCTCGGCGAGCGTCGGGTTGCGAGATAGTCTGACCAACAATCGAAACAGCTGCGGGGCCAGCGCGTCGTACAGATCCAGAAAGGCCGACGAATCACCCTGGGCATATTTGCCCATCGCGGCATCCGCTGCCGCGGGAGACTCCTGGACCTGTCGCGCAGCTGCCAATGTAGGTCGAGTAGCCCCCCAGGCCGGCAATCGCAACCGTTCAATCGACCCACTGCTGACCAGGAGCGCCAGGGTCACGGATCAATTCCGATCGCCTTGCGGGGACGAGCCGGGCAGGCTTTGGGGCGACGGTCGGCAAGCTCGGACATTTATTGGGCTACGCAGGTGGGCAAGCGAGGTTTCGCGGCCAAAATCCGGTGTTCCCCAGCGGCTGGCCAAGCGACCCCGGCACCTGCGATGGGCCGCGCCCCTGAACCGGACCGGTCCGAAACCGCGCCAGGTCTGGGTGTCACGACTCGGGGGGGAATACCAGCGTGCTCATGGATAGCGGCAAGAGGTCGAGCCTCACGCCGAGGTGATCCGCATCGGCCATCGGGCTCTGTTGATCCTGCTCTCCGGAGCCGCTTGCCGCGGTCTCGTCGAAGAACGCGTCCTGTTTGCGTTGTTGGCTCACCGACACCGGGCCGACGATATTGCCCTCGTCGTCAGTGGCTTCCGGATCGCGGCTGAAATCCCATCGTTGCCCCTGCTGAGCGACCGCCATGTTCTGTAGGTCGACCCAAACGTCGAGCAGAGTTGCCGGTTCGGGATTGACCAACGCGAGCGAAAGGGTTCCATCGTCACCGAGCGTGGCGTGAACTGACAGGTCGCTCGAATTCGAACTCGCGGCAATCCATCGGCTCCCAGGCACCGCGGCCCGGTGCGCCATCGATATGCCCTTGTAGGCGACGCCCTCACTCTGGTCGCGCTCGGAGAGGAAGTCGCCCTGGTGCAGCTCGAGCCAATCGACGTTCATGAAGCCTTGTTCGCTGAAGGTCAAGTAGCTATCTGCCGCGTATAGGCCGACGCTCATCGGGTCGATGTACCCGTCGGAGCTCGCTCGCAACCCCACCTCGGTGAGCGCCAGACCCACCTGCTCCGCCCGGTCTCCGCAGTATTCGTCCAGGCTTTGGCGCAGCAGCTGCGCGATTTCGGGGACCTGATTCTTCGGCACCTTGCCAGCGTTGGTCGAGTTTGGTGTCGGATAGAAGTGGATGATCCCGAAATCGATCTGTGAACCGCACTCCTTTAGCACGTCGTCGTTCCACGTAGGTGCCCAGGAGTAGTCAGACGGTGGAGTGACCAGCACGGCTCCAACCTGGATGTTTGGATCGACCGCCTTCATCGCGTCGATATACTCGACGACTCCCTTGCCATAGGTGGTCGGCGACAAGGCGGGATTGTTCAGGCGCTCGACGTCGGTGCCGTACGGCGCGTGCAGATCGAGCTCGAAGGCGTTCGGATAATAGCCGTTGCCAAAGATCTCATTCCCGATTTCCCAATAGCGAATACCCACCGGGTCCGTACGTCCGATCCTCAAAAAGTTGCGTCCGTCGTCCTGGTCGAGCGGCTCCGAAGCGCGCAACGATGCCCAGTAGCCTACTGTCTGCCAGTCGTTGCCCGCGCCGTCCACGCCGATGACGGTCTCGTCGTTCGGGTCGCCGTTGGCGTATGCGACCCAGGCAGCGGCCTCTTTTGGCTCACCAGGGCCCTCCCCCTGCAGGTTCGATCCGTAGTTCACCGTGATCATGGCGGTGACGTTCGCCCCGTCGATCACTGACACGAAGCTGCCGAAGTCGGTTCCCCTGGCCAAGTAACCCCCGCGAGGAACGCCGGCATCGGAGTACCAAGGAGTCATCGAATGGTCCGACCAGTGGTAGTTGTCCGAGTAGCCACCGCCGGGCCAGCGCATCAAGGTGACGCCTGCCTCGCGCAGCTGATCTCCCAGCTCAGGATCATGCAGCGCGTTGTCGTAAACCGACGCGTGGATGCCAAAGGCGTGCTCGGCTACCGTACCCGGTGAACTGTCAGGGTCCAACGTGACCGTGAGTTCGGTGGTCAGGTAGGGTAAGAGTTCGGTTTTATCGGCAGGCGGACCCTTGGCAACGCACCCGGCAATCACAAGGCTGACCGAAACCGCGATCCCGCCGAGGTGACGAGAGGAAGTGTTGATGACCGTGGCCATGATTCAAAGGGTTCAGTCCGAGGAGCTCGGGGACTTGGCGGCCCAAACCGAGGCGCCCGGACAAGGAGCAAAAGGTTGCTGGACGTCGTGGCCGCGGGCTAGCCGCTGCCCGCTGGTCTCATAGCTGCAAATCCGCACTCGGTCTCGAGTCTACCCGGCCGTACCTCCGGTCTGCGCCCGATCCTCGTCGTTGCTACGCCGCACTGACAAAATGCATCGACGACCGATCAGCGAGGCGGCAGTCGGCCCAGTGCATCCAACACCTGGGTGGCGCTCGTGATGGGGTTCACCTTGGGAAAGACCTCCCGAACCCGCCCGTCGGCACCGATGACGAAGGTCATCCTCGCCGCCCTACCCGAATACACCGGTACACCAAAGGCCTCGGCAATTCGGTGGTCCGGGTCCGGCAGAAGTGAGAAGGACAGCTGCTGCTTTTCGGCAAATTCCTTGTGGGATGCGAGGTCATCGGTTGAAACACCAATGACGGTCGCCCCAAATTCGGTGATCTGCTTGAGATGATCGCGCATCATCTGAGCTTCGATGGTGCAACCCTTGGACTCGTCCTTCGGATAAAAGTAGACGACCACGGGCCGACCGCGCAGCCCGCGGAGCGAGATGTGCTTGCCCCGTTGATCAATGGCCTCGACTGCGGGAGCCGGGCTGCCCACGGTCAGGGGATGGCTCGGCTCTGCGGTAGCGGGCGGCGAATCGCGCACAGAAGCAGACGCTTCGGGCGCACGATTCGAGGCAGGGCTCTCGTCCTTCGAAGCTCGGCAGGCCAAGGGCATGCAACAGAGCAGAAGTAGCGCCAGGCGCGCGGTTGCCATTGATCCGACATGTGGCGCTCGACATCGAGCTTCGCAAGCCCGGCAACCTGACATCCCGTAGTCCCGAACCCCGGCTAGCCTCTCGGCAGAGCGCGCAGCGTTATCCGAACCTCGGGACCGACACTGAGCTGCGCCGCCGGCTCCCAGAGCGTAACGCTCCCGCGAAGCACCACTAGGTGGTCCGCGAGCCGGCGCAGCCCTGGCCAATCTCGAAGCTGCGCCGGGGTTCGGGGCCGCCCCTTGGAATCGTGCACCACGAATTCGCGCTCCGAGGCGCTCAAAGCGGCGAGCAGCCTCAACTGAAAGTCCGCAGGGCGGCGGTCACTGAGCCCGTCGGCCCAGCGTGCCCGGGAGCGAGGCTCCAACCAGGCCTCGATCAGATCGTGACGCAGCTCGCGAAAGACCAGCCTGCGCAGCCAGCTCGCGATGCTCTCGCCCTCCTCGGCAGCGAGATCCTGAATGCGCCAGACCAACTCGTCGGGAATCCGCGTCTGAACCAGCCTATCGGGCATGATGCGATTCGAATCGTTTCGCATCATCTGCCATTTGCGTCAATCCTCCGGGAGATCTCGATGAAGCGCATGACTGGCCGTTGGACCTATGCCCTCGGAATCGCTCCGGGCCGGTAGCGCTCTGCAGGTCGACCGTGTTAGCGGACTTTCATGCGCATCGTGGTGGAACGAGGCCTGTCCCGCGAGGCACTGCAATCACAAGGGGTGTTCGACTGGCCCATCTGGACCAAGGAGCCGTCGCGCTTCCCTTGGACCTATCAGAGTTCGGAGACCTGCTACCTGCTCGAGGGCGAGGTAACGGTGACGCCCGAAGGGGGTGAGCCGGTACGCTTCGGCAAGGGGGATTTGGTCACCTTTCCACGGGGAATGTCCGCGGAGTGGGACATCCACCAGGCGGTTCGCAAGCACTACACCTTTGCCTAGAGTCCTGCCCATCGGCGTGGTCGATCCAAATTCAACAAGACCCGACCCCCTGCCTCTGGTCACCCTCGAGTCCGTCTCTTTGACGGTCGGGAATCGCTCGTGCTTGTCGGACATCGACTGGACCATCAATCCTGAAGAGCTCTGGCTGGTTCGAGGGGGCCCAGGCTCGGGAAAATCCCTGCTGCTCGAGGTGCTCCTCGGACGGCAGACTCCGACTCGCGGACGACGCCGCTATCCGGCCTTCGTTGCCGAATATCCGGACGCGGCCATCGGCATACCGCCCAAGGGTGCGGTCCGATTGGTATCGACCGGACGCCAGCAAGAGGTCGCCCGCGAACATTCATCCTTTCAGCAAGCGCGCTGGCACGCGGCCTGGAGCGAGCCGGTGACGGTTCGAGAATTTCTCTCGCCTCGGCGAGTGCTCGGATGGCTTCCTTTCGAGGTACGGTCCAAGGAGCAACGCCCAAAGGACTGGGATGCCCGGCGTAGCGCCTTGCTCGAGGAACTGGCGCTAGAAAACCTGTTCGATCGCAGGGTGGCACAGCTGTCCAACGGGGAGCTAAGAAAGCTGCTCTTGCTCGCTGCTCGCCTGGCCGCACCGCGATTGCTCTTGCTGGACGATCCGCTGGCAGGATTGGATGAAGCGTCGCGAACCCGCGTGCTTCGCGCACTTCGGCGCTGGGCCGCCGACGGGGTAGAGCTCGTGATTGCCACCGAACGCGATTCGGAGCTCGCGGAGCTGGCTACCCACCGGATGATTCTCGGTGCCGGTTCGCGCTCGTCGTTGTCGACGCCGACCAGAGTCGGCATGGCTTCAGCGCTCGAGTCGATCGCCTCAATGCCGAAGCAGGCCGCAGCCGAGGCCCCAAGAACCGCACCCCTGATTCGTTGCGAAAATGTGCGGGTGCAGATGGACGGCACCACGCTGCTCGCGGGCATCGATTGGCAGGTCAACCTGGGGGAGCACTGGATGATCACTGGGCCCAATGGCTCTGGCAAGACCACGCTCTTGTCACTTCTGACCGGAGACCATCCGCAGAGCTATAGCAATCGCATCTGGGTGTTCGGTAAGCGCCTGGGCGTCGATACCACCCTCTGGGAGCGCCGCAGAAAGGTGGGTCATGTCGCCCCCGAGTTGTACCTGCACTATCCGCCGGGCTGGTCCGCGCTCGAAACCGTGCTCTCGGGGATTCATTCGACGGTAGGCGTGTACCACGAGATCGGTCCTGCCGATCGCGCTCGTGCCCAAGCATGGCTAGCAACGCTCGGCATTACCTCGGCCGAGCGACCTTTGGCGGCGCTTTGCGAGGCAGAGCGCCGCTTGGTGATGGTGGCTCGCGCACTTTTGGCCGAACCCTCGATCCTTTTGCTCGACGAGCCAACCCAGGGCCTCGATCCCCAGCAGAGCGCGCGGATCCATGAGCTGCTGGACGCTTGCGCCGCACAACGCCAGGTGTCGATCGTGCTTGCAACCCACCATCGAGACGAACGCCCAGCCTGTATCACTCGTTGGCTGGCGCTCGATGGTGGGGTGGTCAGCTACTCGGGCCCCTTGCACGATTCGTGACGCCTTCGACCAGCTCGATTGAACGCAATCTGTCGCTGCGGGCACAACGCGGGCAAGGAGCCGTCCGATGCGCGCCATTGCCAGCGCTCTTGTATCATTTGTACCCGTCTTTTTCGTTGCGTTCCCGTGCCTTGCTCAGGCCAACGCAAAGGATTCTCTTGCCTCGCCCGACTCGGCGAGCCTCGATGGCGCAGCAGAATCGTCCCTGGAGCAATATGCAGACGACACCGGGGACGAGGATGAGACCTACGGAGCAGTCGCGCGCATCGAGGCCCCGACCACGGAAGTGACCGAGAGAACCATCACGGCCTCCGATGCGCGTCAACAGGCTGGAGCATCGGGAGACGTGCTGCGCGCCATCGAGGCCCTGCCCGGTGTCACGCGAGGCGGGGGCACGGGTGGAGCGCCCT
>Ga0055462_10000041_pt1 | contig 16310 bp, 13 predicted proteins | sample Joice_ThreeSqC_D_2_FD_57689 | JGI IMG/M metagenome (GOLD analysis project Ga0055462, IMG submission 57689) | Wetland microbial communities from San Francisco Bay, California, USA, that impact long-term carbon sequestration - Joice_ThreeSqC_D1 | ecosystem: Environmental > Aquatic > Marine >...
GAGAGACCTGGTTGTTGGACAGGCATTTATAACTTTATTCTCATGGGATCGGGACATTCCATTCAGTCAGCTATTTAAATTACTTGGTTCAATAAGATTGGACAGGATACTGCTTCTGCTGCATTGATAAATATTCATATCTAAAAATCTTTCTAAAATAAAAAGGCTGCCTTTTCGGACAGCCTTAAGTCTGTAACAACATAAACTAATTAATGTATACCAATTCTGAAACCCGCGTTAAATGTTGTGGGAAAACCAACATAAACTTCTGCTGAACTTGCAGAATGTGGTTCGAAGTATTCTCCATTTACCTTGTAACCATTAAATAAGCTGTTATCAGTTGCCTCCTGAACATACAACTCATTAAATAAATTAAATACGTGTCCAAAAACTGTTACATCCATACCTGAAATTTTTCCAGGTACATTGTAGGATACATGTAAATCTACCAAATTGTACGAAGGTATTTGCCAGCTTTGTGTACGGTCATCCGGATCAGTTCTGCTGAATGGATCAAACAGAGAATAATAGTCATCATAAAATCTCCATGTTAATTCAGTTTGAAGACCTACCGGCCAGAAGAAAGTAACTGAGGTAGCAACCTGAAATTGTGGAGCGTCTCCGATTTTTAGATCCTTGATTGCATAAGTATATTCGACTACTGTACTAGGATCAGACTGGTCAGGAATATATCTTCCACTAACATCATTGGTATAGGTCCAGAAACCCTTGTCAGCAGCAACATCAAATCTTATAAACCTTATCGGTTGATAAGAAGCTTCAAGTTCAATACCTGCAAATTGAGCATCAATACCATCTAATCTTACAAATCCATCACTTCCATCAGCATTTGTTACATTGATAGATTGATATCTATCTGTCCAGTTTGTAAAATAACCATTTAGCTTTACAACCAATCTGTTCTGGATTAAGTTTGAATTTATTCCCAGCTCAGCAGACATAAATTTCTCACTATTAGGGTCAGGAACTTTAACACCGGTAACATCATCAATTACCTGATCAAAAATGGGAACCTTTGCAACATAGCCTGCATTTGTATAAATATTTACCTGATCACTTATTCTATAGCTGGCGCCGCCCTTTAACTGGTAACCATTTATCCAGTCAGTTTCAGTTTCTCTTTCATTACCTGATGCATCTTTAACAAAATGATCAACATAATCATATTTAACAACTGAATAACCACCGGTTCCATAAATTGTCCATTTATCTGCAGTATATTCACCTTGTACATAGCCGCCCAGCCAGTTAACTGTATTTGTATTATCATAGTCTATATGATCACCCAGGTTTTTATAATATTGGGTTCCACTTTCGAACTGATTACCTGAAAAATAAAAATAATCGTTTCCTAATAAATCTCTAATTTCTCTGAAATGATCAATTGCAGCAATTCTACCATCAATTCCGAATGATATATTAAGGTTTTCAGTAGCTTTCCAAAATAATTTAGAAATCACGCCCCATGTCCATTGAGTATTAACACTGTTTCTTAATATACCACCACGGCGAGGATCTCCGCTGATGTTATTTGAGACTATATATGGTGTCGGGCCATTTCCAAAATCAACAGTATCAACGTGAGTTCTATTACTTGCTATAGTAGCATCCCAATCTACTACCTGCTGTAATAAATCTCTGTTATACTTCATACTGCCAAAAGTACCGGTACCACCGCCCAGTCCACCAGAGTAGTAGATTGTAGAAAACAAACTGGTTCTGGATGAGAACTGAGAATACCAGTTTAAATTAACAATTGGTTTATGATAATAATTTTCTCTTTCATGTAAAAATGTTGCATCATAACGTTGGTTGATATCGCTATTCCAATAAGATCTCTGCCATTGCAGCCCCTGGTATGATGTACTTACAGCATTCCAGTTAGAGTTGTATAGTATTCCATTTTCTCTTAATGATTTTTCATTAAGAGCCATTTCCGGATAACCTAATTCCCTTGCTAATTCGTGGCTGTAAGTAGCTATGTTAAGTTTATAAAGATTTTGCCCGTGTACCTGCGGTGCACCCAGAGCATATAGCTCAAACCTGTTCATATCATTAACTTGATATGAAGCCCCCAGGTAGTATGCCCATGCATCGGTATAGGTCTTATCAACAACTCCATCACCTATCTTTCGTACACCACCAACGCTTAATGCAAATTTATTATCTATCAAACCTGTATTTGCATATAAAGTTTGTTTGGTAAAGCTACCTGAACCAATTTCTGACTGGTACAAAACACCTGCAATTTGTTTGGTAGGATCGGTAACAACATTTATAATACCACCTATAGATGGTGTAGCCAGCGTTGTTGCACTAAGACCTCTTTGTACCTGAATAGATGAAGTAACGTCTCCTAGTCCGTCCCAATTTGACCAATAAACCCAGGCATTTTCCATGTCATTTATTGGAATACCGTTTATCATTATTGCAACGTTTCTCTGATCAAATCCACGCAGATTTATACGTGAATCACCAGCAGCTCCTCCTTGCATCGTTGAATAAATAGAAGGTGTTGTATTTAAAACCAGGGGTATATCCTGCGAACCCAGATTAAATTGGATATCTTCCTTTGAAATATTCGTAAACGCAACCGGTGTTTCCCTGTCTTTTGCCCTGTCTGAAATAACCTCAACAGATAGGGTAAATTGATACTCGGTCATTGTAAAATTTAATGTCATATCAGCATTAACATTAATTTCCTGTTCAATTTTGGTATAACCGATAAAACTACAGGTTATAGTGTATGTCCCCGATTCAACACTATTTATTTCATAGTTTCCGTTCACATCGGAGGCAGCACCCCAGGAAGTACCCTGAAGATAAACATTAGCTCCGATTAGAGCATCTCCTGTCGCTGCATCAGTTACATTTCCTGATACTGTATAAGTTTCAGCAAATGTTGCAATTGATATCAGGAGAACAAGTGCGGTAATGTACTTGTATATTTTGTCCATGTATCCTCTCCTTATTAAATTAATTTATTTATTGTGAATGAGAATGAATTTTCATTATGCCCTCTTCTGCCAATAGTATGACAAAAAGAATATTTATTAACACGTAAATATTCAGACTATTCTTAATGATTGCAAGTGTTAATTAAAATTTTAAATAAATTTAATATTGCAGATAATCACGAAGGCTTAAAAATCATCATTTTTCTAACTGTATTTACGTGTGTAGTTCATTTGGAAATACAATTTACGACGGTTCTAAAATTCTTATATTCCTGCTTAAATTATTTCAAAATAAACCCAGATCTCATTTTAATTTTATGGAATTATTAGACATACACTGTACCAGATATAATTTATCAAATGGATTAGAGGTTATTCTTTATCAAAATAACCTGATACCTCTTATTGCCGTAAATGTCTGGTACAAAGTGGGTTCGGCAAACGAAGTGAAAGGGAAAACCGGGCTTGCACATCTCTTTGAGCATATGATGTTCCAGGGTTCAGAAAATGTTCCGAAAGAAATGCACTTTAAATATATACAGGAAGCCGGCGGAACATTAAACGGCTCGACAAGCGTTGACCGTACTAACTATTACGAAAAACTACCATCTAATGAACTTGAACTTGCTCTCTGGCTAGAATCTGATAGGATGGGATTTTTCCTGCAGACACTCAACCAGGAAAAACTCGATAACCAGAAAAGCGTTGTTTACAATGAACGACTTGAAAGATATGATAACCAGCCTTACGGTTTAGCGTGGGAAATAATAATTACAAACCTATATGATAAAGGTCATCCTTACAGTTGGTCAACAATAGGGTTTCCGGATGATATTAAAAGCTATACATTTGAAGATGTAACGGGGTTTTTCAAAAAGTATTACTCGCCGAAAAATGCTTCACTTGTAATTGCAGGAAATATTGATGTTGATCATACAAAATCTTTAGTTGAAAAATATTTTGCCGGCATTACTTCAAATGATGATAGTCTTACTTCGCCGGCTAAGGATGCAATTCTGAAAAAGACTAAACTGGTTGTTCATAAAGATAAAGTTCAGCTTGAAAGATTGTATTGTGCATGGCTTTCCGATAAAGCTTTCGGGAAGGATGATGCATCGCTCGATATTCTATCTGACATTCTTACGGGTTCAAAAAATTCGAGGTTGTACAAAAGAATGGTCTTCGATATGGAGATTGCACAGGATGTGACAGCATTCCAGTTTTCAGGAAAATACAGCGGGCATTTTGTAATAGCGGCAACTGCAAAGCCTGGTAATTCTCTTGATAAATTAAAATCAGTAATTGATGAAGAGATAAATCTTGTAATTAAAAAAGGGATTTCATCTCACGAACTTGAAAGATCCAAGAACAGCATTAATTCTGGATTTATTTATTCATTGCAGAACATAGATTCTCTTGCGGATCAGCTTAACCTTTACAACTTTCATTTAAATGAACCTAATTCTTTTAATTATGATCTGAACAGGTATAATGCTGTAACTGAAAGCGATATAAGCAGAGTTGCTGAAAAATATTTATTAAAACCACGAGTTGAATTGAAAATTATTCCCGAAGATAAAAATGGAAATTAACCGTAGACAGAGACCGGAAACTGCTGAAAAAGCTGATTTTATTCTTCCCGCTTTTTCTAAATATAAATTAGAAAACGTACCGGATATATATTTTATACCAAAACATGACCTCCCAATTGTACGTGCACATTTTATTGTGAACAACGGCAGCAGGTTCGATCCTCTCGGAATGAAAGGATTGTCAAACCTTTTATCTATGTGTATTGATGAGGGCGCCGGCAAACTCGATTCGCTGCAGCTTTCAGATGCGTTCGATATTCTGGGAGCTAATTTTTCAGTAACAGCAAATTCAGATGTTACAATGTTAAAGCTGCAGACATTGAGCGATAAGTTCGATGCTGCTTTTAATTTATTTAAAGATGTAATTTTATCACCCAATCTGAATGAAAAGGATTTTCTTCGTGAAAAAAGAAAGATTGCCACCCGATTAATTCAATTGGAAGACGATCCGGATTATCTTGCAAACTCTGCTTTTGAATTTTTGGTGTATGAAAAAAATAATCCTTATGCTTACCAGACAATCGGAACTAAAGAAGGTATAAAAGATATTTCCGTGGAAAACGTAAGAGATTTTTATCAAAATAATTTTCTACGCGGCAATTCAGCAATTCTTATCGTAGGAAATATTCCCGAAGATATTCTGTTAAAACAAATTGATGAATTTTCCCGTACTTTGAAGTCATCTTCAAATGATCACTTTGCACAGGTTCCGCCGACAATCTTAAAACAAAAATTATTTATAATTAATAAAAAAGATTCTGTCCAGACAGAAATAAGAACCGGGCATATTTCTTCTAAAAGAAACGAAAAAGATTATTACGCAAAAAATTTATTAAATATAATTTTAGGCGGACAGTTCTCCAGCAGGATTAACCTGAATCTCCGTGAGAAGAACGGTTACACTTACGGTGCGCGCTCGGGCTTTACGTACAACAAGGAAGCTTCATATTTTGGTGTCTCGACTTCAGTAGGAATAGATAAAACCACAGATTCATTAAGAGAAATTTTTTTCGAGCTAAAAAAAATAAATGAAGGTGTAACAGAAGAAGAAACCGGTTTCGCCAAATCTTCGGTTATAAAAAGATATCCTTCAAACTTTGAAACTTTCGGACATATTGCCGCAAACTATTCAAATAAAATAATTTATGAACTGCCTGATAATTATTTTGATCTGTACGCTGTAAAAATAAATAATGTAACTTTAAATGAAATTAATATACAGGCATCAAAAAGTATTAATGTGGATAATGCAACAACTGTGCTTGTCGGTGATGCAGAAAAATTAGATAAGCAGATCAATGGAGACGAATTCGGTGAGAAAATTTTTATAGAATTTGATGAACTTTTCAGTTAGTGAAAATGAATAAATTAATCATAGTAAACTGTGCCTACATTTATTATATGCATTCCTGATTTTTCAAACGAATAAATTTCTTCCTGGAGTGAATTGTATTCATCCTTGCCAAGGAGAAATAACTTTGCCCTATCCTTCTTTAAAAGCTTCACCTGATCTTTAAACTGCTCTTCTATGTTTTTATCAGGGTCGTTAAGTGATGTAAATTCTGACATCCTAATAAGCTTAATATTTCGCTTGGTAATTTGTTCATGCAGATAATTATAGTTTTCAGATTTGAAGAGATCAGACTCAACATCAATAACAAAAAAAACTGCTTTGGAAAAATCAGTTGTTAATGATTTGATAGAGCCGAGAAGTCTTTTTTGAGTATAAGAAGCACCAAGCCGGTAATTCTGCTCGTTAATTTCATCATCCAGCAAAATTGCAAAATCTTTCCTGTTCGTATTAAGATAATTCAGGTAATCCATGTCTTCTTCTGAAGGTTTTAATAATACACAATATTTTCCGGGCGATTCAATAAGTAAAGAATCATCCGTGTTACCCGGCTCTATCCCGGTAATTAAGAAAGCAATAGAACCGCGTGAACGCGACAGGTTTTTCTTGTAATCAAATTCAGCCTGCAGAATTGTTTTATCATGCATCTGTATGTTTAAAAAAGATTTACCACCTGCTTTTATTTCTGATGTTTCGATGTTAACACTGTCATCTTTAAATGTTTGATATACGTCCAGAAGAATTTCAGGAATAGTGAGGTCTCTTGGAACAAAAACAGAATATTTAATGAACTCATTTTTAGAATTCTTCTCCTTCACGGTTTTAGCTTTTATCCATTCATCTTCTAAACCGAAGCTTTTTATAGAAGTGAGAAAACTTTCATGTATTCCTGCCTGCTGAATATCTGATAAATTACTCCCGTTATTAAAAATATAGTTGAAGATTAAATTAGCTGCCAGCAGAACAACTAACGAGATTGAAAGCAGTATGATTAATTTTTTGGTAAAACCCTGTGAGATCATTAAAACTATTTTTTTTGGTTTACTTGTTTTTAAAGACGGGTTTTCTTTTTTCCAGGAAGGCTGCAGTTCCTTCTTTAAAATCTTCAGTGCTGCAGGAAAGTGCAAAAAGGCTCGCCTCGTATTTTAATCCATCTTTTAAAGACATGTTCATAGTAGACCTTACGGCTTTAAGCGCAAACCTTATTGCCTGCCGTCCTTTGGATGCTATTTTTGAAGCGATCTCCATCGTTTTATTCATCAATTCACTTTGCGGAAACACCCTGTTAACAAGCCCGGTTCTGAATGCTTCTTCTGCATTTATCATATCACCGGTTAAAATATATTCCAGTGCTCTCCCCGGATTTACAACACGAGGTAATCTCTGTGTTCCACCGTAACCGGGAATTATTCCCAGGTTAACTTCAGGCTGCCCGAATTTAGCATTCTCGCTTGCAACTCTTATATGGCAAGCTAATGCAAGCTCGCATCCGCCGCCAAGAGCAAAGCCGTTTACTGCAGCAATTACCGGTTTGTCCAATCCTTCAATCCTTGAATAGACATGGTTTCCTCTTTCAGAAAATTCTTTAGCGCTCAGCACATCGAGCTCGTTCAGTTCGGAAATATCTGCCCCTGCAACAAAAGCTTTCTCCCCGCTGCCTGTAATAATCACGACATACACATCTTCATTTTCTTCAATTTCTGTAAATACGTCGTTAAGCTCATTAACCGTTTGTATGTTCAAAGCATTAAGCTTATCGGGTCTGTTTACTGTAACAGTTGCAATATGATCTTTAATATCGAGCAAAAGATTTTGATAATTCATTTTATTCCCTCAAAGGTTTACTAATATTGGTAATCTTAAATTTATATTGAATGAAAGATACTGGTTATCAGAAAAGTAATTGTAATCTGTGAGTATCTCCAGTAAAAACATTGAAACGCCAACACCTGCACTAAAGCCGAATTTAAAAACTTCATCAGTAAAATTTGTTCTTCCTGTAGCTGGCTTGAATTCGTGCAGCGTTTTCAGGTAAGTAACACAGGCAGAAACTTCTGCAACTGGTATAAGCAAAACAACATCTTCCACAAGCGGGCTGAAATAGTACCTGACGCCTAAACTTGCCGGAACGATCTCTGTAGAGAAATTTGAGTAATCACTTACCTGGTAAAAATCCCGTGAACCGGGATACTGCTCAAAGCCTATCCGTGCAAAAGCAAAAAAAGGAAGATTGTCGCTGTCGGTATAAGAAAGTTCCAGGTTCACACCATAACCGAGGTCTGTTGTTGAAGCAAAACTTCCGACAGGCAGACGCGGACCGACACCAACAGCAAAAAAAACACCTACTGCTTTACTCGCAGGCAATTCACCTGCATATACGAGATTCGGAATTATTAATAAAATAAAAAATATTTTTTTCATAATTTTTTTTATTCAGAAGAGTGTAATTCTGTTCCGACTCCATATTTGTAAACCAATTCGCTGCCGTACCGTCCGGTTTGAAAAACAAAATACACAATAATTATAGCAAAGATAATGAAGATAAATTTCTTAATTCCATAAAGCTTTTTTTTAATAAGAAAATAAGTACGCAATACAAGTACTATAGCTGATGACCAGACTGTAATATTTGCAAACAACTCATGCCTGTTAAAAATCTCTCTGCTTTCGTTATTCCATGAAGTAAAAGCAGCGAAAGCCTGGTTGCCTGTAAGCACTGCAGCCAATGCTGAAACAACAGCAAGACATAGAATTAGATATGCTGTTTTTTGAATGAACTCTTTTTTAAAAAGAATTCCTGTTATTTCAAGACACGAATATGCAACAAGCAATGCAACAGGAAAATGAACAACTTTTGGATGAAGCCCGGCGAGAAATTCCATATTTAGTATTTCCATGCTTTCATTTATTAACTATCCACATAAAACTGAACCGCCGTTTACATTTAGTATTTCGCCTGTAATGTGAGAAGCCAGATCAGAAGCTAAAAAAATTACAGGTCCGGCAATCTCTTCCGGTTTAGCTATTTTCTTTAAAGGAATATCATTCTGAATATTAATATTAGTTTCATTATCAGATAAAGCTTCTTGCGTCATATCTGTAACGACCCATCCCGGCGCAACACAATTAACTGTAATATTAAATTCGCCTAATTCCGGAGCAAGAGATTTTGTAAAAGATATTATTGCTCCCTTGGAAGCTGCATAATGAGAATGAAACGATTCTCCTCTTTGCCCCGCAGTAGATGAAATATTAATTATTTTTCCGGATTTGTTCTGCTTCATTCCCGGTACAACATATTTTGTAAACAAAAATGATGATGTTAAATTAATGTTCATCATTTCATCCCACTCTTCTTTACTCATATTTTCAATTGCAGCTTCTTTCCATATTCCCGCATTGTTAACAAGCACATCAATTCTTCCGAAATCGTTTAATATATTCTTAACAGTATTTTCAATTTCTTTCTGAAGTGAAATATCAGTTTTATAAGATTTCAGCTTCGATGTTCCTTTATACTTAGATACAATTTCTTCTGCTTCTTTCTTACCTGATTTATAAGTGAAAGATATATCTGCGCCGGCTGTAAGAAATAATTCAACACATGCTCTCCCTATTCCTCTCGAACCCCCGGTTACTAAAACGATTTTGTTTTTTAATGAAATCATATTCAATACTTTACTTTGTACAGAAATAAACCTTTTGCGGGAACGGAATCGGCTGCAGCTTCCCTGTTAAGCTCTCTAATAACATTATTAATATATCCTTCACTGTCTTCTTCATTGAGTGACCTTAAGAGAGTACCGATTATAGCCCTTACCATCCCGTAAAGAAACCTGTCAGCTTCAATATAAAAGATGTAAAATTCTTTGCTTTTTCTCCAGTGCGCTTCGTACACAGTACAGATTTTATTTTTAACATCTGTATTTACTTTGCTGAAAGATGAAAAATCTTTTTCTCCTAAAAATAATACTGACAGCTTATTTAATTTTAATACATCAATTTTATCATAATACATATAAGCATATTTGAAATAGAAAGGATTTTTATCCTCTGTGAAAACATAAATATATGATCTTTTTTTCGCATCGAACCTTGCATGAAAATTATCCTCTGCATTTATTATTTCTATTACTGAAATATCTACCGGCAAAACAGAATTTAAAGCATATTTAAATTTATAAAGATCGAGTTCTTTTTCGGTTTTAAAATTAGCAGTCTGACCCAAAGCATGCACACCTGAATCAGTTCTTCCCGAGCCAATAAGATTTATCTCCTGTTGAATTATCTGTTTTATACAACCTGATAATGTTTCCTGTACAGTTTTGGCATTCTGCTGTATCTGCCAGCCGGCATAGTCTGTTCCGTCGTATTGAATTGTAAGCTTGTAGTTATTCATTTTTTACTTAATGAAACTTACAGGAATAAGCCTGATTCTTATAAATGATTTTTAATATTACAACCAAAGATAATTAAGTAAAATAAACCGTGATTTTTACATAAATGAAATTTCTAATGCATAAAAAAGCTGAAATTGTCTATTCAAGATAATGTTAAAATTTATTAGAAATGGCACTAATATTGAACGAACACATTTTTTCAAACAGAACTGTAGGAATACAAAATACTTTTTCGGGAAAAACTGTTGCACATCGCTTACATTAAATATTATCAACAATTCAGGTATTAGATTAAGGTATAAATAAAATTTCATGAATGGCTTCTACAAAAAACCCGGAACGAATGCATTTAAGATTACATTACTCTATATCGTTTTCGGTGGATTATGGATTTTCCTTTCTGATTATTTTTTAGATATCATAACCCAGGGTTCTTCACTTACTACATGGCAAACATTTAAAGGTTGGTTTTATATTATTATTACCGGATTGATGCTGTATTTTCTAATTAAACGATCCGAAATTTCTTTATGGGAAAAAAGTCTGGAACAGATTATAAGTGAAACAAAATTCAGAAAGGCTATAGAACACTTCAGTGGAGTTTGTATTCTTTATGATCCCGACAGAAGTATAAGGTATATTAATAAAACGGGTGTTGTATTCAGCAGACGTACCTATGATGAGTTAATTGGAAAGAGAGACGAAGATATTTTTCCGTCTGAAGTAACTGATTCTTACCTGTCATATTTAATTAGTTCAATAGAGAATAAGGAAGTCAAACGATTTGAGACAATGATAACATTGTTTGATAAAAAATATTATTTAATAATTGAATACATTCCTTTACTGGATGAAAACCAAAAGCTAACCAATATACTTTCTTTAACACACGACATCAGTACAAGAAAAAAATATGAAGAAAGTCTGTTAAAATCCAGGAAAGAACTGCAGCAGCTTAATGAATATCTTACAACCGCGCGTGAAGATGAACGTGCTGCCGTAGCACGCGATATTCACGATCATCTTGGCCAGATATTAACAGGAATAAAAATTGATCTTTCACTATTCAGCAAAAAAAATAAAAACAACCCGGACAGCATTAGCAGGATAGACCAATTAATGAAAGATGTGAATGAATCTATTTCTATAACAAGAAGAATAACAGAAGAGCTTCGTCCTCCTACTCTTGACGATCTCGGCGTACTGCTTACAATACAAAATTACGTTATTGAATTTGAACAGAGATCCGGGATAAAATGTACATTCAGCTCAAACCTTGGAGAAAAGAAGTTAGATAATAAATTATCAATTAATCTCTTCCGGGTTATCCAGGAAGCGCTTACCAACATCTTAAAACATTCAAAAGCAACAAACGTTAACATTGAAATGCTTGTAAAAAATGACAGGCTTTACATTATGATTACTGATAACGGTACCGGGATAAAACAGCCGAATGATAAAGCGATAAAAAACTTCGGAATTATTGGAATGCGTGAAAGATTAAACCTGGTAAACGGCACTTTTAATATTCAGAGCGATGAAGGGAAAGGTACAACTATACTGGCTGAAATTCCTTTAAACAAACCGGGCAGTGAAGTTGATTAGAATTATTATTGCCGACGATCACTCAATTGTAAGAAGAGGAATTAAAGAAATTATTTCCGATACATCTTACATGATAATTACCGGTGAAGCTAAAAGCGGCGAAGAATTATTAGTGCTGCTTTCCAACAATGAATGTGATATCGCCGTTATGGACTTATCAATGCCCGGTAAAAACGGACTCGAAGTTTTATCTGAAATAAATAAATTATTCCCTGCTTTAAAAGTACTTATACTTAGTGTTCACCCTGAAGAAAAATACGGGTTAGAAGTTCTCAGGTCAGGTGCGGACGGTTATCTTACTAAAGAAAGTGCAGCCGAAGAATTATTAAATGCAATTAATAAAATAATGAACGGGGGAAAATACATCAGCATGAACCTTTCAGAAAAAATTGTGGAAGATATTAATAAGAAAAGAAACGGCAGCTTACATACTCTGCTTTCAGAGCGGGAATATGAAGTTTTTAATATGATTGCAAAAGGAAAAAGCGTTTCTGATATTTCAGAAGAATTGTCTCTCAGTATTCATACAATAAGCACATACAGGGCAAGAATTATGGAAAAGATGAATCTGAAGAATAACGCTGATCTCACCTACTATGCTATTAAGCATAATCTAATAGCTTAGACTATAATTGTAGTCATTTTTCCTACAAAGAAATAATCTACACAACTACAAATAATAACAAAAATGTACTATAATTTTGCTGCCAGCGTAGTATTATGTTTATAGTGTGTAAAAAATTGATTTTAAGGAAAAAACATATCGGGGGACCATACAAAGGGAAACGGATTAGACAGGAGAGAATTAATTGTTGGGAAACAAAAAGGGGGAATCGAAATATTGATGGGGAAGTTATGATTTATTGATTGCCTGAATTTATTTCAGGATTGATTGGGACTAAAACCCCGGATCGCTACAAATTCTTTCTATTGAGAGCCTCCTGTAGATTGAGTTTACCGGTTCGGGGTTAAGTTTTTTTAGCCTGCGTAAACAGTTTTAATGTTCACAAATTCTTTTATACCGAATACTGAAAGTTCCCTTCCGTAACCTGATTCTTTTATTCCGCCGAAAGGCAGCCTTGGATCTGATTTTACAAATGAATTTACAAAACAGGAACCTGCTTCTATTTTTTCTTTTGCTATTTTTTCACCTCTTTCTTTATCGGAAGTAAAGACAGCAGCACCTAATCCGAAAATTGAATCGTTTGCGATTCGTATTGCTTCTTCTTCATTCTTCGCTTTGATTAATGCAGCAACAGGTCCGAACAGTTCCTCATTATAAGCCGGCATTCCTTTGGAAACATTTGCCAGTACAGTTGGTGGATAATATGCACCCGGCATTTCAGGAATTTTTCCGCCGAGCAGAAGTTTTGCTCCTGCTTCAATACTTTTTAAAACCTGTTTATGAAGCTCATCTCTTAAAGACTTACTTGCCTGTGGACCCAGGTCATTTTCTTCTTTTAAAGGATCCCCCATTTTTTTCTTTTTCATTCTTTCTAAAAAGAGATTTTCAAACTTATCATAAACTTCTTCAACAATTATAAATCTTTTTGCAGCAATACAGCTTTGTCCTCCGTTTATTAAACGTGATGTAACACATATATCGGAAGCCGTTTCAAGGTCAGCATCTTCAAGTAAAATGTAAGGATCGCTTCCGCCAAGTTCCAATACGGTTTTCTTTAAAACAGATCCTGCAGTTTTTGCTACCGATTTCCCTGCGGGAACGCTGCCTGTTAATGTTACTGCTTTCACTTTTTCATGTTTAATAACTTTTTCCATTTCAGATGAAGGAGTTATAATTGAACGGAATAAATTTTCAGGGAAGCCTGCTTTCCGGAACACATCTTCAATTGCTAAAGAACATCCTGTAACATTGGATGCATGCTTTAAAATCCCGGAATTGCCTGCCATTAATCCTGGTGCTGCAAAACGGAAAACCTGCCAGAAAGGAAAATTCCACGGCATTACAGCTAGTACAACCCCGATTGGCTGGTATGAAATAAAACTTTTTGATGCATCTGTCTTAACAAGTTCATCAGATAAAAATTTTTCTGCATTCTCTGCATAATATTCACAAACCCATGCACACTTTTCAACTTCAGACCGGGACTGAGCAATGGGCTTGCCCATTTCATGTGTCATTAAAACCGAATACTTATCCTTATTATCACGTAAAACTTTTGCCGCATTCATCATCAGTTTCGATCTTGAATTAAAGCTTGTTTGCTTCCAGCTTTGAAATGCATTATCTGCTGAGACTAGAATTTCATTAATTTTACCGAAAGACATTTCGTGATAGGAGTTAATGAGTTCATCGTTTGCAGGATTTATTGAATTAATCATAAACTCTTCCCTTTAAACTTAAACATCATAATATTTTTTACTTTTTCTTTTTTATAACAACCAGGGTCATATCATCTGAATATTTTCCGTTCTTTGAATAGTTAATTACATCTTCAAGAATATTCAATGCAATTTCTTTTGATGAAAGATTTTTCATTTCTTTAAGTTTTGCAATCAGTCTTTCATCGCCGTAATGTTCGAAATTAGAATCGGCAGAATCAGTGACGCCATCGGAAAACAATAAAAGTATATCGCCTTTTTTGAAATTTATATTTTCAATATAATATTTTGCATTCGGTGCAGGACCAAGTACAGGGCCAGTAGGTTGAAGCAGTTCAGTTTCATCGGTTTTTGTGTTTAAAAATACCGGCGGGTTATGACCGGCATTAGCAAACAGAAACAAACCACCTTTGTGAGTTGAAAGCTCGCCGTAAAAAAGCGAGGCAAATTTATCATCCTCAAAAATTTTATTAACAAGCTCATTCATCCTTCGCATTAATGCTGATATTTTAATTTCAAAATTGCTTGCCATTCTTAATGCACCGGAAATATACATTGCTTCAGCGGCTGCGCCCACACCTTTGCTGGCCGCATCACCAACTGCAATTCCCAGCCGGTCGCCTGATCCCTGCTCGAGATAATCGAAAAAATCACCTCCGACTATTTCAGCAGGATTTGTAATACCGTACAATTCATAATCATGGAAAGTGTATTCATGTTCGGGAAGAATGCTCTTTTGTATCTGCCGTGCTTTATCGAGGTCCGCACGTAAATGAACCACGCTTGCGGAAGATCTTCTTTGCTTTATCTGGGAAGTCAGTGCAGTTGCAATAATATTAAGGTTGATACGTAATTCTTCATCAATAAGATCGCTGTTAAGTGCGAGAAGATATTCATAATAAAATTTACCGTCTATTTTTTTCTTACTCCCTACACCTGACGCAGAATATTTAAATATACCTTTTCTCCGTAACGCATTTATCGTTTCATTACCAAGAATAGTCCTCTCTTTTGCAATAAGATCGAAAACCGGGTAACGTTGAATAAATATTTGAAAGCTATCTTCTATTCTTTCCAGCTTGCCTGTCTGGTAAAGAATTTCATAAGCCTTCTGTTCAATTGAAAGTTTCCAGATTCTTCCGCCGGTTATAGCAATGCTCTCATTAATAATAATTTCATCAATTGTTTTTTTCAGCATCACCTCTTCGGAATCATATTTCCCGGATGCTATAGTTTCTACAAGTTTGTGCAGTTCTCTCTGGTTCATTTATTTTATTAAAATTTATTCTGAATAAAAATCTATCATCTGCTGAATCGCTCTTTTGCAAACCGGGCAGAAATTATTAATTGTAATTGATTTCATCGTGCAGTCCTGGCAGGGTCTGCATATTCCTTTTTCAACATATCCTCCGCCTTCAAATGCACCGACTTTATCTTTATACTCTTCAGTTGAAGGTGTTGGTATTGGGGTTTTTTCATCAACAAGATCTTTCCACTTCGAATCGAAATCTACTAGTGTTGTCAGGTTCGGATCGAGAGGTTCAACTTCAAGATCATAAAAATCCTGGTAAGCAACATCCGATGTATAATATTCATCGGCAAGTGATACAAAACCATGCCCGAATTCATGTGTAATTGTGAACTCTGTAAATTTATTCTTAGAGGTTGAAACCGAATATAAATTATAAATTGAACCGCCTCCGTACTTGTCTGAATTTACAAGAATGAAAATCTGGTCATACGGAACATTCGCGGCAAGATTCCTTAATTTTTTATTATCAGTTGTCATTAAATACCTGTCGAGATCAAATGTATAAAAAGTAGAATTGACAACAGTCTTTTTCCAAATATCATCTTTAGGAATATCAGTACCGGATTCAAGTGAAGGAGCTTCAATCCCCCAGATGTTAAACTTATCTTTATTTTCCTTATAAGGCGAGCAGTTAAAAAGATATTCTGACAATTTATTACAGTCTTCTTTAAAATCGTTCATTTCATCATTAATATATCCATCAGGAATGATAACAATATCAACCTTTAC
>Ga0055462_10000044_pt1 | contig 15869 bp, 14 predicted proteins | sample Joice_ThreeSqC_D_2_FD_57689 | JGI IMG/M metagenome (GOLD analysis project Ga0055462, IMG submission 57689) | Wetland microbial communities from San Francisco Bay, California, USA, that impact long-term carbon sequestration - Joice_ThreeSqC_D1 | ecosystem: Environmental > Aquatic > Marine >...
CCGCCAGGAGTCAGGGCTGCTGCTTCTTTTTTAGGTGCATCGCGGCGACGGCGAGCCACAAGACTACGACCCCGTAGCCCATTATCGACCACGCATCGAAGCTGGTGCGCGTGGGCACGTCGTGGACCAGACTCAGCGCGCCCGGCCACAGCAGGCAGTACAGATAGCGCAGCCATACTGGACCCATGGTCGCCAATGCCGTGAGCATCGTGCCCCCGGCAGGGGCCGCAGTCATGCCCACCAGACGTCCGACGTACAGCTGAACCGAGAGCACCAGAGCCACTGCTATCGAGGACAGGACCAGGGCCTTCGGATCGGGACGCCGATGTGCCAAAAGGTCGAGCATGGGCAGCAGCGCCACCGCCGCAATGCTCATGGACTTGCCGAGCATCGAGAGAGCAAGCAACAACGCCGTGAACAGCCAAGCCGAGCGGCTGCGTCGCGCATAGACGCTGAATGCCGCGGACACGCACAAAAGGGCAACTAGATCCTTGCGCCCGGCTATCCACGCGACACTCTCTACGTGGACCGGCGCCAGGGCGAAGATCCAAATGGCCAACTCGGCGATCCTCGGATCGGACATCAGCGCCCGCAGCGCACGCCGCAATAGCAGCAGGGCCAGCAGGTAGATCAAGAGGTTGTCGATGCGCAGCACCGCGGGCGACAACCCGAAAAAGCGCGATTCGAAGAGGTAGCTCAGGTCGCGCAAGGGGAGGTACTCGGCGCCCAGGGCCAGGCGGGTCGGACGCGAGAGATCGGTCAAGATGGTCCACAAGTCCGACCATCGCGCCTGCGCCAGGAGCGGGTTGTCCCGCACCAGCCAGGGATCGTCCCAATTGAGCCATCCCCCTGCCAGGGACGGCAGGTAGGCCAGCACGGTCGTGACCAGCATTAGGACTGGCGATGCCCCACGCCTGAGCGAAGAACGCCATCGATCTGGCTGCGCCACGGGCATGACCGAGATTAGCGCAACAGCGACAGGACCCAAGTGACGCCGACGGCCATGCCAAGACTGGCACCCAGCGACGAAAGCACGAAGACCAGAAGCACCCGGGTGGCCCGATTCTGGTACCAGCCGCGTAGCGAAAGCATCGACTCGGGGATCTGCTCGCAGTCCGCCACGGTGGGCCGCCGCACCCAGGCCTCTACCAGTGCCGTGACCATCCCTACCCCGATGGTGGGATTGAGCGTGGTCAGCGGGGCTGCGAGGATTCCGCTCAAGAGCGTCAAGGGGTGTGCCCGCGACAGCAGCGTCGCCAGGCCGCAGCCGATCGAGGTAGGTAAGATCCAGGCTCTTAGCATCTCGTAAAAGCTCTCGCTGGAATGCTGGGTCCACCCGAAGTAAAAGGCCCCGAGCACCACCAGGGTAATGACCCAACCCACGATTTTACCGGTGTGCGACGGAGGCGGCAGGCGGCTGAGCAACTGCCGATCGGTGGGACTATTGCCGTGCTTGACCATTCCCGCGACATGTCCGGCGCCGACCACGACCACGATCTTTTTGCCCTTGGCCTCGAGAACCGATGACATCAGGTATTGGTCGCGTTCGTCGATGAGCGGGCGCTTCAGGCCGGGCATGGCCGCGGCCAGCTCCTCGAGCATCTCGGAGATCGTGTCTCTGTCCTTGAGCTCCTCGATCTGGGCCTCGTCGATGTCGCCCATCGAAAACGGAGTGGCCAACAGGCCGCTGGCCAGGCGTGCCTTGTCCCAAAACCGAAGGCTCGCCCAGGTGCGCTTGAGCGTGACCTGGATGTCGCGATCCGCCAGGACCAGCTCGGCGCCCACCTCCTTGGCAGCCTCGATGGCGGCGAGCATCTCGGCGCCGGGTTTGACGCCGAGCCGAGCTCCAATCTTCTTCTGATAGGCGGATAGAGCGAGGCTCGCCAGAAGGTACAGCACCTTCTTTTCGCGAATGATCTGGAAAAGATCGAGATTGCGCCAGCGGTTGGCGTCGACCAACGCTTCGTAGCGGGTGCGATCGAGCTCGACGCAGACGGTGTCGGGGCGGATCTGTCCGATGACGTGCCGTACCTCCTCGACGCTACGCTGAGATACGTGCGCGGTACCGACGATGGAGATCTCCCGATCGCCTTGGTCGATGTGGGTCACGTGACCGCTCGGTTCCATGAGGGTCGCAAGGTAGTGGGTCACCGGCACCGGCGCGAGGGATTTTTGGCGTTGGCGACAGAGGTTGCGTCTTTTGCACGACTCGCCGATGCTGGCGTGCGTGTTCTCGGAACGTACCCGCGTGGAGCGCGGCCCCAATCAGCTGATGGCTCGTGCCGCCTTGCGGCGCGCCGAGGCAAAGCTTCTCGATCTGACGGTCAGCAATCCAACCACTGTCGGCCTCGGTTCCGGTACCGATCTCTTGGCCCCGCTCGCGTTGCCAGCCGGGCTGGAGTACCGCCCGAGTCCGTTGGGGCTTTGGTCCGCCAGGGAGTCCATTGCCGCCTACGAAAGCGTCGACGGTGTATCGATAGCACCCGAACAGGTGGTTCTGACCGCGAGCACCAGTGAGGCCTATTGCTACCTCTTGACCCTTTTGGCCGACCCTGGTGACGCGATCCTACTGCCGCGGCCCAGCTATCCTCTTCTCGAACACCTGGCGCGGTTTGCCGGGGTGGAGCCGCGCTATTACGAGCTTTCGTACGACGGTGCCTGGCATGTGGATCTAGACTCGCTGGCTCGCGCCCGGACTCCGCGAGCTCGAGCTATCGTTGCGGTCTGTCCCAACAATCCCACTGGGTCGCTGCTGAGCGCGCAAGAGCTACGAGCCATGGCCGAGCTCGGTCTACCCCTCGTCTGCGATGAAGTATTTCGCAGCTACACTTTGGGCGAGGCCCAGGCGCCGGCCACCCGTGAACTGCTTTGCACCGACCAAGGCCTTTTGTTCTCGCTCGGCGGTCTATCGAAGACTCTCGGCCTGCCGCAACTCAAGTTGTCGTGGATGGTAGTCGATGGTTCGCCCACCGCGCGCTCCGAGGCGTTGGAACGGCTCGAAATCCTCGCCGATGCCTACCTGAACGTGTCGACTCCAATTCAAATTGCGCTGCCCGAGCTGCTGCGACGCGGACAACCCAGGCAGCTCGAGCTTCGGGAACGAATCCGCGCCAACTATGCAGCGCTTAGGCGAGCGACCGAGCACAGCGCAGTTACGCCGCTGCATCTGCAGGGAGGATGGACCGCGGTCCTACGCTTTCCTCGGACCCGGCCAGAAGACGAGTGGACGATGCTGCTGCTCGAGCAGGATTCGGTGCTGGTTTACCCCGGATGGTTCTTCGATTTTTCCGAAGAGCCCCTGGTCGTGGTGAGCCTGATCGTGGAGCCGCAGGAATTCGTCGCGGCTATCGAGCGGATCCGTCAACGTGTGGACGGCTGACCCGGCGACGGCGGTAAAGACACGCGCCTGTCAACAAGAGCAGCGCCAGCGCCGAGCCAGAGCCGTCGTGACTTTCCGTCACGCGGCACCCGCATCCACCGGGCTTCTTCTTGATCTCGCCTTCGGGCGAGTCGCTCGCCTGGTCTTCGGGCGGCTCCTCCAGGGATGAAGACTCCTCGGACTTGGATCCCGTTTCCGGGCTCGCTTCTGCTTCGGTTTGGCTGTCGTCGCTTGCTTGGTCGGTCTTCTCGTCGGTTTTCTTGTCGGTCTTCTCGTCGGTCTTCTTCTTGGGCTTCTTCTCACCGCTGAATACGATGCTTCGTCGGTCGATGACCTCGTTCTCGCCGCCCAAAATGATGGTGGTTGGCTGCCCAATGGGTCGATTGTTGCGGGCATCCTTGACGGTTACCCGGTATTGACCGCATTCGAGCCCATGGTCGCGGTGTAGCTTGAAGGTGAAACGAGTCCGCTTCTGGATCTTGCCGCTCGCAGGATCGAGAAATCCCACGTCCACCCCCTCGACGATAGGCTGCTTGCCTTCGATCGGTACGTCGCGCGTAATGATCTTGTCGCCGTCCACCATCGCGCGCTCATAGTAGACTTTCTGATCGAAGACGAACTTCATCGGCAAGCTGGGGACATCCGGCGGACTGGGTAGGTAGATCTTGATATCGACGTTCCAGGACTTGCCGTCGCTGCGCGGTTTGAGCGTCTTGTTGGAGCCCCAGTCGATCCGACCGTACGCCATGGCCAAGCTGGCCAGGAACAACGTCATCAATGCACAGCTCAGGCCCACTAGCCGTCGCTGCCAACTCTCGCTCTGAAACGTCGACATCAAGACCTCCGGGGCAGAGGCTAAACGATTTGGGGGGTCGCGCGTAACCCCCTGACAACGGCTTTGTGGATGAAAGGTGCAGCGGCCCGAGACAGCGCTCACCGCTTGATGTCCGTATCCTTGCCTGGAGGTGGAGACGGTATGGTGTCGAACCCCGACGGCGCGTGCTTCAGGGTTGCCTCGAACTCCTCCGGCTCAAGCAGCTCCTCGGTCGATTCCTGCTGTTCCTGCCTGGACGGAGCTAGCGTCGGGTCGAGCATCTCGAAGCCGGGCAGCAACTCGTCCAAGCTGGGCCAATTGCCCACCTTGTCCACGGCATGCTCCGAGGCGGTGGGATCGGTCGGTTCTTCGTTCAGCTGGTCAGCATCGCCCTTCCCAGCGATAGGCACGCGCGCCGAAACCCGCTCGGCCCGAACCGACACTTGTGCCGGATTTCTATCCAATTGTGGGTTGTGTCTGTCGTTTGGCACGGCCCCCCCTCGAGCTAGGTGACGGTCGACTACACGGTGACGGACCCAGGGACGACGCAGATCGAACCAGATTGGCCCGATCCTGGCTGCTCCGCAGCCGCTTCCCGATAGTCAGTGGGCATATTGCACGTCCCTGCCCGCTGTTCAATCCTGGAACCCTGCGGGAGCGCCAACGCAACACGTGGCCCAATTGCAGGCCGTCCTGCGTGTAAAGATGCACCCCTGTGGATTTTTTCCTTTGGGGGCCCGAAGTCCGATCCCGCGTGCTCGAGGGCCGGTGCTCAATGGGTCACTCTCGGACCTGGTAGCTCGGCAGTTCCAACCAATATCGGCCAGCTCAAAGGCTCGCGCTGCCAGGTCTCCGAGCCGCGAAGCCGCCAGTCGAGGACAAGCTCGTAACCTCCGGACGCCGGGGGCAAAGGCAGCCCCAAGGTTCGCGTGCGGTAGCGGGGGGTCGCGGAACGGTGAACGAACACATCGCTGTAGCTTTCCAGACCGCTATCGAGAGCCACGAGCGCAAACCGGATCTCGAATTCGTGTCCGACTTCTTGGGGCGACAACCGAAAGTAGGCATGTAGCTCCACGGGTATCAGCGTCTGCGGCGGCGGTTGCGAACCAGGTTGGAGATTGATCTGCTCAACCAGGTTGAACAGCGTGACGTTGTTCGAGTGCTGATCCAGCGAGGATCCCGAGCATAGTGTGAGCAGGTAGCACTTGGGCACGACGGGACCCCTTACTCCCTCCGACTCCCCGGCGCACGTCGCCGCTGCCAACTACTCGATTTGGGCCAATGGAGCGCCCGTGGCCATCCCGATCAGCACGGCGGAGCCCAACGACACCATTAGGAGCGAAACCAGGAGCACTGCCGTTCGCCAAGCCTGGACGCGTCCGGTGGCCGAAATCGATCCGCGATCGTAGAGCACCCGCAGCAGGTTGGTGCTCGAGTGCGTGATCACCGCCGCCAACGCGAGCACCTCCAAAAATGCAACCACGGGAATCCCAGAAACGGTTGCCGAGAGCGCGCGGGACCAAAGCGCCACCCGCGAGGTCGATTCCGCGCTGCCGTTCAACCACGGCATCCTGAGGGTGGCAGCGTAGTAGGTCCAGGCGGCCAGCGCGCCGACCGAAAGAGGCAGGGCAACGCGGCGATGCCAGGAAAAATCGTCACTCGACGGCAAACGTTCTCGGCGCTCGAGCACCGAAGCGCTGACAATCAAGAGGAATCCGAGCAGAACCTCGCTCCAAACGCCGACGGCAGAAGAGTCCATTAGCCGAGCGACTCGATCGAACGCGGATCGGTCGCACAGAGAGGTGCCGTGGGCGACCACCCCGAGCCCAAAATAGGCGGCCGACATCGTCGCCACCCATAACCGCCATCGGGGCCGAGGCCATCGAGGGCGTTGTTGCGGCGGGTTTGGGTCCGGACTTGACGGACGACCCGTCACAACAGATTGTTCGTCCTCGTGGCTCAGCACGTCCGAGGTCGGCATCGACATGCTTGCTATGGGACGAAAAAGCCGAAGTCAAGGTGCCGGCTGCCGGCCTTGATCCTTCTCGGCCTGGCCGGTTGCGGCAGGAGCGGGTCCGCACAGCCGGTACCCCAAGTCGTTTTCGCGCGCAGCTTGGATGCTCAGAAGGCGGCGCGAGCCATCGAATCGACCTGGGATGGAGCGAGCCGAAGCGAGCGGCTGGCTACCGAGGGTGCAATCGTCGCCTTTCTGCACGACTATCCCAAAGATCCCGAGACCCTCGAGATGAAGTTGAAGCTCGGTTGGGTGCGGCTGGCGCAAGGCCGGCTGAAGGAGGCCCAGCGCCTCGCCGAAGATCCCGACATCAGCGCCGACGGAAGCGTTGCTGACTCGGCCCGAATCCTTCGCGCCGCAGTGCTCAGGAGGCAAGGCGAGCCGCTACGGGCCCTCGACTTGCTGCGTCCGCTGCAGGGACAGCTCGTGGACCCGGACGACTGCGACGCCTGGGGCCGCGAGACAGTTCTGGCTGCCTTGGCGGCGCGGCATTTCACCGAGGCGATTGACTCCATGACGGCCTGGCGGCTGGCTACTTCGGACGAGTCGCTGCTCCGGACCGAATCGACGGTAAGCCAGCTACTTGAGCGTGTGCCGCGAGTCCCCCTGGAGCGAGCCCTCGCCCAGCTCTCCGTGGAACGCTCTGCCCCGACCGCGGTTGCGGCCCGCCGTCAAGGGCGGGAATGGATGTACGAGGCGCTGCGCGAACGCCTGGCGAGCGATGCCCTTCGGTCCGCCGACTCCGATCTCGCGCGGCGCCTGCTGCGTGAGGATCCGTCCCATTTTCACCAGCCGGACACTGGTGCGCGGCTGTCGCGGCTGGCGGCGTCGGGACCGAGCCAGGAGGTTTCTGCAGGTCGCAAACTCGGGTTGCTCCTCGAGCTCAAGTCCGCCACTTCGCGGCGGCGAGCGAGCGAGTTGACCGCTGGCGTCATGGGGGTGCTCGAGCGCGGCCAAGATTCGAAGAACGTGACGTTCGTGTCGCGAGAGGCGCTGACGCAAGAGCCGATGGACGTCGACGCGGCGCTCGACGAGCTCGGACGCGACGGAGTATCGCTTGTGGTTGCAGGACTGACCAGGGAAGCCGCGACCATCGCGGCGCGCTACGGAGCCGAACATTCTCTCGGGGTCATTCTGTTGGTCGAGCCCGAGCAGGATGTTAGCTCTGGGGCCGTCTTTCATATGGGCGTTTCCGACGCAGATCTAGCTCGGGCCTGGAGGAGCGAGCCAGGCGCTCCCGAAACCGGTCCCGAGGTTACTGACCAAGATCCAATGTGCCAGAGCTCTCAAGAGCAGGTCATTTTGCCGCCGTGGACCAAGCAAACCAAGGTCGACGTGCTGTTCTCGGCGAGCGCCGAATGCACTCGTCGCGTGATCGATGCGATGGGAGACCGTGTTCGTTCGCTATCGCTTTGGCTCGGCCCAGACGCTGCGTCGGCGGCCGACGAGTTACCGGTTTCGATCGCGGGCATCGTTGGCGCCGAGTCTTGGCTTGCCGATCCGAATTCCGAGTCGATCCGGAAATGGTGGCGCCGATTCGGTAGACGCCCAACCTGGTTCGAGGCCTTGGGGCACGATGCCGCACTGCTCGCCAGGCGCGCGTTGAGCAGTCTTCCCGACCATCCAGCCACGTCGCACCAGGAGGTGGTTGCGATGCATGGCGATGCAATCGTTGCCATCGAGCGGGCACAGGGCGAGCTGTGGACCTCTCGGCAGCACGGGTTCGACGCGAATCGACGAATCGAACGCGTCGTCGGCCGGCGCAAGCTTGCCGATGTCAAAGGGATTTCCGAGGGAAGGTGAGGGTGTCGTCGCCGGATTCCTTCGTCGTTCACTTTCCGTTGCCGACTCGCCGTGCCACCAAGCGGCTTGCCCGGAATTGCGCCAGGCACTTGGTTGCCGGTGATCTGCTGATCTTGTCCGGCAATCTGGGGGCTGGAAAGACTTTCTGGGTGCGCGCCCTGTGCCGTGCGTTGGGGTTGCCGGAGCGAATCGCGGTCACCAGTCCAACGTTCAACTTGATGAACGAGATCACCACCGAGCCACCAATTTTGCATGTGGACCTATTTCGACTGACATCGGAACGCGAGGTCGCGGACCTCGGCTTGCGAGAATACCGAGACCTTGGCCATGTCGTTGTCGTCGAATGGGGTGAGCCCTATGTCGAGGTGCTCGGCGGTGACGCGCTAGTAATGTCGTTGTCACTCGGCCCCAGGCGCGCAACCCTGTCGAGCACAGGCCCCCGCTCCCGAACGCTGCTGGAAGCTTGCTCTCTGAACTTGCCCTGACACTTTCGGACGTCAGACCACGCTTACTTCGATGACCATCCGGGGAGTGAAGGCGTTTTCACCGCGCCGTACCTCCACTCGGGCTCGAGCGTGAGCGCTGCTCACCGAGCGAGTAACGACGCCCAGTATCCACTGACGCAGGCCGGCGTTTGCCGGTTCCAGGCCCTCGATGGTCAAGAGCGCTCCCCGCGGAGAGGTCGTCGGATGAGCTTGCCATTTGGAAAAATCGAAGAGCCGCCCGGTCACCGCGGCAACGCGCCTGAGCACCACGACCGGGTGTGTCGGGACTGGGAAATTACGAGACGACATCCCGGAGAGCAATCTCCTGGATGCGTCTCGTCCCGCCTGCCGGCACCATCGCTGGTCGCCCTCGAACAAGCGGCGCGATGCCAGATCGATGCAGAGCGTTATCGTGTCGAGATCGTAGTAAATGATCCCTTGCAGCGTCCCCTCGATCAGATCGCGGACTGGCTCGCCATCAGCTTCGGCCAAGACCTTGTTCCAAGCTTCGTCGCCGTGTCGCGCACGGACGTAGTCGTCCAACGTCTGCCAAACCACTCCTCGTACGTGAAATTTTCCCCTGAATCGAGCGGGGAGCACGCTGGTGCGGGCCTGCTCGATGCGTGGCTCCGGAGTCTCGACTGCCGGAAGATTCGTTCCGGTGATGGCCTTGGAGATGACCTGTCGTCTGGGCGAGGTGACGATGATGCGTTCGCCGCTAACGTGGGGGGGCGGATAGGTCGACCGCGTGCTGGCGGATTGCCGAGGATGCGAATCCACGGGCGAAGATTCACGGCGAAAGGACAAACCAAGCGGCAGCAAATCGGCCAGTACGTCCGGAACCGGTCGGGTAACGGCAAAATAGGGTTTGAGCGCCTCGAGCAAACTGGCGGCGCTCTGGAACCTCTCCGCTGGCAATTTTGCCAATCCCCGCCGGAGCACTCCCGAGAGTCCCGCGGCATTGGCCATCCCACAAGCTTCGAGATCGGGGGCGGGTGCATTGAGCACCTTGTACGCAGTTGCTGATGCAGACGGACCGTGGAACGGCCGTGTGTTCGTCAGTAGCTCGAACAACAGGACGCAGATGGCGAATAGATCGGAGCGATGATCCACGCGCTTGCCACTTGCCTGCTCCGGAGCCAGGTAGTCCGCGGTACCGAAATAGTACTGGCGCACGCCCGAGCTGCGATCCAATGACCAGCCCACGTTTCCGCCGAAATCCAGGAGTTTGACCGAGGCATTGCCGTCCGCCAACCGGCACAGGATCGCATTTTCCGGCTTGATGTCGCCATGAATCAGGCCAGCCATGTGGGCTGCGTCCAAGGCATCCAGCAACGGAATGATCAGGGCAATCGCGTGCGCCGGGTCCAGGCGGCCCCGTCGAGCCAGCAGGCGCGACAGGTCCTCCCCCTGCAGGTCCTCCATGACCACGAATGGCCCGAGCTCGCCGAGCCCGGTCTCGTAGACCTCGACGATGTGCGGGTGGCAGATGCGGGTGGCCTTCCACGCGCCCTCGAAGAGACGGGATGCCTGCTCCAGATCGCGGACCAAGTCGCTGCGCTGCAGTTTGACTGCAACCGTCCCGTGACCCAGCTCGTCGGAGGCGCGATAGACTTCACCCATTCCCCCAGAGCCGATCCGCTCGAGAAGACGGTACCGACCGGCAACGACGCTGCCCACCGACGGATGTCGAAGTGGCGATTGCGGCAATATTGACCCAGCATATCCCAAACGAGCGCCAGAAGTGAAACTCCGAAGCATGATCCCGGCCGCTATGCCCGCAAAGTGGCGAACTTACCTGGCTCGACGTCGACGACACGGCTACCTGCTTCGTCGGCGCACCCATTTTATCGTGCGGGGTGAGCCACAAAACTGGGTTCTTGGAGGTGGATGTGCGTGTTGCGGGGCCTTGGCTCAGCGCTGGCGACGGGAATGGCGCGCCTGGGGCGCTCATGCGGTCATCGTGCCCTATTGCGAGGCTTGTGCCGTGCACGCCGCCCGGCCGCGCATACTCGGACTGGCGGCCTGCTTGAGCTCTTTGCTCGTGGGTACGGCCGCTGCGGCACTGCTCTCATTGGGTGCCTTCACGAGCATGTGGACGGTGACCTGCGGTGCGGTGTTGCTGTCTGCAGTGCCGCTCCTCCTGGCGGCCCGGGTTCCCTTGTCCCGTTCCGCTGGTCATTGCGCTGCGGGCAGAGCTGCATTTTTGGTCCGCGATGGCCTCGCCTGCAGAAATCCTCGTTGGGCCAAGGACCTGGCCCGACGCCATCATTCGACCGTCGAACGACGCCGGTTGGCCGAGTCGCGCCTCTCGCCTCTTGCAATCACCGGACCCGTGGTGGCCTTCATCTTGGCTCCAGCGTTCTACTCGCTGTTTCATCCCTGCGTCCGCGTGGTCAACCTTACGGACAAGAGGCTCGAATTGTCCCTGGACGGTGTTGCGTTGGGAGAGGTTGCACCTTCGAGCGGCGAGAGTCCTGCTGCCGGTCGCGAGCTTCGATTTCCCGCGGGCTCCCGGCGTCTTCGGGCGACAGACCGGTCAGGGAAGGTCGTGTACAATGCGACTGTATCGATCCTCGGCGGAAGGCGACATCTCTTTGCACCAGGGGCCAAAGCAGGCTGCTTCTTCATCGAGCACCGGGCGTTTGGACGTGCGGTGAGCCCAGAGCCAAAGCGACAGGTATTGGCGGGAGACGGGCAATTTTGGGTGATTCCAAAGTCCGTGGACGCTTGGTTCGTCGACGCGCCGTCGAGCACCCAGCAGTCACTGACAGGCGGCGTGGTTACTCTGCTGCGACAGGGTGACTGTCGCTGAGTCAGTGCCAGCAGCGAGCGGATCCGCGAAAAGCCCAAGCGACCCCTAAGGCATTTGCACGAACGCCGGAGTGACTATAGTGGCTCACTGTGACAGACCCTGCTTCGCCCACCGTTCCCGATTCAGAAGGCCAGGCCAAAGGTTCGGACTCTGAACCCTTGGCGAGCAACCGAGGTTCCGAGTCATTACGAGCCACCGCGGACGGCAACGAGCCATCCGCGGCCCACGAGTCGCAGACGCCAGATCCCGAGGCAGAGCTGCGTTCCGAAATCGGGCGCCTCAAGGAACAGTTGCTGCGGACGCTCGCGGACTTCGACAACTACCGCAAGAGGAGCCGCAGGGAGATTGCGGATGCCGAACGCGCCGCTCGTGAAGACCAGCTGAGGGAGCTTCTGCCCGTATTCGACAACCTGGAGCGCGCCAGCCAGCATGCTGCCGGTTCTGCCGACGTCAATTCGCTGGCCGAAGGCATCCAAATGGTCATTCGGCAGTTTGCAGACGCCTTGTCCCGGATCGGGGCCGAACGGGTGGTGACCGTTGGTCAGGCCTTCGATCCTACGGTTCACGAAGCGATCCAGCACCTTGAAACCCAGGAGCATCCTCCTGGGGTCATCGCCGCAGAGGTTCTCGCCGGCTATCGGATGGGCGACCGGCTAGTCAGACCGGCGTTGGTCGTCGTAGCCAAGCCACCGGCCGACGATTGAATTTCCGGAACATCCGTGCCGATCACCTGGCCTGTCGGTGATTCGACTTGATGGCCGAAAGAATGGAACCTTGGGCACCTGATATCAATGACGTTTCTCACTGCCAAGCTTGTGAAGCTATTCTGCGTGCCTCATGGGCAAGGTCATCGGAATTGACCTAGGGACCACCAACTCGTGTGTGGCCGTAGTCGAGGGGACGTCCGCATCCGGGCAACCGGAATTCCGAGTCATTCCGAACGCCGAGGGTGCCAGGACCACCCCGTCGGTAGTTGCGTTCACGGCGGGAGGAGAACGTTTGGTAGGCCAGATTGCCAAGCGCCAGGCCACGACCAACGCACAATATACGATCTTCTCGGTCAAGCGCCTGATGGGAAGAAAATTCGCGGACCTGGCGGTTCAGGGCGACAGTGGTTTGCTGTCGTATCGAATCGTCGAACATCAAAATGGCGATGCGTGGGTGGAAGCACACGGAAAGCTCATGTCACCTCCAGAGCTCTCGAGCTTGATTCTGGGGGAGTTGAAGACGACCGCGGAGCGCTTCTTGGGGGAAACTGTCGAAGAGGCAATCATTACGGTTCCCGCCTACTTCGACGATGCACAGCGGCAGGCAACCAAGGACGCGGGTCGAGTCGCTGGGCTAGACGTGAGGCGTATCCTCAATGAACCTACAGCGGCCGCTCTCGCCTATGGCCTGGAGAGCTCGGGGGCCGAGCGTATAGCCGTGTACGATCTCGGGGGAGGCACCTTCGATATCTCGATTCTCGATATCAACGCGGGTGTCTTCAGCGTCCGGGCCACCGGTGGCGATACCCACCTCGGTGGGGAAGATTTCGACAATCGGATCGTGCAAAGTCTGGTCGCCGAATTCAAGGCTCGCCACGGCGTGGATCTGAGTCAGGATCGGACCGCGTTGCAGCGCCTTCGGGAGGCCGCCGAGCGGGCTAAGCACGAACTTAGCTCGTCGCTGGAGACCGAGGTCAATATTCCTTTCGTTGCCATCGGTCCCTCGGGCCCATTGCATTTGGAGAAGTCCTTCAGGCGCAGCGAGTTGGAGATTATGACGCGCGACCTGATAGAGCGAACCCTCGTGTCGTGTCGGCAGGTGCTTTCGGACGCTGCCCTGAAGCCAGAGCAGATCGACCAGATCGTATTGGTGGGCGGCATGACCCGAATGCCTGCCGTGCAGCGGGCGGTCAGAGACGCCTTCGGCAAGGATCCGCACAAGGGTGTCAATCCCGACGAAGTCGTTGCCGTCGGAGCCGCAATCCAGGGCGCGGCGCTCGGAGGTGGTATCGACGAAGTCTTGCTTCTGGACGTGACGCCTTTGTCGATCGGAGTCGAGACCGGGGGAGGAGTCTTTACGACTCTCATTGGACGCAACACCACCATCCCCACGGAAAAGAGCGAGATATTCACGACCAGCGTGGACAACCAGCCCTTCGTCCCCATACACGTGTTGCAGGGTGAGCGCGAGATGGCTTCGGACAATCGCAGCTTGGCTCACTTCGAGCTGACGAAGCTGCCGCCCGCTCCCCGCGGCGTCCCGAAAATACAGGTCACGTTTCGAATCGATGCCAACGGCATCCTCTCGGTCGAGGCAAGAGACCTCGGTACCGGTCGCTTCCAGAGCATCGAGATTACCCCAACCAGCGGCCTCAGCCAGGGGGAGATCGCGAAGTTGGTCGCTGACGGAGAAAAGTTCCAGGCCGCCGACTTGCTAAGGCGCGAGCTTGCTGAGCTTCGCAACCAGGCCGACACCTTGATCTACACCACCGAGCAAGCCCTGGAGGGCTACTCCGATCTGTTGCCTCCGGACAAGGTGGCGAGCATGAAGACTGAAGTGGAAGCGCTTCGTGAGCTGCTACGAATCAATGCCGACATCGACGCGATTCGTGGGGCCTATTCCTCCCTCGAGCAGTCGACCTTCGAGATTGCCGAAGCCATGTACGGCGACTCGGCCTCCTAGCGGACGCCGGCAAAGGTTTTTGGGCGCTACCTTTCCGAATCCGCCAGGCTAAGCTCGATGGCCTCGAGATGGGCCGCTACTTCCGGGTCGCGGCTGCGCAGGGCCTCGACGCGGCGAACCGCGCTCATAACGGTGGTATGGTCTCGATTTCCAAATGCCCGTCCCAGCTCCGGATAGCTGAACTTCAGACGTTGCCGGCACAGATACATGGCCACTTGCCGCGCGAATGCAATGCTGCGATGCCGGTCCTTGCTGATGAGATCGGTATTGGTGATGCGGAAATGTCCGCACACGGCGCGCTGAATGTCCTCGACGTTGGCTGACGGTGGACGAAGGGTGCGAACAGCCGTGAGCTCCTCGCGAGCGAATTCCTCGTCGATGACGCGACCCGTCAAGGACGACTTTGCCGCGAGGCGGATGAGAGCGCCTTCCAGTTCTCGGACGTTATTTTTCACGGTCTGAGCGAGCATGACTGCCACTTCATCGGGCACATCGATACCTTCGAGCTCTGCCTTCTTTCGGACGATGGCCACGCGCGTCTCGAGTTGCGGAACCTGGACGTCGGCAACCAGTCCCGAGCTGAATCGCGAAACTAGGCGTTCTGGCATGCGTTGCAGCTGCTGAGGATATTTGTCCGCGGTGACGACAATTTGGCGGTTGGACTCACGCAGTGCATTGAAGGTATGAAAGAATTCCTCCTGCGTCTGTTCGCGACCGGCCAGAAACTGGATGTCGTCGACCAGAAGGACGTCGCAGTTCTTGCGGTACCGGGCACGAAACGCGTCCATCGAGTGGTGCTGCAGTGACTCGATGAACTCGGTGGTAAATCGATCGGCCGACACGTAGAGGATGCGTGCGTCGGGCCGCCTGGCAAGCTCATGGTGCGCGATGGCATGGACCAGATGGGTCTTGCCCAATCCGGTCCCCCCGGTGATGAACAGAGGATTGTAGCGCAGCCCTCCGTCTCCCGCGGCCGCCCTGGCCGCCGCATAGGCCAGCTCGTTCGAAGGGCCAACGATAAAGTTCTCGAAAGTGAACTTGGGGTTGACAATGGCCCGCTGATCCGCTGCCGAGTCGTGGTCTAGGCGCACCAACCACGCGTTGCGTCCCGCCGATGCTGCCGGGGGTGGGCGAGCGCTGGTCGGTCGATCGGCGCTCGGGGCCACCTGGCGCGCGCATGCTGGCAACGGTGGAGGCTCCGAGACTGGCCGCGAAAGCCCCCTGGTCACCTGCCACGCTACGCGGATGCCATTGGTGCCGAGAGAGCTCTCGAGGTGGGCGACCAGTTCCGGGATGAAGTGGTCGTCTACCCAGTCCCTGACGAATTCATCTCGTGCCGACAGTCGCAGCACGCCAGAAGCGAACTCTTCGAACTGAACGCCCGAGAACCACTGTTCGAATGTCGAGGGGCTGCGCCTCCGAGTATGGGCAACTGCTTCATTCCATGCGTCGTCGAGATTGCCGTGTACTTGCATTAGCCGTTCAAAGAGACGATTTGGAAAACAGACACACCCGCAGTACCCAAATTGCCCACACCCCTGTGGATAATCTGATAGCGAGCCAGCTCATTCCCAGAACAACATTTCAAGCCAATGGCCCGGGACACGTCCAAGATGCGCGCCCTCGGCACGCTCACGGCCGTCACCCTATAAGCAAAGTGCGTTCGACGAGCCGACCTCCCATGACCTGACCTCGGAGGTACGTCCCCGTAGCATCGACCGATCGAGCGCCCGAGGTAGCATCGACTCAAAGACAAGTTCAATCCTTGACACGCAATTGCCCAGAGCGTCGCGGAAAAGTTGCTTGAACGTTGGGCCCGCTCTGTGGTCGAGAGGTTGCATCCACGCGACACGCCTCGGTGCGCGGGCAATCGTCTGCAGTTTGAGCCT
>Ga0055462_10000046_pt1 | contig 15722 bp, 14 predicted proteins | sample Joice_ThreeSqC_D_2_FD_57689 | JGI IMG/M metagenome (GOLD analysis project Ga0055462, IMG submission 57689) | Wetland microbial communities from San Francisco Bay, California, USA, that impact long-term carbon sequestration - Joice_ThreeSqC_D1 | ecosystem: Environmental > Aquatic > Marine >...
CCGAGGCTGCCATGCATGAGGCCGAAGCCATGGCCGCCAAGCTGCAGCGCCTGAGTTTGCAGGGGCGTCGTGATCTACGCGCGGTGCCGTTGCCCACCATCGATCCCGAGGATGCTCGCGATCACGACGATGCCCTGTGGGTGGAACGCCTGGACGATGGATATCGCGCCTACGTGGCCATCGCAGACGTCAGCGAATACGTGCCCGGCGGCAGCGCCCTGGACGCCGAGGCCCGAGCCCGGGGCTGCACGTTGTATTTGCCCGATCGCGCGGTACCGATGCTTCCGGCCGCCCTGGCTGCGGATCTCTGCTCGCTGTTGCCCGAGCAAGATCGATTGTGTCTGTGCGTGATCGCCGAGATCGACCGCGGCGGTGCGGTGCGGCGGTTCGAGGTGGTCGAGGGCGTGATGCGCTCGGCAGCCATGCTCACCTACGAAGGCGTGGCCAGGACGCTCGGGTTCACCACCGACGGACCCCACAGCGTGCAGGCCGATGCGCTGCGTCCGGGTCTGAAATTGCTAGACGAGCTGAGCCGCAAGCTCAGGCGGGCTCGGATGCGCCGCGGCGCCCTCGATCTCAACCTGCCCCAACCCCACGTGCAGCTCGACGCGGCAGGGGTGCCGATCGACGTGGTTCGCCAAGCCCAGGACCCAGGGGTCAAGCGCGCCTACCAAATGGTCGAGGAGCTGATGCTGCTCGCCAACGAGCTGGTGGCGCAGTGGCTGAGCTCCCGGCGCGCAGTGGCCATCTATCGAGTGCATCCCCCACCCGATGCGGAGAAGCTCGAACGCCTGGCAGGCTTCACCCAGGAGCTCGGCCTGCGCCTCGATCTACGTGAGCTCAGCAGCCCGGAGGGGTTGGGACGCTGGCTGTCGAAGATCGCTGAACATCCCCGGCGCACGGTTCTGGAGATGCTGACGCTGCGCTCGCTCAAGCAGGCGTCTTACGACATCGTAAACGTTGGTCATTTCGGGTTGGCTTCGGACGCATACCTGCATTTTACCTCGCCCATCCGCCGTTACCCGGACCTGGTCGTGCACCGCATCGTCAAGGGTCTGCTGCACGGAGAGCGCCCGGTGAGCCGCCCCGATCAGGTCGAGTTGGTTCGTGGAGCAGCCACCGAGTCGAGCGCGCGCGAACGGGCATCCATGGACGTGGAAAGAGAGGTCGTGGACCTGTATCGGGCGCTTTTGATGCGCGACAAGGTGGGACAAGAGTACGAGGGTACCGTGAGCGGGATCTCCGGGGCCGGCCTGTACGTGGCCCTGGATCAGCCCTACGTGGACGTGATGCTGCGCTTCGAGGCGCTCGGCGATGATCGCTTCGAGGTCACGGAAAACGAGCTGGCGGTCTGTGGCGTACGCTCGGGCTACACCATCCAACTCGGCGATCGCATTCGGGTCGTGGTCGAGGAAGTCAGCGTGCTCAGGCGCACCACGTTTGCGCGACGGATCGACAATAATCCTGCCAAGCCGGGCCGCCGGGGACCGAAGGCGCAAAAGACGGCCAAGCACAAGGCGGTCGAGCAGGGACGTTCCCGACCCGCTTCCGGAAGTCGGGGCCGGGGGCGGAGCGCGCGTCGGCGCTGAATCGGTGGTTTACAGGCCGAGGGCCTCGCGAGCGCGCGAACGTCCGAGCTCCAGCATCTGCGCGATGCCGCTTTCGTCGAAGTTGGTGATGTCCACCGGGATCTCCTCGGCGGGTCGGATCACCGTCAGTGGTCGGTGGTGCTTGTTCTGGAGAAACTCGACGCCCTGACCGAGGCCCTGCTCGATCAGCTGATTGGTGAGGCGGGCTAGCTGGATGTCGTCGTTGACGATCTCGCTGACCATGATATCCGTCATGTGCTCGAGCAATTTTATCAAATTCCTGTGATCGATGCGGGGATCGCCGACTGGATATTGGCGTGCGTTCTCGGGCTGGCACGCGATGACGACCACCTCGTCGGGGTTGGCTTTCATGGCTGGCCGAAGCGGAGCCACGTCCCTGAGACCGCCATCGAAGCACACGGCTCCCTTGACCGTGGCAGCGGGCATGACGGCGGGAATGGCCGCGGAACCGACCACGGCATCGAGGATCTCCGGATCGGATTTTCCGAAGTAGGAGATGGTCGAGCGGTAGTAGTCGACCAAGCCAACCGAGAGCTCGACTGGGCTTTGCTGCAACCATCGCGGCTCGGTGATAGTGCTCTCGATGAGCTTGCGTAGCGGCGTGGTATCGACCAGCCCCTCCCAATGCGAGGTGATGGCCGCCCAGCCCCGTGCCAGCCAGCTACGCTCCTTGACCAGGTCGCTCGGTCCGTGGACGCGCTCGGTCCAGAAATTGGTCAGCGCGTGACCTGCCTTGGGCCAGTCCACGCCGCCCTCTTCTTGCTGCCGCCCGGCCTCGTAGGCAACGAAAAGTGCGTTGAGGGACCCAACCGAGATCCCAGATAGGAACGAGGGAACCTTCCCCGCGTCTAGAACCACCTGCAGCGCACCGGCCTGAAATGCTCCCTTGACCGATCCGCCTGATAATACGATTGCCGTCGACATTCGATTTCCCTCCCTCGAGCCCGGAGGCGAGCTCCACGTCCTTGCCTAGTCGAGCCCGCATCTGGCCGCAAGACAAGCGCTGCCCCGAACGCCTCGAGCAGGCTCATGCGGTAAGGTGTTCGATCAAGATCTTGGTGCCGATGGCAATGAGCACGACACCCCCGAACGCCTCGACGCCCCTGCCCCAATTAGAGCCGACTCGATGTCCGAGCGCCATCCCGGACGCGGTGAACGCCGCGGTCACCACTCCGATCACCACCGCGGGAACCACGATGGGCTCGCCGACCATGGCCAGCGACAAGCCAACCGCAAGGGCGTCGATGCTGGTGGCGATGGAGAGCATGACCAGCGTCCAGCCTCGGGTAGGATCGCCCGAAAAGGACCGGCCCTCGGAACCGCTCACGGTCGCGCCCCAGAACATTCGCCCCCCCACCAGGGCCAACAAGCCAAAGGCTACCCAGTGATCGAAGGGTGCGACATAGTCGTAGACAGCACGGCCGAGGCTCCAACCGAGCACTGGCATCAACGCCTGGAAGAATCCGAAATGGAATGCCAGACGCGCAACGTGACCTCGGGTCATCGGGCGCACGGTGGCCCCTGCGACGGTAGCCACTGCAAAGGCGTCCATGGCCAGTGCGCATGCCAACGCGAGCAGCTTCAGCATGGGTGGCTCAACTACCACTCGGCCGCGCCGACCGCGACCGAATCCGGTGACTATGCCGACCGAAAGACCCGAATCTCTCGGCTAGAGCAACGCCACCACTTTGCTCTCCAGGTCTGCCGGGGTGGTCTGAGGAGCAAATCTGTCCACGACGTTGCCGTTGCGGTCCACCAAAAACTTGGTGAAATTCCACTTGATGGACTCGGAACCGAGCACCCCCTTGGCCCGCGACTTGAGCCAACGGTACAAGGGATGGGTCCCTTCGCCGTTGACCTCGATCTTCGAGTACAGCGGGAAGGTCACCTGATAGGAAGTAGTACAAAAGTCCCTGATCTCGCTGTCGCTACCGGGCTCCTGGGCTCCGAACTGGTTGCAGGGGAAGCCGAGGACACTGAGGCCGCGCTCGGCATAACGCCGGTAGAGCGACTCGAGGCCCTGGTATTGCGGGGTGAACCCGCATCGGCTGGCCACATTGACGATCAGCAGTACGCGACCGCGATAGCTTTCCAGAATCTCGTCTCGTCCATCCAGGGTCCGGACCGCAAACCCATAGGGGGCATCGACATCGACAGTCATCGAAAGCTAAGCTTGGGCCCGGCAGAGGCGAGCGCAAGGCCCCCCGGTCCCAATTGACCACTTGTTCCCCCTTTCGGCCCTTTCCGGGAGACCTAGATATACGGCATGGGAAAAAACCGGCTCGAGGCCTTCAGCGACGGCGTCTTGGCCATCATCATCACCATCATGGTGCTGGAGATGAAGGTCCCGCACGGGTCGGACCTCGCGTCGCTAAAGCCGGTGTTCCCGATATTTTTGACCTACGCGTTGAGCTTCGTCTACCTCGGGATCTACTGGAACAACCACCATCACCTGCTCAAGGCGGTGGCTAGGGTCGACGGCGCCACCATGTGGGCCAATCTGCACCTCTTGTTCTGGTTGTCCCTGTTTCCCTTCGTCACCGGTTGGATGGGAGAAAACCATTTTACCCAGGCGCCGACCGCCCTGTATGGGGCGGTGCTGCTGCTGGCCGCCGTGGCCTATGTGATTCTGCAGACCGTCATCGTGGCCCAACACGGTCGCAATTCCAAATTGGCCGCGGCGCTCGGCCGTGACATCAAGGGCAAGTTGTCACCCGCGCTCTACGCCTTGGCCATCGGTGCCGCGTTCGTGGTGCCGTGGGTATCGGGAGCCATCTACGTGCTGGTTGCCTTGATGTGGCTGGTCCCCGACCGGCGCATCGCACGGGTCGTGAACCAATCGGAAACGGTCGAGACCTGACCGCTCTCGTATCGCGCCCTACCCGGGGCCGCGGCTTGCTGCCCCTTCGATGCGCAGCAGGCGTCGCTTGGTCACGGTCCCGCCGGGAGCCGAGAATCCGCCCATGCCACCGCTCGAGGACAGGACGCGGTGGCACGGCACGATGAGCGTAAGGGGATTGCGGGCCAAGGCTTGACCCACTGCGCGTGCCGCCTGGACCGAACCGAGGCGGGCGGCGATATCGCCGTAGCAGGCGGTACTTCCCGGCGGGATGCGCCGAACCATTTGGTAGACACGCTGGTGATAAGGAGGAAGACCCTCCATGTCGATCGGCGCATCCGAGAGATCGCGCGGTTCGCCGGCAAGCAGAGCCGTCAGCTCGTCGATGACATGACGAATGTTCGCCGGAGGAACCGTCTCCTTGGCTTCGGGATAGGATTTCTGTATGCGCGCCCGGGTTTCCGAAACCCGACGCTCCGGCAACCGAACGGCGACTACACCTGCGTCGCTCCAGGCAATCGCACATTGCCCGATGGCGCTACGAAATAGAGCAAAACCAACTGCCACCGCCATGACCGTCGAACGATAGCATCCCGGGAGGGCGGCGACGACCGGCAGCCAAGACCTGCTGCCCGCGGCCCTCGACTCTCTTTGCCCCGGGGCTGCAATCCTCGGCTGCCGTTGCCCCGCAGCCGCGCTCCCTTGCCCGGCGAGGGAGCGCCGCCCCGGGACAAGACCCTCACAAATAGAGCTTTTTCCGGCAAGCCCTGCGCTCGTGTTACGCTCGGCGCGGATGCCCGACGCGCGCACGACTCGAGATCCGTTTCCCCGGCTGGTGTCGGTGGAAACGACCAATCATTGCAACGCCAAATGCGTCTTTTGCCCCAACAACGCTTTGGCTCGAGACAAGGGACCCATGTCTCAGGCAATTTTCGAGAAGATTATCGAAGATTGTCGCGAATTCCCGTTGGAGGCCATGGAGCCCTTTCTGCAGGGCGATCCCTTCTCCGATCCCCAAATACTGCCGAGGCTCGAGCACATACGCCGACGGCTGCCCAAGACCAAGCTACGGCTTTATACCAACGGCTATGGGATGACCCCGAAGAAGATCGACGCCCTCACGGGCCTTGGTATCGATCACCTGTATATCAGCGTCAATACCCTGGACCCGGAGAAATACCGACAGGTGATGGGGATACCGTTCGAGCGGACTCACCGCAATTTGGAGTATCTGACCGAGCCCGGGCGCCGCGGTAAGGTCGCGCGCAAGATTACGTTTCGCATGACGCGCTTGGCGGACACGACCTTGAAGGAACAGGACGACTTTCTGTCCTACTGCCGCGACAAGGGCGTTCGTTCGTTCATCGTGGGGCTGTTCAATTACAAGGGGGACGTTCAAAGCGCGTTGCCGGTGCCGCGCTACGGGTGCGAGCACGTCAATCGGCTGGACATCTTGGCGAGCGGTCGCATCACCCTGTGCTGCATGGATCAAGACGGAGAGTACGGCTGGGGTGACGTCGCCGAAAATTCGGTGCTCGAGCTGTATCGCCACCCGGCAGCGCAGCGCTATCGCCAGCTTCATGCCGAAGGACGCCGCAAAGAGTGCGAGCCCTGTGACACCTGCAATCTGTTCTGGCCGTTGACCCGCGGGCTTTCACCGCTCGAGGCGGTTCGCATGGGTATCGAATACTGCTCCTATATCGCGCGCTACCGCCCCATGGGCAAGCGCCCGCCGGCGTCTTCCGGCGAGGGGGAGGTTGCACAACCTAGGAAGCGCCTGAAGGTCGTCGAGGGGGTGGACTGGCTCGCCCATCCACCGCGGAGCGCTTCGGCTTCAGAGGCCCGCCAAGACCAGAATCAGCCCGAGCGGGCCACCAGCGCTTCGTAGAGTTCGTGAGTCTGCGCAGCGACGCGAGCCCAGCTGGTCTGTTCGGCGTAGCGCCGGAGAGCTTGCCGCATGTCCGCCAATCGCGATGGGTTCTCGAGCAATTTCGTCATGGCGTTGGACCAGCCATCGACCGAAAAGGTCCCGATCCTGACCTCTTGCCCGAGCAACTCGGCAGCCTCGGCGAACTTGGGTGAGCGAGAACACAGCATCGGGGTGTGGGCCGCGATGGCCGAATGCAGCATGCCGCTCGCCGAAGCATAGCCCTCCCAGTAGGGAAACAGTGCCAAATCGGCGGCGCGGTACAGCGACAGCATCTCCTGGTCGGTAACGTAGCGTTCTTCGACGTCGACTGCGCCCGGTCCCCCAGCGTCTCGGGCCAGCCTTCGCAGCCAGGCAAAATACCCTCGGTTGAACCAGGTGCGGTTCAGCATCGAACCCACCAGCATGAGCCGAAGCCGAGGAAGCCGCGTGCGCGCCAGCGCGGCTGCCCGAATGACGGTGTGAAAGTTCTTCTGGATATGAACGAATCCGACACAGACGACGAAGGGCTGGTCCTCGGGTAAGCCGAGTGCGGACCGGCTCTCTTTCCGCTCGGGGAGATCCGGGGCCGGCGTGCCGTGCGCAATCACGTGGAGACGCTCCGAATCGATACGTGCACCGAGCTCGCGCAAAGCCACCTCGGCCTGGTGAACCACGATGGCATCCGTCGATTGACCAAGCTCCCGGTAGAAGCTCGCCGGATTCCGGCGCCGCTCCATGGCCGCGCTCGAGCGCGTATGGACAGTATGCAGCGTGACTACCGAGCGAATGCCGTTCGAAGCCAGGGTGCGGGCAAGTTGCGGCAACTTCTGGTCGCAGCCAAACAGGTCGGGGGCGTGTTGGACATGGACCAGATCAGCCTGGGCCTCGATAGCCGCCTTCGAAAGCTCGGCAACCCAATCACAATCGCGATGATAGGCCCGGACCACGGCAACCCCGGGCTCACCAAGCTCCGAGGCGGGCCCGCGCTCGGCCAATATCGTGACCTCGAGGTCTCGACGCTTGGCCAGCTCCAGGGCAAGCTGCCGTGTGTAGGTACCGATTCCGCACGGCGACGGCGGATAGGTCGAGGCGATACAGACCTTCATGCTCTAGAAGCGGGCTCGCTTAATCACGATGTGAATGAAGAACAAGACTATCAGGGCGAGCCCCCCGACGGCCAGCGGCCAAAGTATGACTTGCAGGAATCCAAAGATGGCCGCCACCATGAACAAGAACAGGTAGCTCTCCTTCATGGAAAGCTTCTTCAGATACGACCATGCCGAGGTACTGCGCTGCACCTGCCTTCGGGGCTTGTAGGCTTCGAACCACCAGTAGAATCCGAGCCCATGCCGGTGCTTGCAGTGCCAATGCACCAGCGCATAGGCGAAGTTCATGACACCCGCGACCAGGCCGAGCCACAGGTACGGTGACGGTCCCTCCGCTCGGCGGGCCAGCTCGTAGCCAATGCCGATCATGGTCGAAGAACTGAGGATTTCGTCGCAAACCGAGTCGAGGTAAGCACCAAATTCCGAGGATTGGTGGCGTACCCGTGCCAGCTCTCCATCGATGCCGTCGACGATGGAATTGATCTGCAAGAGCACGGTTCCCCACACGACGTTGCTGTATCCGCCCATGAAGATGAGCACCACGCCCACGGCCCCGACCACGAATGCGAAAAGCGTGGTCTGATTGGGCGTGACCCTGGTGTCCACCAACAGGTAGCTCAATCGCAGGGAGATGGGGCGATTGAGATATTTGGCGACCAACCCACCGGGCCGCCAACGCAAGCGTTCGAGCAGCCGGAACGTGGCACGTTTGGCCTCGTCGGCATCGTGAATGATTGCCCCGTAGCCCTCGGCAATGGTCCTTGGTTCGATTGCGATCCCGCCCGACGAGAGAGCGGCTACCGCCTGGTCTATCGAGGCAAGCGCGCCGGCTCCGGTCGAAGCCAATCGCCGGGCCGCCTCGGGCCCCAGGCACAGCACCGGCAGCGGGCTAGCGCCGCCGGCAATCGCTAGCGTCCGAGCGCCGTTCGATGGGCAGCTGGGCGCCTGTTCGACGAAGTCTTCGAGCGCCAAGTGCTCGATCACCGCGTCGCCCCAGACCAACAGCTGGGGTTGCTGGGCGGACTCGAGAGCAGCCGTGGCCTCGTCGAGCGAGAGCCGTCGAATCGGTCCCGCGCCGTGCGCGGACAACGACCGCTCCCACCGCTCGGCGAGGCTCAACCCGCCAACGCGTAACTTTAGGCCGGGAGATACCGAAAGGACGATGGCCTCTGATCTTGCTGACATTTCCATCCGCCCAGCCTCTAGCGCAGGATGCAGGCGCTGTATGCCACAACTCGACGCATTTGCCCTGATTGCCCAGCCTCGAGCCCCGGATTCGGGGTCACGGTTGGCGGGCCTGGCGCTGTTGACCCGCGGCGGCGCTCCGGCGGGCTCAGCCGACTTTGGAGCTCACGGCAGAAGGGGGCGGGCTCGCGAGCGCGCGGCTCACCGCCCGTCCCAGAGCCTGTGCCGAATAGGGCTTGGACAGCCAGATCATGTCGTGGGGCCGCTGGGGCCCATCGACTCCCATGGTTCCGTGACCCGTGGCCAAGATCGCTCTCTGCTCAGGAAAAAGCTCGAAAATCCGCTCGAAGACCTCCAGACCGTTCTTCTCCTCGTGCAGCTCGAGGTCCATCAGGACCAAGTCGAAGGGGCCGGTGGACACGTCCCATTTGGGGTCAAGGTCTGATTTTTCGCGCATATCCTCGAAGAGTGCCAGGGCTTGGCTGCCGCTGCCCAAGGTCGTGACTTCGTGACCGAGCTGCCGAAGCACCCTGGCTGCCGTGCGCAGCTGAATCTGCTCGTCATCCACCACCAAGATCCGGGCCCTGGTGATGGGTCGGCGGGAGTCAGGACGGCGACCGTTCGGTACCGCAGGCCGATGGGGAAAGAAGAGGGTGAAACGGGCGCCCGCGCCGGGGGCACTGTCAAGGTCCAGATAACCTCCGTGCTCTTTTACCACTCCGTGCACGATCGAGAGTCCGAGCCCGCTCCCGCTCGAATCTCGGAGGCGCTTGGTCGTGAAGAAGGGCTCGAAAATACGGCTTCGCTCCTTGTCCGAAACACCGGGACCGGTGTCCGAGACCGTCAACACCGCGTACTGTCCCGCAGGCACGGTCTCGAGTCCCTCCTCGGCCTTGGTCAGGCATCGCAGGGACGTGCCGACTCGTACCTGGCCGGTTCCGTCGACGGCTTCGATTGCGTTGCGTACCAAGTTGGCAATCGCTCGTTCGACGTGAAGCTCCGAGCCCTGCATGAGGACTGGCTCGGAGAACAAGTCTACCTGCAGCTGGCTCGGCTGCTGTCCGCTGGTTGCGAATTGACGAACGACGGCCTGAACTGCGTTGTCGACGGCCATGTTCAGGTCAATGGCGTCGTGTCGGGTACGGCCGCGGCGGCCGAGAGTCATCAGATCCTTGATGGTTTCGGCAGCACGGAGCGAGGCCGAGCGAATCGTCGCCAGGTCGTCGCGCCACTCCTGCCGCTCGCCCCCCTGGGGTAGGATTGCGGACAGATCGTTCAAGATCACGTCGGGCAGCGCCACCAGCGGGCCGAGCGCATTGTTGAGGTCATGAGCCACCCCGCTGGCCAGCAGGCTCAGGGACTTCATTCGGTCCCCGGTTGCGATCCGCTCTTGGATGCTGCGCTCGTTTTGGGCTGCCTGACGGACGAGCTCTTCGTGCAATTCTACGGTGCGCAATGCACCGCTGATCTGATCTCGGAGCATCTCGAGTGCAGTGCACTGGACCCCTAGGTCGAACGCCGCAATGCCGACGTTGCGCTCTGCGGACATCAAGGGAAACACGAAGGCGTGAATGGGCGGGTCTCGCGCCAGCATGGTCCTCGGCAGCATCAAATTCTTGGAGAAGGCCGGCACTTCCCCTTCTACGAGCCGACCATTGCAGACGCTCACGAATGGAACGATCCATTCGGGAGACTGATCGCCGTAAAGGCCGACGAACGCATTCTCGACCCCCATGCCCGATAGAGCCTCTTCGAGGGCACGACGAAGCGCCTGCAGATCGAGAGCAGACGAGAGCTGCGTACCCGATCGCAACAGGTGGATATAGGTGAGCTCGGTATCCACCTGACGGCGAGCGTGCTCGCGAATGCTCGCAGTGGCGATGGCCTGGGCCGCCTTTGCCCACAGCTCCGACTTGGCCGAACCTGGCTCGTCCCGAAGCCTGCGGTGCAGTAAGTTCGTTGCGATGAGCATGGTCCCCGAGGGATCCGAATGCTGGTGCAGCTTTTCGACCAGATCGGCCAATACCTGACTGGTCTTACCGCTTTCGTGGTCGAGGCCTTCGAGTACCTCGCTAACCAACCGTTGCGCCAGGTCGGTTTCCGACAGTTCCAGGGGAATGGAAACGCCTAGGGCCCGCGCCGCTTGGTTACTGGGCTCGCGCAGATCGGCGACCGAGTCCGAGGGCGCGGCCGGTGGGGGGGCGCTGATGGCATTCGCCGAAGTGCAGCCGCAGGATTCTCGGTACACCGGCATTGCGTCGAGCTGGATAATTTCCGGAACCGGACGCCCAGCAAGCTTGGCATCGACCAACTCGATGGCTGCCACGGCCATCTGGCGCAGCGGTTGGCGAACGGTCGTGATTGGAGGGCTCGCGGTACGAGACAGGACCAGATCGTCGAAGCCGACCACGGCTACGTCGTGCGGAACCCTGATTCCGGCGACTCGCAGCGATCTTAGGGCAGCCAGCGCCATGCCGTCATTGGCCGCCACCAGGGCATCGAAGTCGACACCGCGGCCAAGGAGCTCCTGCATGGCTTCCATGGCCGTGGTCGCGTCGAAGGAACCGCACGCGGTCAGGCGCGGATCCAGGGGCAGCCCATGACGCTCGAGCACTGCCTCGTACACCTTGGTTCGGGCTATGGCGTCGACGTTGTTTTCTGAGCCGGACAGATACGCGATACGTCGGCGGCCGTGAACGGTCACCAGGTGATCGATGACCGCATCGAAGCCGGTTTCGTTGTCCACCAGGATGCTCGGCATTCCTGGAACCCGGATCGAGAGGCTGCACAGAGCGAGTCCCTGGTAGCGAGCCAGCAACCGCTCGAGCCCCTGCACACCCGAGGAGGTGGAAAGGCTCCCGGAAACCAGGACGACGCCATCGACGGTTTCGGGCCCCAGCAGATGGTAGACGCTGTTGAGACCGCGCTCGAAGGGATCGGCGTCGTCGAGCACACCGCCCACCGCGATGAGCAGGCCATAGCCGTATTTTCGGCAGGTGGCCGAAAACGCGTTGCGCAGCTCGGCCTCGTACCCATCCGCGAGGTGATCCAGGTGATCGATGAGCACGGCAATGGTGCGTCGACGTCCGGAGATCGTGGCCGAGCATGGATCTGGCCCGATGGCTGGATTCGGGACTGCTACTCGGTCGGAGGAACGGGTCGACATCTCTGAACCAGTGTTTGCAGTTCCAGCGTCAGAGCCAGGCCAAACTGCAGTAGAACGCGCGATTGTCTCAAGAGAGCATTTGGTCAGAGATACGGCAGAAATCCAATTTTCTTAGGCCCATGGCCAGCTCGGACCGCGCAGGGTAACCCGGGGGCGGCAACGTGGGACAAGCTGCGCTACGAAGGGCGCCTGTGGGACATCATCGTCACATGCTAACGTCGCGCGCCGTGCCTTGGCTGCTCGCCAGCCTACTGCCGCTGGGCTGCCAGCACACCTCGCACAGCGATACGGCTCCCACCACCCAGCCAACTTCACCGGTGCAGACCCCCCGCGAGGTCGTGTTGCTGCGCGGCGAGTTCGTCAATGTGAGCCGCCCGGTGACCGGAAGCGTCGAACTGGTACGAAAGGGAGAGGCGTATCGGCTGGAGCTGCGAGGCGTGTCGGTGACGTTCGACGGGGCGATCCACGTATATCTGGTGGGGCTCGAGGAAGCCATGACCACGCGCGCGGTCAGCTCGACCGATCTCAAATACGACATGGGGACGTTGCAGCAGGGACAGAACCAACAGAGCATCGACCTGCCAAGCGAACCCGATCCCAGGCTTCGGTCCGTGGTGCTCTGGAGCCCGGCCTACGGAGTCAATTTGGCTTCCGCCCGCCTGCTGCCCGCGACTTCGGCGCATTGACGTGGACCGCTGGACCCGGCTCTCGTGGTCAGAGCGACCCTGCCGCAGGTCGGACTGGGTCAGAAGTCGTGGCTCGGGCAGTACGCGCCGCAGGTGGCTGGCTCGCATACGTTGCCCAGACTACAGCCCGCCAACCCCATGCACAGGTCATTGCCCGCGAGGTAGCAGTCCGCGCATTGTTCGAGCACGACAGGGTCGTCGCTGCCGAGCGCGGCCACGCACGCTTCGACAGTGGTCGTGCGCTCGCTACACCCGCTGAGCACATCACAGATGGTCTGGGCGTCAGTGGTCATGACCGGCGGCTGGGCCGGGGCTCGAGGCGTGCCCGGTGGGAGCACGTAGCGCCCGAGGAAGAGCACCGATCCGGTGCTGTGCTCGAAAATGAAGAACAGAAACGGTCGATCGAAGAACAGCGCCGGCGTGATGGACGCGGGGACCAGGACCTCGCCGGTTCCAGCGGCTGCGGTGGTGCCCTCCTCGTCCACGCCCACCGTAGTCTTTTGCCAGAAGCCGTCGACGTACAGATTCCCGTTCGGATCGATGCCGCTCAAGTCCGCTTGGAGCTCATCGAAGGCGGTCTGCATGCCAAGCTCTTTCAGCACCGGGGCGAGGTCGAACGAAGCCGCAAACGAAAGGCGCGGCAGCTGAAGATACAGGCTCTCACCGTCGGCGCTCGGTGCACCAGCGGCCTCGAGGCGAGTCACGATCTGTTCGAGCCGAGCAGCGTCCAAGCTGGCCTCGAACTCGTCAAATTCACCCGCATTCGGCAGCACGAACACCATACCCATGCTCGCGTCTCGAAATGGGAGCTCCACCGCCCGCCAGTCGACGTCGAAGGCGAAAGGATAGTCCCAATTGCGCCCCATCATCGGTACGTCGACCACGTTGCCGTCCGCCAGCGAAAACTCCTTTTGCACGGTACTTTGCGGGTCGAAGCGGTCCCGCCAGGGTGCCGAAAGATAGGCGGCAGCGGTCAGACTGAGCTCGGTGTTCGGCGACAGAGTTCCCGGCGCAAAGAGCTCGGGGATCAATCCGCTTGTCTTCTCCGTCACCCACTGGTTGATCCGTTGACGGGAACCCTCGACGTCGTTCCTGTAATTGACCAGATAAATGCCGGTGTCGTAGCTCTGGGAGAGGATATCGAGGTAGGCGTCGTTGACCTCGTGGTCTTGGGCTAGCCACACCGAGCTCAGGGTCTCGAAACGCACCGCGGTATTGGCAATGCTCGCCCGCAACCGCTGCGAGAGTAGGTTCAGCGCGGGATGCAGCGCGTCGGGGACGTTGTTCCACCCGAGCACCTGACCGAGCTCGCTCTCGGTCGTGCCTCGGGCGCCCGCGTAGGTCATGGCAAGCACGTTGGTGATCGAATAGGGACAGAGCCACAGGTTGTCCGTGGGCGACGCAGAACCAGCGACCGCGCCGTACAGCCCAAGCGCGAACGACAAGTTGGCCTGGCGCAGAGCCTCCCTATCTTCGGCGGTTACGCTGGGCTCGGTCTGATATGCCTCGGTCGAACGGCGGAGCTCGACGCCATCGGGGCTTGCCGGGTTGTCCGTCTCGGTGCCCGCCCTTTCACACTGCAATGCCAGCAGAGCGACACATAGCGCCGTCGATACCTGAAGCCGCCTGGTCATGGCTCGGTCTCCTTTTTCTCGGACAGGGGGAAAAGCTGGAAATTTACTTGTACGACCCGTTCGGGAGGGCCGCTGAGTTCGGCCACCTGCAACAGCTCCCGGCGGAACTCACGGATGCGTTCCTTGAGGTCGGACAAGACCTCCTCGCTCACGCAGAGTGTCAGGCTCGAAATCTCGCGCTCGGCACGAGGCACGGTGTCGAGCGCTTCCGCTGCCCGTTCCATCATCGAGCGATGGTAGTTGACGACGTGGTGACCGAGAGGTCCGCTGCCCGTAGTGACCAGGGGTTCGGTCTGGCGCAGTCGTCCGGTTTCGTCGCGCGTGACGAGCCCCAAAACACTGAGCGTCTCGAGCGCCTTCTGTGCCTCACCGGCGGTAATGCGAGGCAGCAGGACATGGGAGACCCATTTCGGATCTTCTTGAAAATCCTGACGGGCGATGAGCTCGCGGATGGCCGGAATGTACCAAGTGCCGTGGTAGGCAGCCTGGGCAGCATCGAGCCGGTGCAGGGTTCGGTACTGCTTGAAACGGGCCAGACGTTCGTAACAACGGTTGCGCTCGTCGGTCGTCTTGGTCTGGTTGAAGGCAACGAGCTCACAGAAGTAGTCGGTGGCCTGTTCGTCGAGTCCGCAGCCGCGGGCAAACTGATGGGCCATCTCCGGCGTCAGGTTGCGCTCGCCGTCCATCACCAGCTTCAGGTAGTTGACAGAGCGAATCCCGGCGCGCCGAGAGAAGGCTCGATACGAGAATCCGTACTCGGTGGCCTTCTTGGCCCGGTAGAAGTCCCGGAGGAATTGCCGGTAGTCGAGGTACTCGAAGATGTTTACTCGATCCGTGCTTTCCACATACCTATAATTAACGATTATGGCTATTTATGTCTGATAATTACCGGCATACGCACTGATTTTCGTATACTCTTAGTATACGAAGTCAGGCTCTTGGGGACCTTTGCCCCTGGGCCAACGACATTATCGGCTCAGAGTTGGCTCTACACCCGCCAAGGGAGGAGCTGATTGACCACCGTGGAGCGCATTCACATCGTTCAAGGAGACATCACCGGACTCGAGGTCGATGCCATCGTCAACGCGGCCAATCAGACGCTGCTTGGTGGCGGCGGGGTCGATGGCGCCGTCCACCGCCGAGCTGGACCCGAGCTCGTGTCTGCTTGTCGGGCTGTCGCCGAGGTGCGACCGGGCGTGCGCTGCCCCACGGGGCAAGCGCGATTGACCCCAGGATTTCTTCTACCGGCGCGTTACGTCATCCACACCGTTGGTCCAATCTGGCACGGAGGGCAGCGTGGCGAAGACGGGCTGCTAGCTGCCTGCTATGAGAACTCGCTCCGGTTGGCGGCCGAGCACGCCATCGAGAGCATCGCTTTTGCCGCCATCAGCTGCGGAGTCTACCGCTTCCCCCTGCAACGCGCGGCACGGATCTCGATACAGGCCATCTGCGACCACCTCGCGCGCGCCGCCAGGCCCGAGACGGTATGGCTGGTGGCCTTCGAGACAGAGGTCGCTCGGGCCTGGAGCGAGGCCTTGAGCGCTCGACTGTCCAATGGCTGAGCGCAGGTGCTTTCGTTGACCCCCC
>Ga0055462_10000048_pt1 | contig 15488 bp, 10 predicted proteins | sample Joice_ThreeSqC_D_2_FD_57689 | JGI IMG/M metagenome (GOLD analysis project Ga0055462, IMG submission 57689) | Wetland microbial communities from San Francisco Bay, California, USA, that impact long-term carbon sequestration - Joice_ThreeSqC_D1 | ecosystem: Environmental > Aquatic > Marine >...
AACAAACATAGGAGTAAAAAATGGGTCAGCAACAACTTCTCTTAATCGTGCTTGGCGTAATCATAGTCGGAATAGCAGTTGTAGTAGGTATCAATCTTTTCAACGCTAACGCAGTAAACGCTAACAGAGACGGAGTTATTTCAGATCTTAACAACCTTGGAGCAATGGCTCAGCAGTTCTATAAGAAACCTGTATCTATGGGCGGTGGCGGAAATTCATTCACCCCAACTACAGGCGACTGGGAAATTCCTTCAAGTCTTGACTCTACTGCAAACGGTACTTATGTAGCAACAGTAAGCGACCAGTCAGTTTCTATAGTAGGAAAAGGCACTGAAGAGGTTGATGGAAATCCTGTACAGGCAACAGCGACAGTATCACCAACTACAATAAGCGTAGCAGTCGACAACTAATCTTTGTTCTTATTGTCTGAAGGGCTGATGAAATTAAAAACATCAGCCTTTTCTTATTTTAAATAAAATTTTATTACTGCACGAATTTCACTTCAAAATGTCATATAAATTTATTCTAATAGAAATTGAAAATGCAGACTTTTCAATTTAAAGCAGAGTACAGTTTCTATAAGTACTTTTTATCTGCACTATCAAACAAACCTTCATAAACAGTGTAATTATTTCCATTTTCTTTTACTTAGATGAAATAATCAAACAATTTGCATAAATAATTTCGGAACTAAATTTGATATAAATTGAACGAGTCAAATAAAAGAGTGGAAAATGGTTGAATTCAAATTTACAGCACAAAAAATAAACGGGCAGACAATAACAGGAACTGTATCAGCAGTTACTATTGGTGAAGGCAAGAAAAAAATTCAGAAGCTCGCCGAAAAAAACAAACTCAAGTTGAGTGAAGTTCAGAAAAAATCAACATACATTTACCGTGTACGTAAGGGTAAAGAAAAAGCAATTAAAGGCGAGCAGAAAGCATTCAGCAAAGTTGAGGTAGAAGAAGCTTTAGCCAGGCTGGGATACAAAGTATTATCGGTTAACAAAAAATTATTAAACTTTCAGAACAAACCCCCGAATGCAGAGATTGTCACTTTTGTTAAGATTAGTGCCGAACTGCTTGAGCAGAAATTATCTTACGGTGAAATTCTTACCTTATTAATTAATGACACTCAAAATTCTACACTAAGAAACACACTGAAAGAAATAAGCAACGATCTTAAGAAAGGCGCCGATAGTGAGGCTACATTTTTAAAGTATCAGCATGTGTTTGGGAAATTTACTGCTTACATGCTAGGCCTCGCATCCAAGAGCGGTAACATGGCAGAAATTTACAGGGCAACTGCAAAGTTCCTTGAAAGAAGACAGGAGTTCAGAAAAAATTTAAGAAGTGCACTGGTAACACCAATGGTTACTTTGTTTGTATTATTCTTAGCTGTTTTATTTTATGTGGGATACATTTTCCCTGAGACCGCAAAATTATTTGTAAGGTTCGGGATAGACTTACCACCTATGACAGCATTTACTTTACAGATGAGTAATTTCATAATAGACAATCCAATACTACTGACTGTTATAGTATTTCTTCCTCCAATCTTTTTATGGCAGTTCAGCCGTACAAAGCAGGGAAAATTAATATTTGATAAATATATTCTCAGGCTACCCGTAATTGGCCAGCTGATTCATAAAACATTAATTGAAGTTTTCTGCCGTGTATTCTATACGCTTTATCATGGATCTGCCGAAAGCATTGAACCAATTCGAATTGCTTCTGAAGCGACCGGCAATAAATATTTTGAAGACAGGATAAAATCTATAGCAATTCCCCTTATGCTCAAAAAAGGTGTCGGCGTAACAGACGCATTTGAAGCTTCGGGTGTGTTTACAGAAACTGCTCTTTCAAGAATACATTCAGGCGAAGAAACCGGTACTATCAAGAACACAGCTCTGCAGCTTGCAAATTATTATGAGAGTGAAACCGTTTATCGCCTTAAGAACCTGATAGAAATAATCCAGGTAACAATTGCAATGGTAATAATGGTTATTATGATTGCATTAACACTGGTATCGGCAGAGACTGCTACAGTCCGTCCGAAGATGCCCGGAGTAAATTATTAATACTGATAAAAAGAAAGACGAATGATAGAGACTAATCTCGAAATGACAGACAAAATCGGTTATCTTCTTTTTAAGAAGGGGATAATTGATGCGCAAACGCTGGAAAATGCAATAGCAGCAAAGTCTAATGATAAGAGCAAGATAAGACGTAACCTAGCCCAGATATTAGTTCAGGATTTTAATTATGATCACGATATTATTTTTAGAGAAGTAGCAATATTATATGCGTTCAGAGAACTTGATGTAGATTCATATGAAATCCCTGAACATCGTCTTGATACAATTAAAAAAATGATAGAGGAATCGGGCGAAGAGCTAAAATCGGTTATGCTCAGGTATAAGATTATTCCATTTATGTATGATGAACGGCAACGCGATAAACTTATAATCGCTGCTACAGATCCTACCGATAGGAATATTCCTAGAGTAGCCTTTGGGCTTAATGCAAAAAAATATGAAGTCATTTTTATTAAGAAAAAAGATTATGATAAATTAATTGAAAAGATACTTCCGCCGGAGAATGAATATTTAAAAGCGATCTCACAGGAAGATGAGGACTTTGCGGACCTTGCACCTGCTGAAGGCGACCTTGACGAAGAAGAACTTGATGCTGAAATAAATAAGAGCGCATTAATTAATCTTGTAGAAGGTGCATTGGTCGAAGCAGTAAGAAAGAGTGCAAGTGACATTCATTTTATTCCCAAATCAGGTAACAAAACAGAAATATATATGAGAGTAGACGGAACACTCCGTCTATGGCACATTCAGGATAATACATTACCGGAAGCTGTTATTGCCGTTGTTAAAGACCGTGGAAAAGGAATGGACCGTTTTGAAAGGGAAAGAGCACAGGATGGATTTATCCAGAGAGAAATAGATGGGTTTGTAATCAGGTTCAGAGTTTCGGTTTTGCCTACAGTTGGTACCGAGCTTAAAAACAAGTTCGAAAGTATTGTAATAAGAATACTTGATGATAGAAAAGTTATAAGGGATCTTGATAAGCTTGGGTTAATAGGAATTGCAAGAAAGAATTTTATTAAAGCAATTAATCAACCACAGGGAATGGTTATTTTAACGGGGCCAACAGGAAGTGGAAAGAGTACAACACTTGTTGCTGCTCTATACCAGGTTATCAATCCCGAAGTTAATGTACTTACAGTTGAAGATCCGGTTGAATATGTAATTGAAGGTGCCAGACAATTAAAAATTGGTTATAAGATGGGATTTGAACAAGCAATCAGATCTATATTACGTCATGACCCCGATATAGTACTTGTAGGTGAAATGAGAGACAAGGAAACTGCAGAGACTGCAATTAAACTGGCAAATACCGGTCACCTTACCTTTTCAACTTTACATACAAATGATGCCCCTAGTGCAGTTGCACGTTTATACAAAATGGGAATTGAACCATTTCTAATAGCTTATGCAATTAATTTGATAGTGGCACAGAGATTGATTCGACGGCTTTGTCCTAAATGTAAAAAGAAATTAAACAGTTTTGATGAAGCACTTATGGAAACAGTAGGATTAAATATTGAAGAGTGGAAACAATATGATGTTTATACTGCAGCTGGGTGCGACCATTGCAACAACACGGGTTATAAGGGGAGAATGGCTATACACGAAGCACTATACTTTACAAAAGAGATAAGACAACTAATTGTTAAATCAGGAAAAGAAGTAGATGAAGAGTCGATCCGGATTCAGGCTAAAAAAGACGGGACGCTTAATCTTCGTGATTCCGGATTTGATAAAGTTAAACAGGGTCTTACTTCCATAGAAGAAGTTTTATCTAATACTATGGAAGATTAACTTACGTCAAAAGGTTGTTAGGTTGAAAACTAAATATAATTTAGTAATAATATTTTACAATAAATTACAATTTGATATATTGTATAGAGTTAATAATATTTTTTAAAGTTGTTTATGTGTTGATTGTGCTATTCGCAGGTTATTACTAAAATAATAAGATTTACTTATTAACTATTATTAAAAATATAGCTGAATATTTAACGTGACTATTACAGAAGAAAAGAAAATTTTATCAGAATTTGTTACAACAATACCGGAATCATTATATGGTCCCGATAGAGTAGCATATATCCTCGAACATAGCATCAATTTAAAGGATGATGAAAAGATATTATTAAGAAAATTTGTAAATAAGATTCTTACTTCCATGATTGAAAGAGATGCCTCTGATATTGAAATCGGTGGGCATGGAAATGAAGGTTATATCTGGATGCGGATTCATGGAAAGAAAGAAAGAGTAAAAGATCTGCCGCAATTTGCAGATGATGAGTCAGCGTTAATTATAGCTAACCTTCTTAATTCTAACCAACGAAAATATATTACTTCAACAAGAAATCTAGATTTTAGTTACACATACTTCTATGAAAGAAGAAAGATTAATGTTAGGTTCAGAGCCGATGCATATTTTGACCTGGACACATTGACCTGCAATATGAGGGCTATTAATACTTCAATACGCCCGCTTGCATCACTTGAATTTCATCAGAATGCTGTAAAATATTTAAGCCATAATTATATAAAGTTTGGACTGACATTAATTACAGGTATTACCGGTTCAGGAAAATCAACCACATTAGACTCTATTGTAGATTACCATAATAAATTTGATCCATCACATGTTGTTATTATTGCAGCACCTATAGAGTATGTCCATACATCAAACATTTCTTTGGTTAAACATAGAGAAGTAGGACGGGATGTACTTTCATTTAAAGAAGGAGTAGTTCAGTCATTACGCCAGGATCCCGACATTATAATTATAGGCGAAATGAGAGATCCGGATACCATAATGGCTGCACTCGAAGTTACAGATACGGGGCATAAAGTATTTTCAACTCTTCATACTTCATCTGCAATTGAATCACTTGAAAGAATTATTGCAGAGGTTAACCCTACAGAACAGGAAAGAGTACGTAACAGGCTCGCCGATGTGCTTGTTTCGGTTGTATCACAGAAGCTGGTTCCAAGCCTTGACGGCAAAAGAGTATTGGCAAAAGAAGTATTAATAGTTACCTCTAGCGTTAAGGCCGCAGTAAAGAATAATAACCTTGGTGAAATTTATATGATGATTAACCAGGGCGGACAACTTGGAATGATAACGATGGAACAGGATTTAGTAAGGTTATACATGCAAAAAAGAATTTCACTTGAATCAGCTATTACTTACGCTAATAATAAAACAAGAATCAATCAATTATTATCTGCAAAATGAAACCATTAGTATGTATATATTGTGAAGGGAACGATACTAAACTGGCTGTTATAGAAGCTGAAAATGGCAACACCAAGCCAAAAGTAATTAAAACAGCATCAGTTAGTCTCATCCGTTCTGCCACCCCCGTTGAAGAAAGTTCCAGCTTCAGCATAGAGGGTGAAGCGCTTGATATTGAAGGGGTAGATGATTCTGCTTCTTTTCAAAGCGATCTAGATGCATCAAGCATTTCGGAAATCAGCGAAGCGCTAAGAGAATATAATCTTAGCAAATACAGCTTTATTCCTGCACTCACCGAACCGGCGATATATTATCATTTGTTTGAAGGTGCAAGACCTCCAAAGCCGTCAAAGCTGAAGGAAGAAATCATTCATGAAATTCTTGATTCAAAGAACGTAAACGTAGAGAAAGAAAGTCTTGATTATCTCGAACTTTCTGATAAAGCTCTTCTGTCGGTTTTTATTGTTGGAGATGTGGGCTGCATAAATCTTATAAATGCAATTGCACATCAGCAGGGAAAAAGAAGCTTTAAGATACCAACTATAAAAAGTTCAGATATTTCTCTTGCATATTACGTTGCAAAAAGAAAAAAATTCTTCCCTGACGATCATTCCCTCATTGTTTATATAGGGAAAGAATACAGTAAACTTATTTTCCTCCAGGGCAGACGACTGAAACATATCGGAACTACCCTGGACATTGGTACACAAAACCTGCATACATATGATGTTTATTTCTCCAAGATTTTACTTGAAATGGAGAACGGGGGAATCTCCTCTTTAGATAATATTATTGTATGCGGCGAGGACGATTCTGAAAATTTAATCCTTTCATTCTACGGAACTTTTCCGGAAGCAAATGTTAGCCGTCTTGAATTTGAGGACCTCGATCTCTCTGCTCTTGATGAAGAAACCAGGGAAAAATTTTCTGCATTTAGTATCCCGGTAGCCGTAGCAACGGATTACATGGATGAGCTGAATAAAGAACATACAGGAATTAATATTCTACCAAAGAGTGTAAAAGAAGAACAAAAAGTTTTTCAGTTCTCTTGGCATGGATATATAATACTTCCCATACTTTTTATTATCGCTTTCTTTATCACCCAGGAAATTCTTAAGAATAATAGAATAATGAATGAACTGGATACCGAAATTACAGAGAAGACAATTCTTATGAGAGAAAACCAAGAGATACTTAGCAAGATTGCCGGACTTGAAGGTAAGATTAGCAGCTTCGATCAGACGAAAGCAATTCTCGATTCAGCCACAGCAGGTGCAAATATCTGGAATAACATCTTAACAAAAGTTTCAGGTTTTTGCAATAATAATAAAAGCTTATGGCTTTCAAGGCTTTCAAAAGGTGACGGAAACAGTGTTACTGCAGAAGGTTATTCCCTTTACAGAAATTCTCTGACTGACTTTGCATATTCAATTGACGGCGCAGTGCTTAAGAGTATGCTTTTCGAGGAATTAAGGGAACGGAGTGCATATAAATTCAATTTAAATTTTAATATAAATCAGCAGAAGCCAAATGAATAAAAAATTAAGAAGCACTCTCGGATTATTAGCTTTGCTGTTGATAATTGTTCTGATCGGCGGCATCTACATATTTATTTTTCAGCGGGGCGATATATCCGAGAAAAAGGACAAACTGGAAGAACTTAATGCCAATGTTTACGATCCTGTTGAACTAAATAACAGGTATGCGGATCTCCAGAGAAGATCTGCCGTTCTGGATTCTGTTCTTGCAGCAAGGAAGTTTAATATTCCGCAGAATATTTCTTCCATTAAGTTTTATAATTTTATTAATAACGTGGTTGCCGGACTTTCGGATAATTTAGAGGTTAATGTGGAATTTCTCGATGTAGCACAGGATAAAGAATTTTTTGCTTACCAGTATAAACTTACCGGAGGCGGGTTCTTTAACGATGTTTACAAAATGATTTATGCTATTGAGCAAAGCAAAGAATTAAAGAAAATTCCACAGCTAACGTTTGGTAATCTTATTAAGACTGATAAGGACGGTATCCCGCAATTCATGGTAAACTATGAATTACAAGTCCAGGTATACTATTCCAACGACAACCGTTTTGCACCGGCTGAATTTGTAGAGAATAATTTATCCAGCGGTCCGATATATGATGCTTTCTATCCGTTAATTAGAAATGAAATTCCGCCTAATGTTGATGAGCTTCTTGATGTTCAGGGAGCCAAGCTTCTTGCACTTATTCCTGAAGGAGCTTTCGTAGCCGATACAAAAGGCAATACATACCTTGTATGGGAAGGAGAACAGGTTTACTTAGGCTATCTTACAAAAATTGATTACGACGATAACCTTGTAAGCTTTATTTTGAACAAGGGTGGAATAATAGAAAAAGTTAATCTCGAATTAGAAAAAATTAAGTAATAATAGAGAACTGCTATGAAAAAAATAATTATATATCTGCTTTTATCTTTATTTGTTGTCCTCCAGGCTCTTCCGCAGCAATACTGGGAGCGAAGGTTCAAAACAACCAACAATCCGGATGAACTGGTAACAATGTCTGAATCATTACCTTTTAATCAGGCTATAGATCTGCTTAGTAAAGTTAGTGAAAGTGTTACCGGCCGGAGAATAGTTTCTACCGTAGAAAAAACCGATCCGATAGGCATTGAGATTTCAAATATGCCGTACGATAAAGCTTTGCTGATGATAGTAAACTTTGCAGGGCTTGAATATGAAACCAAAGAAGATGTAATCGTGATCAAATCTAAAGAAAAATCTCCTGAAAAAACAGCGGATACTTACGCACCTATAACCACGAGAGAGGTAAAAATCTCTGCGGTGTTCTTCGATATGGATGTAGAAAAATCAAAGAAGATAGGTTTTGACTGGAAGTTTCTACTTTCAGGTTCTAAAACAGACCTTAATGGTTTTTTAAGAACAGAAAGTGAAACTGCTACAGGTCAGGAACAAACTCTGTCTCCTGATTTTAATCTGGGTGCAACAACACAGTTTGAAGCCGGAAATTTCTTTGGCGAAGCCACGGCTGTTTTTAAATTTTTTGAAGATGAAGGTATAGGAGAAATTATAGCAAGTCCTAACATTACTGTAAGAGACAGGAACCAGGGTAACATTCAAATAGGATCTGACTTTTCTGTAATTACAAAAGACTTTGCCGGCAACACAATTGAAAAGTTCTTTCCGACAGGTACAATAATTCAGGTAACGCCTTACGTATATAATGAAGATGGAATCGATTACATATTGTTGAACATCTCAGTTGAAAGAAGTACTTTTAACAAAACTGAAAACACCACAGAAATCCGTAAGACCAACGCAACAACCCAGGTATTAATGCTGGATGGTGAAGAGACAGTAATAGGCGGGCTTTTTGTTAATGATGAATCCGTAGTACGTAACGGTATTCCATTCCTTAAAGATTTACCATGGTGGGTATTTGGAATCAGGTATTTAACCGGTAGTGATGAAACTATTGTAAGGAAAAAAGAATTAGTAATCCTGCTTAAAGCAGACCTTGTGCCTACTCTTAAAGAAAGGTTTGAGAACCCGAATAAAGATGAGCACGTATTAAGTAATGAAAGAAATAAACAAAATCAGCGAATTAAATATTATCAATTTGACGAGGTCTCTAAACAAGAGATGAATTAAATGGAATCAATCCTTATTGTAGATGATGACATTAATCTATGTACAGTTCTTAAAGAGGAACTTAGCGAGGTAGGATATAATACTAATTATCTTACTGGCGGAGAGCAGGTTCCTGATTATCTGAAGAAAAACAAAGTTGATCTTATCCTTCTTGATCTTAAAATGCCGGGTAAGGATGGATTCGATGTATTAAATGAATTAGCCGGCATTTATCAAAACTCTCATCCCAGAGTCATAGTCTTAACAGCTTATGCAGATGTTAAGAGCGCAATTGAATCGGCGAGACTTGGTGCAGCGGATTTTATAAGTAAGCCGTATGACTTTGACGAGCTTCTTATTACTATTAGAAAAGTTCTTCAAAAAGAGAATTAAACGGAAGCTAATAATAAATGAGAATTAGTTACAGAATATTGCTGATTAACTTTGTAGTTGTAGTGCTTATACTTAGCAGTGCAGCCGTTGCCTTTTATTCTATAATGTATAAGGTGTTAACTTCCCAGCAGTCTCAGCAGCTAATTAATTCTGCAAACAGCTTCATTTATGTTTATCAGTCCAAGCTTATTGAATCAGAAGATGAGTTTCTCTCACTTTCCAATGCAGAAATAGATTACATCCTGAACTCTAAAAAGCTTAGAACTGACAACATTGATTTCATATTTGAAAAAAGAGGGAACAACGCCAACCCGTTTCCAAGAGCTGTATATAACGACAAAGTTTATATGCCCGAGAAGTATTTCAATATGGAAAGATTTCTGAAGTACAACCCGTATGCAGTAATTCTTAAACGAACAGATGAGAATAATAACGAGTATTATTTCGGCAGAATATTATCAGGCGAATTGCTCGATGAATTATCACAAAAGATCAACTCGCAAATTGCATTAGTCTGGAATGGTACACCGACAGATATTTCAAATCCTTCAGTCAACCAGCAATATTTATATTATCTGACAAAAGCAAATGATGAACTGAAAGAGAAAAACAACTTTGATCTTTATACTGAAGGAACCGGATCCAACGATATACTGGCTACTATTTATAAACCGGTTGCCGGACTTGAGCATACTAACAATTTGTATTTTCTTATATTCACAACTATCAGGGAAGCAGCCGAGCTCAGATCTACTCTGAAAGATATGTTTTTAATAATCGGGCTCGTAGGAATTGCCCTTTCGCTAATCTTCACTTTTCTTTTTACTGATAAGCTAAGGAAACAAATAACCGAGCTGGGCAAAGCCACACAAAGAACTTATTCTGGTGACTTTAATAATAAGATAATGATTAAAAGTAAGGATGAGATAGGTAAACTGGGAGAAGCATTTAATAAAATGCTGGATGAACTTGATAAGAAAGAAAAAGCTAAAAATGAATATTCTGATTTTATAACTCTGATTAATAGGAACCCCACGCTCGGTGAAATTTCCGAAGCATCCTTAAAGAAAATTGTAAGCGCAGGCGGATTTATATTAGGTGCTCTTTATTCTGTTGATGACGGAGAACTTCATCTTATTAGCTCTTACGGAACAAATAATAGTACAAAGTCAAAAGAATATAACCGCTTTTCTTTTTATGACAGGGTTATAAAGAGTAAAGAAACACTGGAAATAACATCTGAAAATGATCTGCCGGCCGTTGCTGCCGGTATTGTGGATTTAAAAATTAAGCATTTGCTTCTGCTCCCGATTATATATAATAATAAAACAATAGCAATGCTGGAGCTTGGCTCTGTAAATGTTCCGGGAGAAGAAGTTAAAGAGTACTTATCAAAAATTAAAGAACAACTTGCAATTGGACTTACAAACGCCAAGGCGCTGATGCAGCTCGAGAATTTTGTTTCTGAACTAAAAAAACTTAATGAAGAAACCCAAAGTCAGAATAGTCAGATTAAAAAACAGAACGAAACCCTGCTGCAGCTGCATAATGAGCTTAAAGAACAGGCAAAAGAACTAGAAATTCAAAAACAGAAAGCGGAAGAATCTACCCAGGTTAAATCTCAGTTCCTTGCAAGCATGTCGCACGAACTCCGCACACCAATGAATTCTATACTCGGGCTAACAGAGCTAATTCTTGAAAAAGCTGATGTTGATAAGAAAAACAAAGAACGGCTTGAGGTGGTGCTAAACAGCGGCAGAAGATTAATGACATTAATTAATGATATACTGGATCTATCCAAGATTGAAGCCGGCAAGATGGAAGTAAGGGATGAAGATGTTTTTCTCGACGAACTGATAGAAGAAGTTGTAAATTCGGTCAATCCTCTAATTAGTAAAAAAGGAATCGGCTTTAACATAGTCCGGAATACAAATACTCATATAATGATTAATACAGACCGTGGGAAAATTATCCAGGTGCTTATTAATCTGCTAGGTAATGCTATTAAGTTTACTGAGGAAGGCGGAATTACATTCCAGGTATCGGCTACCAGCGACATGCTTTCATTTGATGTGGTTGATACAGGCATAGGAATTTCCTACGAAGAACAGAAATATATTTTTGAAGAATTCAGACAAGCCGACGGAACTACTACAAGAAAGTATGGCGGAACGGGTTTGGGTCTTGCAATATGCAGGAAGATATCAGAATTGTTAGGCGGGTATATTAAACTTGATAGTAAACTTGGAGAAGGATCCACATTTACTTTTTCAGTGCCATTAAGATTTGTTGAGAAAAAACATACAAAGGCTCAGTTCCAAAAAATTAATATTGATAAACTTGTAATAAACAGGAAAAACCCAATCCTGGTAATAGATGATGACGAGGAAGTCCGTTATACAATAGGGCAGTATTTAATATCCAAAGGATATAAAGTTGTATTTGCTGAAAACGGTGATAAAGGAATACAAATGGCTTTGGAACATCAACCGTTTGCAATAACGCTGGATGTTATGCTTCCTCAAAAAGACGGCTGGAGCGTTCTTAAAGAATTAAAAGAAAATCCCGAAACTAAAGATATACCCGTGATTCTGCTTTCAATTATTGGTGAAAAAAACATTGGTTATGGTCTGGGGGCCTTTGAATATTTTGTAAAACCGATATCATCAGACAAATTGCTTTCAGCATTTTCACGGCTTGAAAATCTTGCTAACAAACGGATTCAGAAAATTGTAATTGTAGATGATGATGAGCTTGAATTTGAAAAGTTCAGGAGAGAATTTTCAAATGAAGGCGTCCGTATAGAATATATAAAAGACAGCGAGCTCGCATACAGTAAAATTGCGGAAGTGCAGCCTGATCTTATAATTCTCGATTTAATGATGCCGAAGATTGACGGAGTAACACTTTCATATAAATTAAAATCGAATATTAAGACAAAGCACATTCCTATACTTATAAGCACGGCAAAAGATTTATCTGACGATGAAAGAAAATCTTTAAATAATATTGTAGAGAACATTGCCGTAAAATCCAAGGGTCACCCACTGGATGTGTTAAAGATTGTAAGAGACAGGATAAGGATGCAGGAAGTAGATTTTCCGGATTATTCCAAAGAGACCGGAAATGAAATCAGCGAAGCTGAAAATATACAGGATGAAGCAGCAGCAGAAGTAACTAAAGAACCTGATACAAATAGCGATTCTGTTGGTACTGTATTAATTGTTGATGATGACCCGGATACACTGTTCACACTTGATGAGTTAGTACAATCCTGTAATTGTAAAACATTGCTTGCAAAAAACGGTAAAGAATGTCTTAAGGTTCTGGAGAGTAATACTCCCGACCTAGTTCTTATGGATATTATGATGCCTGAAATGGATGGATTCCAGACTATTAAACATATTCGGAAAAATAAGAAATGGGCTGACCTTACAGTTTTTGCTGTTACCGCAAAAGCGATGCTGGACGATAAAGAGATTATTCTTAAAAGCGGTTTTAACGATTACGTTCCAAAACCTGTTAATTCAACTATAATCTCATTTAAGGTTCAGCAGTTCTTATCTCAACTAAAAGAAAGTTAACATGAAAAAAGTGCTGGTAATTGATGATCTTCCCGAAAATGTTTTTATGCTTCAGGACAGGCTGGAGAACGAAGGCTATGAAGTAATAACTGCGTATGACGGCAATTCGGGAATTGAAAAAGCCAGAACGGAATTACCAGACCTGGTTCTGCTGGATGTTATGATGCCCGATATTACCGGGATAGAAGTTTGTAAAAGCCTTGTTAATGATGAACAGACAAAAAATATTCCTATTATACTGGTAACTGCAAAGTCCGGTGCAGAGGATACCAGGGAAGGCCTTGAAGCCGGAGCTTTCGATTATATAAAAAAACCATTCAACAGGGTTGAACTTTTAGCCCGCGTTAAATCTGCGCTGAAATTATCTGAAGCAAATAAGCTGGTACTTGAAGCTGAAAAGCGCAGTACTTTTATTGCCACTGTTGTTACAGCTAACCACAAAATAAAACAGCCGCTTACACTTTTAAATCTTTCTTCTGCTGCTATTAAAAGAGAATTGAACAAAGAAGAAATTTCAAAGGAAGCTTTGCTTGGCAGGTTAAAATATATTGAAACAGCCGTAAAAGAAATAACAGACGTACTAAACATGCTGAATTCAATTAAAGAACCTGTAATGGCAGAATATACGAAGAATATTAAGATGATAAAGGTAGACGAAAAGTAGAAACTATTTTAAATGAACTTCTTTATTGTTGAAAGCATAGTTTCAAATTCGTAAGGTTTGTTAAGCTGGCTGCTGATCTTATATTTTTCCAGTTCGGCTTCATTATCAATCCTCATACTCCCCGAAGATAAAATAATAGGCAGATCCGAATCGAGCTTTCTTATTTCGGCTATTGTATCAAGTCCGCTCATTATTGGCATATTATAATCAATTATTGCCAGGTCAACTTTTATTTCCTCGGTTAACACGCGCAGCACCTCTTTGCCCGTAGCAACCTTTATTACGTTAAACCCGTTAGATTCAAGTAGCTCTGCCAGCAGGTCACTTAGCATCGGCTCGTCATCAGCCAGTAAAATAATTTTATCGGATGGTTCAAACTTCTTTTCTTTCAAAGGTTCGTAAGAAGGAATAAATACATCGAACGTGGTTCCTTCGTTTGGTTTGCTTGAAACATCTATAAGACCGTTATGCGCTTTAATTATTCCGTATGTAACATATAATCCTAAACCGGATCCGGTTTCTTTTAATTTTGTTGAGAAATAAGGATCAAAAATTTTTGCAATGTTTTCTTCCCTTATTCCCGAACCGTTATCGTATACAGAGAACTTAACATAATTGCCTTCATTTAAGAGAGGGTAATTAATTCTGTTTTTGTTGTTAATCGTAATATTATTTGCCGTTAGTTTAATAATACCTTTGCCTTCCGTGGCTTCCTGTGCATTTACACACAGATTTAAAAGAACCTGGTAAATTTCCGTTCCGTTTCCAAGTATGTCATAAAGATTAGCATCAATCTCCTCGGTAAAAGTTATAGTTCTGGGAAAAGTTTGTGTTATTACTTTGGATATTTCACCAAGTAGTCTTTCTGGTTTCACGAGCTCTTTTCTTTTCGGCGTTGGCTTGCCGAAAGATAGTAAACCTTTTGTAAGATCACGCGCACGGGCTGAGCAGTTTTCAATATTATCTATAAGTTTTTTTACTGATTCATCCTGCTCAACCTTTTTTCTTAAAAGATTTACGCTGCCGAAAATGCTCGAAAGCAAATTGCTGAAGTCGTGTGCCATACCACTGGATAATTTACCGATGGTTTCCAGCTTTTGTGCCTGCAGAAGTCTGTTTTCAAGAGCTGTATTTAGCTCGCGTGTATTAATATTACTGATTGCAAAAGTAAGCAGCGTGGCAAACTGTTCTACCCAGCCTTTTTCTTTTTGTGAAAAACCTGTATCCTTTTTGCCAATAATGATTGAAGCAATTAAATTGTCTTCAAATATGCAGGGAGATATTATTAAAGAATTACAGTTAAAAGATTGGGTAATATTAAAACCTATATTACCTGTTTCATTTAATGTAACTAAAGAATGTTTATTTAAATTCAGCCACTTGGCAATAAATTTTAAATCCGATTTAACGACCTTTTCTGTTTCCTCCCTGTTTTCAATTATAACGCCCGGATCATAATAGTTAAATTCAAAATTATTGTCGTTGTTAAAAATGATCATCCCCAAATCGCCAGCGGCAATGTTTACACACTTTGATAAAATCTCATCTGAAATAACATTAATGGAGTTTTCTTTAACAAGATGAAGCAGGATATTCTGCACTTCATCACGCAAGAAAACATTATTTCCATTTATATTATTTACGTTTGAATCCATAACGATTGTTTGATTTGTATTCGCAACAATTTCAAGCAAATAGCCGGATACTTTTTTCTTTTGGTTTTTATTCGAAAGTGGAGTAAACGCCAGTGTGTATGTAGAATTACTTAACGGGTAATTTATTGTTTTGTTTAACGGCAGCTTAGATAATTTTTCAGGGAATGAAATTCTAAATAGTCTTGAGAAGTCTTCCCCCTTTATTCTTCCTTTGCCGTATTTTTCTTTAAAGCG
>Ga0055462_10000049_pt1 | contig 15466 bp, 14 predicted proteins | sample Joice_ThreeSqC_D_2_FD_57689 | JGI IMG/M metagenome (GOLD analysis project Ga0055462, IMG submission 57689) | Wetland microbial communities from San Francisco Bay, California, USA, that impact long-term carbon sequestration - Joice_ThreeSqC_D1 | ecosystem: Environmental > Aquatic > Marine >...
CAGTTTGAGCCTCGGCGTGGACCGGGAGCAGTGGGGGCTTTCTTCGCAGCAAGAAGAGCCGTGTTTCGCGCCGTCAAGGGGCGACTCGTCGGAGCGTTGGCGATTCCTATGCGTCGAAGTTGACCGGCCTTGGGGCCTCGCGCTAGTAGGTCGCGATCCCCAATGCGCAGCCGCTTCGTATCCGCGCTCGCACGAGGTCGCGGCGGCCTCCGTTGGATTGCTGTGCTCGGATCGATGTGCGTCGTGTCGCGCGCCACCAATGCACGCGCTGAAGTTACGCTCCCTCCGGAGGTAGGATGGGACTACGGCGCTATCGAGACCGGACGCGGTGCTGCACTCTCGGGCGCCGAACGGGCTATCTCCAATTCCATTGGAGCTCTTCTCTCCAATCCCGCCAACATGGTGGCTAGCCGCGTCTACCACGTGGGAGCGCTGGCTTCGATTTGGCCGGAGGCTGCGCGCCAAACCTACGGTGCGGCCATCGTCGACTCGAGCACCAGCTCGACTGGGTTGGCAGGTGGGCTCAGCGCCGCGTGGACGATTCAGGATGCGGACGGTCTCAAGCGGCGTGGTACCGACCTGCGCATGGCATTGGCATTCCCATTTTCTCAGCAGTTCCGATTGGGCATTGCGGCCAAGTACCTGGCATTCCGTCAGGAAGGGGACGGACCGCTCGGTCCGAGCCTCGTGTCCGGAGGTCTGGAGGATCAGTCGATTGTTCGCAATTTCGGGGTCGATGCGGGGGTAACGCTGCAGCCGCAAGGCGGCTTCTCACTGTCGCTCGTAGGCACCAATCTCAATTCGCCGGGCAACGGGTTCCTCCCAACGTCGGTCGGCGGAGGGTTCGGTTTGGGAACCGACGAAGTGAGTATCGAAGGCGACATGGTCGCAGACTTCACGACCTGGGATAGCAATAGTTGGCGTGCCATGGGGGGAGGCGAGCTGCTGATCGCTGACCACTTCCCGTTGCGCCTCGGGTATCGATACGACGACGGCGCCGCCATGCATTGGTTGAGCGGCGGCATTGGCTACATCGAACGATCCATGACGCTCGAAGTGGGGGTACGGCGCAGCGTGGGCGGCGGCGACGCGACCGCCATCGTCCTGAGTTTCGCGTACCACGTCGAATCAGCCGGCCTCGGCAACTCCTCCGAAGGCATGTACTGAGCAGAGTCGAGTCAAGGTTCTCGGACGAGGCCTGGCTTCATGCGAACGCCTCGGAGACGAGAGCGATACTGGCCGCGAGATCGCTCGAAAGCAGCCCCCGATCCACCTCCGAAGCCTGCGGACTGGCAAAACACTCGCGAATCGAGGCCAGCGCATTGGGATTTTTGAACCAATCCTCGTCGTAGGCCGCGCGAAGCTCGGCGTGCCAGGCGTCGCCGCGCACCAGGCCAAGCAGGCGCTGGCCAGCATCCACCTCCAAGCGCGGAAGCAGTCCGGCGCCCTGGTTGGACCACTCGAACCCCAGCGCGTGGGCGCACTGTTCCCCATACCCGGCGACCAGGCGGTTATGGCCAGCTAGAGCCAGCTCGCGCAGTCGAACCGCCAACGCCGCGAGGCGGAGCTGAACCAAGTGGCTGCGTGCCATCACCCGCTGGTAGGATCGCGAACGGTCGGGACCGAGGCCTAGCTGTTGCCGATACCACGTGGAGCTAAGGGCCAGGCTTGCCGTGAGAGCGCCTGCGGTGCGGTTCGGGAGACCATAGGGATCGCACATGATGCCCACACAACCGTAGGCAATTGCGGAAGCTTCCATCAATCCTGCGCCGAGACGTGCCAGGCCGCGTACGAAGCTGGATGGCGAAAGCGGCCTCGGCCAATGTCCGAATTCTTGGTCGAGCCCTTGCGACCAACCGGTGTCGCCAAGCAGCTCCAGAAGGGAGCGAGTGTTCATCCGTGGCGGCCAACCCTCGATGGCGTCGATGCCAAGCGCTACGCTGAGCAGTGAAGCCGGTTCGGCAGGCAGAGTCTCTCTAGCCATCTCACCGGTGGCATCGAGGACCTCGAGGGCGAATCCGGCCAGGTCCGGAGTCGGGGAGGTGACGTCGTCGGCGTGGTCGAATCCCGCTCGACGAGCCAGCTCGTGGCGGCGCTCCCAGAGCTCGAAGACGCCCGATCTCAATTCGTCGCCCGACTCGAAATAGGCGTCGAGCCACGATTGCCGTGCGTGCTGATGAACCAGCGCACAAAAAAGTAGGTCGCGAGGTGACATCGGGGACCCATCACCGAGCCCAAGTCCTTTCTCGGGCTTGCGATACGCGCGCGATACCCGGCGAAGCCAAGCTGCGTTCACGTACGTATCGGTGAGGCGATAGGCCCACCGCAGCCACGATCGCTTGAGCTCTGGAAGAAGGGACGATTCGCGAATGGCGGAGAATGCGGCGCGTTCGCACAACGACGGTTTTTCCGGGAACGGCCGCTCGGGGCTACTCCCCTCTTTGAGCGCTCGGAGAAAACGTCGTTCGTCCCTGCTCCAAGCCGACAACGATCGATTCAGCAGGGGGAAATCGCGTTCTTCGAACATGGTAGTTTGCCGTCGTGGTGGTACTCTGACAGAAGACGGTCGGAGCAGCACCGCCAAGGGCCTTGCCGCTCTGGGCTTTCTCCGAGCAGGCCGCTCGGCAGCTGAGGTCGGTTCGGACGCCTCGAACCACGCTGGCATGGCTCTCGCAGTTCCTGCTAGGTTACCCGCTCCAGACGGAACAATCGGATAGTGGAGCTAGAAGTTTGAGCGAAGTCGGACATTCGGCCAGCCCTGGGAGCTTGGCATCGGGCAAGCGCAGGCTGCCTGTGCTCGCCTCGCGGAACGATCCGGAGTCGTTCGATTATCCGCGGTGGCTGTGGCTGCTAGTGGGCGCGGGCGTCACCTTTTCGCTTTGGGTTCCCCTGGGAATCGCCGCCCTTTTCTCGGCGAGGCGCCTGGCAAACCTGCTCTCTTTGGCCCTGGACAGCCCAGGTGATCGAGTGATTTCTCTGGTTGCTGTCCTGGTGCCGCTGCTCCTGTCCTTCTTTCTGTCGTCGTTTGGTGGAGGCGCCCTGGTAGGACGCTTTGCGGCTCGTTCGGGGATCCTGCAGGGGGCTTGGGCTGGTGCCCTCGGAGCATTCGTGGCCTGGGGTCTGGCCGCGGTTCGCGGTGGTCTACATCCCTGGCCGGTCGCTTTCAGCAGTCTGGTGGTTTTGTTGTTGGTTGGGGGAGGCAGCGCTGCTTTGGGAGCTCGAATCGGGTTGCGCCGCCGGGCCCGAGCCGAGTCCAGCGCACAAAGCGATCGTCCCTGGGTAGACCCTTCGGGTTCCTCGCACTAAAATTCCCACACCATGAGCCGCACCGACGAAGAGCTGAAGCGAGCCCTCGACGAGGGTGACCCCCATTTTTCGTCCAGCCCGGCGGAGGCCGGCAAGGTCAACGCCGAAGTTGGTGAGGTTCCGGCGGTTAGTTCGCCAGCCCCAGCCAGGGGACGTCCTCGCTCCAAGCCGACCCGAAGCATAGGTCTGCTGATCGGGTTGCTGACGATGGCAGGAGTGATCCTTACCGTCGTGCTGACGGGAGTCGACAAAGCAGCAGTGTACTCCAAAGGGGTCGACGAGCTGCTACAGCAACGCGCTCGTATAGGTAACCGAACCGTGCGCGTGGTGGGTACTCTGGTAAGCGGCAGCTTGGCCCGACGCGACGAGCCATGTGAATACCGCTTTCAGCTGGCGCGCGGACCCTCGACCATCACCGTGCATTATCCCCAGTGTGTCGTACCTGACACCTTTCGGGACGTTCCCGGCGTCAAGGTGGAGGTGACGGCGGAGGGGAAGCTGACTGAAGACGGAAGCTTCTTGGCCCACCAGATCATGGCCAAATGTCCCTCCAAGTACGACATGAAGCAGCGCCAGACCAACGGTGGATCCATGACGCCCTCTTCGATGGTCATGGGACGGAACGAAGTTCAATAGGATTGGGCGTTCGCGGACAACGATCATGTGGGCCCGCTTTCTTCGTGCTTGCCGGCGTGAACCCGTCGATACCCCCCCGGTATGGTTCATGCGGCAAGCTGGCCGATACATGGCCAACTATCGCGCGTTGCGAGCCCGCCACTCGCTGCTGCAAATCTGCAAGACGCCAGAGCTCGCAGTAATGGTCACGCTGCAGCCGCTGTCCGAGCTTCCGGTGGACGCGGCCATCCTCTTCGCCGACCTGTTGTTGCCGCTGGAGCCGATGGGCTCCTCGTTCGAGTTCGCGTCCGGAGAGGGTCCCGTGGTCCATAGCCCGGTGCGTTGCCGGTCCGACGTGGAGCGTCTTCGGGTTTTCGAAATCGAGGAAGGGCTTGGGTACGTCCTTACCACCTTGCGGTTGTTGAGGCGGGAGCTGGAAGGGCGGACGCCCATCATCGGGTTTGCCGGGGCCCCATTTACCTTGGCAAGCTATCTCATCGAGGGCGGACGGAGCGCCAACTACCTGGCGACCAAGCGATTGATGTTCACCGATCCGGAGACTTGGAATCTGCTCGCCGGCAAGCTGGCCGAGGTGGTGCGGCGATTCTTGCACGCTCAGATCGACGCGGGTGCCCAGGCGGTTCAGCTATTTGACTCTTGGGTGGGAGCGCTGTCGCCCGACGACTACGCGACCTACGTCGAGCCGCACGTGGCGCACGTCCTGTCGAGTCTGAAGACGACTTCGGTACCGGTCATTCATTTCGGAACCGGCACTCACTCGCTGCTGGAGCTGCAGAAGCGTGCGGGCGGGAACGTCATTGGCGTCGATTGGCGCACCTCGCTTTCCGAGGCCAGGCAGCGGTTGGGTCATGATGTCGCCCTGCAAGGGAATCTCGATCCGAGCGCTTTGTTCGCGCCCCGCGAAATCCTGGAAGATAAGATACGCCACGTCCTTCAGGATGCCGGCGACGGACCCGGTCATGTTTTCAATCTCGGTCACGGGATCCTGCCGGAGACCGACCCCGGCGTTGCCCGCTGGGTAGCCGAGCGAGTCCACGAGTTGGGAGCTAGGTCGGCGTGAAGATGCGCGGGGGTGTTCCGCGGATTTTGGTGGTCGGGGGCGGAATTACCGGTCTGGCAGCAGCCTACGAGCTAAGTCTCCATGCTCCCGAAGTCGAGACGTTGCTGGTCGAGGAGCGAGCGCGGCTCGGTGGCAACGTGTTGACCGTGCAGCGGGATGGTTTCTTGCTCGACGGTGGCCCGGACTCGTTTTTGCGAACCAAACCCGCGGCGGCGGAGTTGTGTCGTGAGCTTGGCCTGGGCGACGATCTCGTTCAGCCCCTGCCGTCTGCCCATCGGGTCTATGTCGTTCGCGCCGAAGAGCTGGTGCCCTTGCCGGCGGGTATGGCGCTGGCGGTGCCCACTCGGCTACGGCCCTTGGTGGAGTCGCCGCTACTCGGATGGTGGGGCAAGCTGCGGATCTTGGGCGATCTGTTCATCGATGCGCCGGCCGAAGAGGCGCAGGATCAAAGCGTGGAGGCCTTTTTGTTGCGTCATTTTGGACGTCAGGCCACCGAACGCCTCGCCGGGCCCTTGTTGGGGGGCATTTTTGCCGGGGACATCGAACGCCTCTCCATGCAGAGCACCTTTCCACAGCTCATCGATATCGAACGCCGCCACGGCAGCTTGATTCGTGGACTATTTGCCGCCGAATCGCGGCGGGCCCAAAGTGACGCTACCGAGCGCTTGCCGGTCCGAGACGATCCTCTCGACCCCAGGAATCTGATCGATCTGGTTCGTTGGTTGCAGCGGGCGCGTCGAGCTCCGGTCAGCCCATTTATGTCGCTCCGCCGCGGCATGGGGACTTTGGTGGACGCGTTGGCTCAACGTCTTCCGGCGCGCGCGGTAAATACCCAAGCGGGTCTGCGGGAGCTGCGCCGTTGCGATGACGCCCACTGGGAAGCGCTCCTGAGCAACGGTCGTCGGGAGCGCTTCGACGCGGTTGTCGCCTGCCTGCCTGCACATGCAGCTGCTGGTGTGCTGGGCGTGGACCGGGTAGGAGCCGAACTCTCGGCCATCCCTTATGTCTCGACCGCGACCGTCTTTTTCGCCGTCGAAAGCAGTCGCCTGAAGCGACCTCTGGATGGCTCCGGCTTCATCGTTCCGCGCAGCGAGGGACGGCTCTTGGCGTCGACATGGGTTTCTTCGAAATGGCCCAATCGCGCGCCCGAGGGCATGGCCCTGATTCGGGTCTTTCTCGGGGGGGCCCGGGAGCCGCAGCTCCTAGGCACCTCGGGCGACGACGACCTGGTGGCCATAGCGACTTCGGAATTGGAGAGACTGCTCGGCCCCCTCGGCGCCGTCCTTTTTACACACGTCTTTCGTTGGCCGTTGGCCAACCCCCAGCCGCTGGTCGGTCATCGCGAGCGAATGCAAAGGGTCAGACGCCGGCTCGCAGCGGCTCCTGGCATCTATTTGGCTGGATCTGCTTACGAAGGCGTGGGGATCTCCGACTGCATCCGGCAGGGGCGCTCCGCCGCACTGGAGGCCTTGGGTCAAATTCGAGCTGCTGTCTGAATGTCGGCCGACCGACTTGGCGACCTTCTTCACCGAGCGTCATCAAAAAACCACGATGCATCCGCAGCCTCGCAGTGGGCGTGGCTCATTCGGCCCCCTTTGCTAAGCTCGCCGCCCTTTGCTCCGGCGTCGTCTAAAGGCAGGACAAGGGACTTTGGATCCCTGAATCATGGTTCGAATCCATGCGCCGGAACCCGACGGAACTTGCCATCGACTTTGGTGTCAGTTGGTTGACCGCTGACCGCTCGTGGCGGCCACTCTGTCGTCGGCGACGAGCGGGGGTGGGTAGGGTTAGCCTTGGGCACCGTGCGTCCCAGTGAGGATACGTCTGAACGCCGCTTCGTCGAGCGGCTCCAGAAGCGGGACGAGCACGCGTTCAACGAGCTCGTAGAGAGCTACGGGCCAAGGGTTTATCGTCTCGTGTTTCGGATGCTGGGACGAAGTACCGAAGCCGAAGACATGGCCCAGGAAGTTTTCGTTCAGGTGTTCAAGTCCATCGGACAGTTTCGCGAAGAATCGAAGCTCGGCACCTGGATCTACCGCATTGCGGTCAACCTCTGCAAAAATCGCTCCAAGTACCTGGCCCGTCGTCACAACGAGGCTCAAGACGCGCTCGATGCGATCTTGGAGAGCGAACCTTTGTACCAGGCGCACGGAGTCACGAGCGGGGACGTCAGTCGTCCGGATCAAATGGTCGAAGGGTTTCAAATCGAGATTATCGTGCGTGACTGCATCGCCAGATTGGACCCGGATTTTCGCGAAGCTTTGGTGCTGCGCGACGTGGAAAATCTCAGCTACGAGGACATCACCGAGATTACGGGCTTGCCGGAGGGGACGGTCAAGAGCCGAATCCATCGCGCGCGTGCCTTGCTCAAACAGCTGGTCGAGCATGCCCTCGGGGAGAAGATCGCATGAGCCCCATGGACGACGAACGAAAGGATGGACTCAACGAAGAAGCTGCCGAAAGGCGCTTGAAGGATTTGCTACGTGAAGCCGTCGATCCGGGTCCGGACCAGCCCGTCGACATGCTCGGATCGGTGCAACGCAAGCTCAGGGAAAGGAGTGGAGGGAAATTCTACGCCGATCGCTGGAGCACCACGCGGTACGCCCCCGTTTCCTTGTTCTTCGTGACTAGTCTGTTGATGCTCATTGCCATGGCATTTCTATTTTTGCTGCTCTACCCAGTCTCCGGCCGCCCCCATCCAGTGCGGAACACACCGGTACCAGTTCAGGTCGTGCCTCCCGAATAGGAGCGCTTCCTTACAACCGTTTCCGCGATCGCAACTCGGTGTGAGCTGAGGCTTCTGCGCCGCGACTCAGGTCCAGCGGGCAAGCACGCAGGTGATGTTGTCGGGGCCGCCCCGAGCGTTAGCTGCCTGAATGAGCTGTTCAGCAAGCTCGGTCAGGTCCTGGTAGCGCATCGCAATATCTCGAATCTCGTCGTCGGAGACCGGACCCGAAAGCCCATCGCTACACAACAAGATCACGTCGCCCGAAGCCGGCTGCTCGAACAAGGTATCGACCTTGACGGTGTCCTTCATCCCCAGCGCGCGCACAATCACGTTCTTGTGAGGAAAGTTGGCGATTTCTTCCTCGGTCAAGCGCTTCATTTTTTTGTAATCGTTCAGCAGCGAATGATCCTCGGTGAGTTGATCGATCTGCGTCCCGCGAATCCGATAGCAGCGGCTGTCACCGACGTGGGCAACGTAGTAGCCGTCTTGAACGGCAAAAACCGAAGCGAGGGTGGTCCCCATTCCACGCTGTTTGGCGTTCTTCTGGGCCTGCTCGAAGATCCGGAGGTTGCACAGCTTGATGCCGGTGACGAGGCGATTTTCCTCGTAGCCCTTGGAGCGATCCATCTTATAGGGCCAGGTCCGCTCCGGATCGTCTCCGGTGGCGACGAAGAAGTCGTACAGAGTGTCGATCGCCATCTTCGAAGCCACTTCGCCGGACGCGTGACCGCCCATGCCGTCCGCCACGATGTACAGACCCAAGTCTGGAAAAACGGCGAAACTGTCTTCGTTGTGGTTGCGTTTGCGGCCGACGTCGGTTTGACCGGCGGCCTCGATGCGAAGGGGACGAACCACGGGGTCTCTCGATCAAGCACGCGAAGGGAATTGGACCGTAACGCGTCGAACAGTCTCCCTTTTTGCGCTTGGAGTTGTCAATCGCGCGACACCATTGGCCTTACGGCCGGCGTTGAATCGGTTCGATACTCGGTGAGCTGCGAGCCTGCCCGTGGACGAAAACTACCGACGAGCGGCCCGCAGTTTCGGGGCTAGTGTAGGGCAGGGCTCGGCTTGACGATACGTCGGACACCCTCGGTCCCGGCAACGATGACCACCTGAGCGCGGCCGACGAATAGCCCCGTCTCGACTACGCCCGGAATCGTATGTAGGGCCGCGTCCAAGAGCCGCGGATCCTCGATGGGGCCGGTCCGCACGTCGTAGACGTAGTTGCCGGTGTCGGTCTTGAGGGGCTGGCCGTCGCGCTCCCGATTGACCACGGTACCGAAGCGCTCCAGGTGCCTGGCGGTGGAAGCGTGGCCAAAAGGCATGATTTCCACCGGAACCGCCCACTTTTCGCCGAGGCGTTGGCTGAGCTTCGACTCCTGCACCACGATGACATTGACCCGTGCAGATTGGTTGACGATCTTTTCCCTCAGGTGGCAGGCCCCTCCCCCCTTGATGAGATCGAGATCTGCGCTTACTTCATCGGCACCGTCCACGCACAAATCGATGTTCCAGGGTCCGTCGTCGTCCAGAAGCGGGATGCCCAGACGCTGCGCCTGTGCACGACTCTGCTCGCTGGTGGGTACACCTACCAGGCGCTTGCCACCGCGGACCGCTTCGGCCACTCCGTCGATGAACAGTTGGGCCGTCGACCCTGAGCCAAGGCCAATCACCCCAGAATCCGGGAGCATTTTGAGCGCTTCCTCGACCGCGCGCAGCTTTAGTGGTCGAATATCCATCAGTCTAGCTCAGGCTTGAACGAAAGCTCCGTACAATGCGCGCAGCGCCCGCTCGTAGTCGACGGGTGCCACGCCAACGATGATGTTCAGCTCGGAAGCCCCCTGGTTGATGACGCGTACGTTGACCCGGCTGTCGCGCAACGACGCAAATACCTTGGCGGCAATTCCGATTGAGTGGCTCATCCCTTCGCCGACGACAGCAATCAACGCCAGCTCCTCCAGGGTAACGCTGTCTGGCTGTAGAATACGACGTATCTCGTCGAGAACTCCTTCGGCTTTGTCTCCGAGCGATTTGCTGTCGACGATGACATTGATGCCGTCGATGCTCGAAGGGCAATGTTCGACGTTGATCTTGCGCCCTTCCATGATGCCGAGGAGCCGGTAGGCAAATCCGATTTCCTTGTTCATCAGGCTCTTCTCGACGCAGATCATCGAAAACCCGGTCTTACCCGCGATCCCGGCAATTTCCGTGCTCTTGTCGGCCTGGGCACCTAGCTCGGGGACGATTCGCGTGCCGGGATGATCCGGGTCGTTGGTGTTCTTGATGCAAATCGGAATCTTGCCTTCGATCACCGGCAGAATGGCTTCATCGTGGAATACCGATGCTCCCATGTAGGAGAGTTCGCGCAGCTCCCGATAGGTCACCTCTCCGATGGGGTTGGGATTCTCCACGACGCGCGGATCTGCCATCAAAAGACCGGAGACGTCCGTCCAGTTCTCGTACAGGTCAGCACGGGCCGATCGCGCAGCAATGGCTCCCGAAATGTCCGACCCGCCTCGGGCAAAGGTGCGAATTTTGCCACGCTGATCCCGGCCGTAGAACCCCGGAATGACGTAGCGCCGACCCTGGTCCATGAGACGCTCGCCCAGCTCGTCGTAGGTTCTGGGATCCACCAATCCAGCAGGGGTAATCCAGATGTAATCTCCGGCGTCGAGCAGTTCGGCACCGAGGTACTCGGACATCAACAGCGCGTTGATGTATTCCCCCCGCGAAGCAATGAAGTCGCGGCTCGCTCCCTCGTGAAGCTGGTCGGCCAGCGCGGCCAGAGCGCGCTCCATTGGTACCTGCAACTTTAGCTCGTGCACGATCTCCAGGTATCGAGACCGCACCAGATCGAAGGTCGGTCCGAAATCGGCGCCCACGGCGGCCATCTTGTGGCAGACATAGAGAAGATCGGTGATCTTTGCTTCACCGGCCGTGCGCCGACCAGGGGCTGAGACCACGACGACGCTACGCCGTGGATCGCGCTCGATGATGTCGCGCACCTTCTGGAATTGGGTAGCGCTTGCCAGGCTCGACCCACCGAACTTGCAGACGATGCGAGACATCCCAATCTCCGCGAAAATACGATTCAAACCACGGCTCGGTCGACTGGCGGGTGTCGAACCGCCGGCGCCCAAATAGCAGCGGAGCCGCTGATGCACCAGCCGCCTTTTGTGCATTGGGCCCGACGTGGCCGATTCCCTCGCGGTTCGCTCGCTATCCGAGCGGTTCGGATCGGCTGCCCTGACTGGAAATGGGCGCCATCCGGCGCCGGCACCAGTCTCGACCTGCCCTTCGCGTGCGAAAACCGCAAATCCCGGTTGACAGGTCAGCCCCTGCCCATTCGCAAATCGGACGTGTAGACTCTCTGCAAAATGCAGAAAACCTTGCGCAGGTGGTCATGGCTCTTGGCGATGCTCGTTGCCGCGTGCCATCCGGCACCAAAAGTCAATAGCGCGCCCCAGCAGACGCGCCTGCCCGCCCACGTCGTCCCACTGCCGGTGAACGATGCTCAGCTCGGACCGGCAGTGCATGCGCTGGTGATCTCGGACGAACGAAGCGCCCGACGTTTGAGCCTATTGGCGGGCGTGGTCCAGCACCAGCTGAGCCAAGCCGGTCTCCTCTTTCGTTCGGGGAACAATGAGTTGGGGCTGTCTCGGCTGCGGGGTGCCATCCTGCTGGTGGGCGCGGGCGAGTCTCGTCCCGAGATGTGGGCGAAAGGCGCCGACGCATTACAGGCGGCGGCCGGGGAAGTGTCGCGGGTGGGTTCCGAGGGTCAGGCCAGGGCACTGTACCAACTGCTGCTTGGTTCAGTCGGTCGAGGAGAAGCGGCCGAGCAAGCTCGTCAACACTTACAGGCGATGGATCAGTTCGATCGTTCGACCGGCGAGACCGGATTCTGGGAAGAGCTCGGTCAGCGCCAGCGCAACTTTGCGCAACTCGCCATGTACAATCCAGAAGCGCATTTCCTGGCCGAGGCCACCAAGATCACGGTGACCTGGATGCAGGGGGCCCTGGAGTCCGATATCGCCGAACGTTCCATCCATACGCCTTCGGATCGGGACGAGGCAATCGAGGCATTCCGGGCACTCCGTTCCGGCGGTGCCACGCTGGCGGCGATTTACCTCAGATTTGGTGAACCGATGCGTGCGCTCGACGTCATGGAGAAGGAAAATCTGTCGCGAATCGTTCCAGCGATGTTGAGGGACCGTTTGGAGCGCGCGGGAGAAGATGACGATCCGAGCGCCTGGGCGGATCTGTTCCGATTTTACCAGTCGGCTTCGGTGAGCGACGACTCGTCGACCTCGGTCGATCCGGATCTCGCCCGCTGCGCGGCATGGGGCGCGGCACTAGAGTTGTATCGGAGCACCCCCGACGATATTGCCGCTGTCGGTCCCCTGGCGATGCTGCTGGTAGAATACGGGATGGCAGAGGCAGTGCCGCTCTTGCTGACACCGGCGTTGCCGAAGCGTGCGTCGCCCGAGGAGTTGGGCTGGGCGAGTGGCCTCCTGTTGCGAGCCCTGACCGCCGCCGGAGAATCCGACGGCGTCGAATCGGCGCGAAGAATCATGAGCTCGGCCCAAGGCATCATGGCGCGTGCCGAATCTGCGGGAAAAAAGACGCCGTTTCGCTCCAACACGGCCTCGATCCACCAGGCCATGGCGGCACTGGAAATCCAGGCGGGCGATCTCTCGAGGGCTGCGATTCAGCTGCAGGCTGCAGCTCGACAGGCTCCCTCGGAGGAGATTTATGAGCAGCTGGCTCGCATTGAACGACAACGCGAAAACCCCGACCGCGCCCTCGACGATCTCGAGCGTGTCGTCGCGATGGCACGCGAACATGTCCGACCGGAGATGGAGGCCGAAGCGCAGCGTCTTATTTTCGAGATCGAGGCCGACCGTGGCCATGCCGAGCTCGCTGAGAGGGCCTTGCGAGGGGCCCTGGTCAGCGCACTCGAAGCGAGAAAGACCAAGGGGCGCCCAGCCGAACAGGCAGCGGCCGAGCGGACGTTGGCACGCGTCTTGGAAGCGTATGGAGATCTGCCGGCGGCGAAGCGCGCCACTGAGCGTGCGCTCCAGGCTGCACACGATGATCTCGACCAATTGTCTGCCACCATCATCGATGCCGCACGCAGAGCCCTGACGCGCAGCGACCTGGCGGCGGCGCGCGAGGCACTGCACGAGGCGCTCGATGCCGGTCTGGACGACGACGATTGCGTTTACGTGGCACTCTGGCTTCACATGGTCGAGCGATTGACGCACACCCCGAGTGACGGCGCCGTGGAAGACGCTCTCGACCACATCGATCAGGCACATTCCTGGGCGGCCCAGCTGCGATCGTGGACGCTCGGCCAATTGAGCGACGAGGAGCTTGCCGCGTCTGCCAAGACTCATCTATCCAGGATCGAGGCTACCTTCTATTTGGGTCTTGCTGCACGTGCAAACGGTCAATTGGAGCTGGCGCGCCAACGTCTCGAGGAGGTCGCTCGGAGCAGCGGAATCGACTTAATAGAGGTCACGGTGGCTCGCGATCTCTTGCGGGCGGCGAGGGGTGAGGCGTTGCCAACCCTGCCCCGGGACGTCGAGATCCCCTAGAGTTGCCGATTCTACTTTCGTGCCATGATTTTGGCGGCAGTCTGTTCGCCGAGGTGTTCGACCAGTAGCATCCGAATCGCCCGTTCCTTTTCGATCCGTTCCTCGTCGCTCGAATATTGGAACTCGATTCCCATGCCGGCAGGATTCTCGGGGCTGGCCTGCGCGACCGCGATTGTCCAGACGACCTTGCCGCGCAGTCGCAACGGTTCAGAGAGCCCCGGAACCTTCAGGGCGAAGACGAACTCGGTCCCAATCGCGACTGGACGTGTCGTCGCGATGAATGTCCCTCCACGCGAAATATTTTTCGCGTAGTCGGAGAAGAAGGTATTGACTCGCTTGTACTCGACGCTGAGTTCGATGGGGCAGCGCTCGTGGAGTCGTCGCTCGTCGTCGCTGCTCGGCATTGTCGCCCCTTCACATTACTTTTGCGGTACGTTGTCCTGCAATCCCAAGCGTTATCGACTTCGCCATCCGGCAGGCCCGATTGCAGAGCGGGAACGAACCGGGGGCCGAGCGCGTCGACCCCTTCCGAAGTGAATTTGGGGCATCGGTATCCCTGGGGAAGGGTCGAAACCGGAGCTGGCAACACGCGGACTTCATTGACGATTATTTGCGGTTCGCGCGGCCCGGCTGTCACTCTGACAAGAAATTCGGCTACCATATCGCACTCCGGCGACCGGCGCTCGGCACCGCCCGGCGAGCTTCGCAGCGCCTCCATGAACGACTCCAGCCCGCCCGTACCGCAGCGATTGGCCGACTTCGAGGTCATTCGGCGGCTTGGTGTGGGCGGAATGGCGGAGGTGTTCCTCGCCAAAAAGCGCGGAGCCGAGGGAACCTACAAGCTGCTGGTCGTCAAGAGGATCCTGCCGCAGCACGGTGAATCGAGACGCTTTCGGTCCATGTTTGCCGAAGAGGCGATGTTGGCAACGCGCCTGAACCATCCCAACATCGTCCAGGTCTACGAGTTCCAAGACTACGGCAAGGACGGCCAGCTGCTGAGCATGGAATACGTCGAAGGCCCGGACCTTCGAAAGGTGATTCGTGCCGCGCGCACCAAGCGCAAGCGCTTGCCTCCCTATGTCGCGGCCTACATCGCGGGGGAGGTGGCCAAGGGGTTGCACTATGCCCACGAGCGCCGAGACGAACGAGGCAATCCCATGGCCATCGTTCACCGTGACGTCTCACCGCAAAATATCCTGCTCAGCTTCGAAGGAGCGGTCAAAATTGCAGATTTTGGGATCGCCTCGGCCAATTTGTTCCGCGAAGAGCCGGGTGTGCTCAAGGGCAAAACTGCCTATATGTCGCCGCAGCAGGCACTCGGCGAACGAGTCGATCGGCGTACCGACATCTACTCGTTGGGGGTGGTCTTTCACGAGCTGTTGACGGGTCGCCCCTTGCACGGCGCGGCAGAGGGGGCCGAGTTGCTCGATGCGGTACGCGCGGGGCAGGTCGAGCCCCCCAGCACCTTCGCCCGCGAAATACCACGTGAACTCGAGGCCGTCGTCATGAAGGCCCTGGCCCGACGGGTCGAGGAACGGTATCAGACAGCCCGCGACTTTTCCGGGGCCATCATTCAGACGTTGTTTCAGGCTCAACAGCCCATCGACTCACACGTTCTGGAGACGGTACTCAGTCAGATCACCAGCCGCGAGCACACCTCACCGGGTTTCGTCGCACCGCAGGATGCACTGGCGCCCGGCGACGAGGGCTCACGGTCGGCAAGCAGGCACGCCACGGGGTCGGTAGCAACCGGCGGATCTCAGTCGAGCGGCAGTGAAAATGGCCTTCTGGAGCGGGGGGCGCGTAGGTCAGCCCGACCGCGTCAACGTCAAGAAGTAAGGCACGTTGCCATCGTCGCACTGCAGCTGCACGGCCTCGAGCAGCTTGCCGAAGCGGTCGGCGCCGCCGCGGCCGCGCGCTTCATCGAACAATTGCGCAACATCCTGGGGGAGATTGCGTTCAAGCGAGGCGCTCGGATGACCTGGGCCCAGGAGCACGCACTGTGGGGCGAGCACTTGCTGCCCTCTGGTGGGGCCACCGCCGTCGTTGGGCTGATGGCCAACCCGGCCCGCGCAGCAGCAGACGCGGCGCGGCTGGCCGTGGACATTCACGAGGCCATTCACGGCGCCTGTGACGACA
>Ga0055462_10000050_pt1 | contig 15339 bp, 9 predicted proteins | sample Joice_ThreeSqC_D_2_FD_57689 | JGI IMG/M metagenome (GOLD analysis project Ga0055462, IMG submission 57689) | Wetland microbial communities from San Francisco Bay, California, USA, that impact long-term carbon sequestration - Joice_ThreeSqC_D1 | ecosystem: Environmental > Aquatic > Marine >...
TTGTAAGGGTTATTCAAAGTGGGGCTGGTGGTGAACTCACCAGCTCCTTGTTATTTAATAAATTGTTTTTGTTTGGTTGAGTTCCCTCCTTATTTTAATATTCCGTGACAAACTAAACTTAAACCTGTTTGTGCTTCATATACCAGGAAAAAGGCGTCATTGTTGAAAAGTGCTGCACCATATATCTGAGTTCTTGGCGTAATGTTAAAATAAAATAAATATTCAATGTCACTTCCATTATAATGAGCTAACCCATCAGTCATGTTAAGAAAAATATCTTTGGAGTTTCTTCCCCAAATACGCTGGTAGAAATTTGTGTTATCTAATTTTAAAACGGTTTGAAATTTGTTATTAACTCGTCTTGCTATTTCAGTTCTTAAAACAAAACATACTTCATTATTAATTAGACTAATGTTTGCCCAGTATTTGTCCCAAACGGAAGTATAAAGCTTAGTGTATTTTCCCTGGTTATATTCATAAATAAATGTGGTGTCATAAGTATTGCTGAATTTAATAACCTGCAGATAAATTTTCCCGTCAGTTTTATTTTTGTATAGATGTTCAACTATTCCTTTTAATCTATCAGTATTGAACATTGACCAGTTATGATTTTTATAATTTGCAATCACTCTATTATTCCCCAAACCAGCACTATCGGGATAAGCGCCAATAGCAAAAAAATTGTCTGTGGATTCTCCCCACATATTATCAAAAACAATGTCACTATGACCATCTTTTGTTAATTCAGCAAACTGATTCCAACCATTTCCATCAAATTTCCAGATTTTTCCATTCTCTGCACCGGTAAAAATATTATTGTTGGAAAAACCATATATCGAAAATGGGTTAATAAGTCCAGGTACTCCATAAGAAGCCCATTCGCTACCATCAAACTTTGAAATTGATACTTCCCAAGCACTATGTGTAATGGTCCACATATCAGATGGGGAGCTACCCCACATTCTAAATCTTGGGCTGTTTAAACCATCCAGTGTATCTACTGTCCAAACATAATCTCTTCTGCCGGGTTGTGTGTCATCAATAGGTGGTTCTGTTGTATTGCAGCTTTGTACATTGAGAAATAAAAATGCAAGTAAAAAAAGTTTTAATATAATTTTCATCTTCTCCCCATTTTCTTTTTTACAACAAAATAATTTTGCGGCACCGCAGGAAGATAATTTTATCCAGCTTTATTTCCGGCAGGATATAGTTTTTAGTAATTACAAAATCGTAATAAAAGATGTGAATATGTTCTCCCATAAAACCTCCTGTTTTTTACATATAAAAAAAGAGAAAAAAAATGAAAAGCAAATTATTTTTTAATGTTCAATTCACTAATGCAAAGAGTTGCTGCTTATCAAATAAACTGAACTCTGATTTTATAAAGTTGTAATGAGACTGTTGAAAATATTTTAATGTAAAAAGTAATTAAAGGTATTTGCGATTAACCATATTGTAAAACCAGTTTACTTATTTACTCATACTGATCAATGTTTTTCACTTCCCCTTTTTCTATATTAGCTGTTAAGAAAAACAAATCATAAAACTTGAATAATTAAACATGGATAAGATAGACCAGCTTCAGCAGGTTAAGCTTGAGAATGTATTTCACCAGCGCCTTAAAAGGTTCCAGGGTCTTATGCGATTTAAGATACGTGAGATACTTCTTGTTTCAAGTATTTACGATTATTACCTGTTCGAAGAAGATGGAAGACTTTACGAACTGATCAGAAGCGAATACCAGAATCTTAACCTTAGCCAGGCTCCTGAAATTACACACGTAACAACGGGTAGTGAAGCGCTCGAATTGCTGAATGCTGAAAATGAATTCGACCTGATAATTACAACTTTACACATAGAGGATATGCACGTTGTTAAATTTGTTAACGACGTAAAAAAAGCAGGGATTACTTTGCCGGTCGTTCTGCTTGCTTATGATAATAAAGAAAGAAAAGAATTAACAACTCATTATGATATCTCATTGTTCGAAAGAGTTTTTATCTGGAACGGTGATTTTCATCTACTCATCGGAATAATAAAATACATAGAAGACAGGATGAATGTTGAAAGCGATACGCAGCACATCGGAGTACAGGTAATCATTCTCGTTGAAGACAATATTAAATTTTATTCATCATACCTGCCTATAGTTTATACAGAAATTTTCAACCAGTCGCAGCGGCTGATTTCCGAAGGGATAAACATCACTCACAAATATCTCAGAATGAGAGCAAGACCGAAGATCCTACTCAGCACAACTTACGAAGAGGCTTGGGCAAACTTTGAAAAGTATGAACAGTATGTAATGGGGATAATTACAGATAACAATTTCAGGCATTTTGGTGTTAGGGATCCGGAAGCAGGTCTAAAATTTGCAACTGAAGTAAAAAACAGGCATAAAGATATTCCTATTCTTATTCAAACAAGTGATCTTAGCCTCGAGGAAAAAATTAAAGCAGCCGGCTCATCATTTCTTTATAAGAATTCGCCACGACTGCTGCACGACCTGAGAGAATTTTTACTAAGTCATTTCGGTTTCGGAGATTTTATTTTTGAAACGTCTGAGGGGAAGCAGGTCTGTAAAGCCACAACAATGAGAGAACTTGCGGAACAGATTCAAAAAATACCTGAAGAATCTCTTCTTTATCATGCAGAAGGAAATCATTTTTCGAGATGGCTGAAAGCAAGAACTGAATTTTACCTTGCTCATAAGCTCCGCCCGAGGAAAATAACTGATTACAAAACAGCAGATCATCTTCGTAAAGATCTTATTAGTTCAATAAACGATTATATAGAAGAACGAACGAAAGGCGTTATTTCTGAATTCAGGAAAGAAACTTTCGATCCGAAGAACAGCTTTGCACGTATAGGCGGAGGTTCTCTCGGCGGAAAAGCACGCGGACTTGGTTTTATAAACACATTAATTGCCAATTATAATATCAAAGATATTTATAAGGAAGTAGAGATTTCTGTCCCCTCTGCTGTTGTTCTCGGTACAGAAGTGTTCGATCAGTTTATGATTGAAAACAACCTTGAACTTTTTGCTTTAAATGAAAAAGATGATCTAAAGATCACGCAAAGATTTATTGAGGCTCCTTACTTTCCGCAGGAGATAAAACAAAAGCTTATAGATTTTCTTGAAATAATTAATGTGCCGCTCGCAGTACGCTCATCCAGCCTTCTTGAGGATTCACAGTTCCAGCCGTTTGCAGGAGTTTACGAAACATACATGCTTCCCAACAGTAATAAAGATATTAATGTAAGAATTAGCGAATTGCTTATGACAATAAAAGGTGTTTATGCTTCAACATATCACCAAAAGGCTAAAGATTACATGAAAGCTACGGCATACAGGCTTGAAGAAGAAAAAATGGCTGTTATTGTGCAGAGATTAATTGGGACAGACCATAAAAGAAAATTTTATCCTGATTTTGCCGGCGTTGCAAAGTCATTCAACTTTTATCCTGTTCCGCCTCAAAAATCTGATGACGGAATTGCACTTGTTGCGCTTGGTCTTGGCAAAACAGTTGTTGAAGGAGGAAATACAGTTCGCTTCTGCCCCCGTTTTCCGAAACACCTGCTGCAGTTCTTTTCAACAAAAGAAACCTTAAAGCATGCCCAGCAGGATTTTTATGCACTCGATCTGGACGGTAAACTCGATCATCATCCTGATTCAACAAAAGATCCTTTGGTAAAAAGATATGAACTGGTTGAATCGGAAAAAGACGGAACTCTATTTGCAGTCGGTTCAACTTACTCGCCAGAAAATGAAGCAGTCTATGACGGAATTTCCAGGGACGGAATACGTGTCGTAACTTTCTCTCCGATTTTAAAACATAATATGTTTCCACTGCCGGATATTTTAAATATTCTGCTCGGCATCGGAACCAAAGGAATGGGCTCACCTGTAGAAGTTGAATTTGCAGTTAACCTGAGTGTCCCTGAAAACAAACCGAAAGAATTTGCAATGCTTCAGATGAGACCGCTGGTTATAAGCAGGGAAACAGATGAGTTGAAAATAGATTTTAGTCCGGAAAATCTTATCTGCCAGAGTTCGCAGGTTTTAGGCAACGGCGCAACTAACGGAATTTACGATCTAGTTTTTGTAGATATTAATAAATTTAACCGCTCAAAAAGCAATACCGTTGCAGGCGAAATAAGCAGGCTCAATTCAAAACTTCTCGGAAAAAGAAAACCTTATGTTTTAGTTGGAGTTGGAAGATGGGGAAGTCTCGATCAGTGGCTTGGTGTGCCGGTTACTTGGGATCAGATCTCCGGTGCTTCTGCAATAGTTGAATCGGGTTTCAGAGATTTTGAAGTAGAGCCGTCGCAAGGTTCGCATTTTTTCCAGAACATTACTTCTTTCCGCGTCGGATATTTTACAGTAGATGCTGCACAGAAAATCGGTTTTATAGATTGGGACTGGCTTCTTGCGCAACCCGCCGTTGAAGAGCTGGAGTTTACAAAGCATCTTAATTTTGATCAGCCGGTTTCAGTGAGAATTAATGGTCATCAGAATAAAGGAATAATTACCAAGCCGGGGATTTGATCTATCTTAAATAATTTGTAACAATTTCTGTTACAGAATTATCAAAATCTTTGCTATACCGCTTCATAAATTCTTCATTTAATTTCCGTACGAAATACAATTCCATATCCACTTTACAGAGGAGTTATTCCATGTCAGATTACGTAAAAAGCCTAATGGCTGAAATTAAAGCAAAACATCCTGCCCAGCCGGAATTCCACCAGGCAGTAGAGGAAGTTGCAGATTCAATAAACATAGTTCTCGATCGTCATCCCGAATACCGTTCGGCAAAAATTCTTGAAAGAATAATTGAACCGGAAAGAGTATTAATTTTCAGAGTTCCCTGGGTAGATGACCAGGGTGAAGTTCACATTAACATCGGCTATCGCATCGAGATGAACAGCGCAATCGGTCCGTATAAAGGCGGATTAAGATTTCATCCTTCTGTTAATCTCGGCATTTTAAAGTTCTTAGCTTTCGAACAGGTATTCAAGAACAGCTTAACCACATTGCCGATGGGCGGCGGTAAAGGCGGTTCCGATTTCGATCCTAAAGGAAAAAGCGATCTTAAAATCATGAGATTCTGCCAGGCATTTATGAGCGAATTGTTCCGTCATATAGGTCCAAACACAGATGTACCAGCAGGCGACATAGGCGTTGGCGGTAGAGAGATCGGTTATCTTTTCGGACAATACAAAAAACTAAAAAATGAATTCACCGGTGTTCTAACTGGTAAAGGATTGAACTGGGGCGGCTCACTAATCCGACCAGAAGCAACCGGCTACGGCGCAGTATATTTTGCAGCAGAAATGCTGACAACAAAAAAAGAAACACTTGAGGAAAAAACCTGTCTTGTTTCTGGAAGCGGAAACGTTGCACAATATACAGTTGAAAAGATTTTACAGCTCGGCGGAAAAGTAGTTACTCTCTCCGATTCAAACGGATATATATATGATGAAGAAGGGATCAATAAAGAAAAACTTGCTTACGTCATGGAACTGAAAAACGTTAGAAGAGGAAGAATAAAAGAATACACTGATAAATATAAAAAGGCAGTTTACACAGCTCTCGATTCAAACATGGATCATAATCCTTTATGGGACCACAAAGCTCAGTGTGCCTTCCCAAGTGCAACTCAAAATGAAATCAATGCAAAAGATGCACAGAACCTTGTTAAGAACGGATGTTATGTTGTTAGCGAAGGAGCAAATATGCCTACCACGCTTGACGGAGTTAAAGTATTCCTGGATAATAAAATTCTTTACGGACCCGGTAAAGCTGCTAATGCAGGCGGTGTTGCTGTATCCGGACTCGAAATGTCTCAGAACAGCCAGCGTTTACCTTGGACACGTGAAGAGGTTGACAACAGACTGCATTTAATTATGAAGAATATTCATCAGACATGCGTTGAAATGGCAGACAGGTTTGGAACACCGGGCAATTACGTTAACGGTGCTAACATTGGCGGTTTCCTGAAAGTAGCAGATGCAATGATTGACCAGGGAATAGTATAATTTTTATGCCATGATTAATAATTGCAGATGAAAAAATAATTATGATTTTGATAATTTATGGATTTTTATGAATTACGGCTTTTTTAATGCCAATTGGTATTAGAAAATATTAGAAAAATAATTATGTTTGTGGTGACCTAATTACAGCAAATACAGATAGGTCACCCTACAGCGGCGAAGCAGTTCCCACCTCCTCCCCTGCTTCGCCGTTTTTTTATTTTAAAATGAAAAAGCCGGAACTTTTTGTCCGGCTTTTTAATGTGTGAAAAATATTTTTGTTTTACTTAACAAGAATTAATTTTTTCGTTGCCGAGAAATTTCCGGAAGTTAATTTGTAAAAATAAACACTGCTTGGTATTACACCTTCTACGGAGTTTGCGTTGAATTCTACTGAATAACTTCCTGCCTGCATCTCTTCATTTACCAGGACAGCTATTTCTTTTCCTAACAAATCATAAACTTTCAAAGTAACAAGCCCGCGTTCTGCAATCTGAAAATTAATTTTCGTAGAAGGGTTGAACGGATTAGGATAATTCTGCTCGAGTGAAAATAGTTCAGTTATACCTGTTTTAACTTCTACAGCATAAGAATATTCAAATGAACCATCGTAATCAATTTGCTTTAATCTGTATAAATATTTTCCTGCTGCAACATTATTATCCTTATATAAATAAGAATGAGAAATTGTTGAAGTTCCATTGCCATTAACAAAGCCGATCGCTTCCCAATCGTTTATACTTTCTGCAGGTAAGATTTGTTTTCTTTCTACTTCAAATCCACGGTTATTAATTTCTGTAGCAGTTGTCCATTTCAATACAATATTATTATTATTATTCACATCTGCAGTAAATGATGTTAGCTCAACAGGAACAATTGTCGGATCATCATATACTCCATTATGCATTGTGTTGTACTGGAACATCGGGACCTGAACTTCAGGAACCGTGTATGGATCCTGAGTATTCCATAGATAAAGATACGTAGGTGCGCTTGAACCAAAACCATCTGTTCCTGCACCAATCATATCCATCACCCCATCTATATTAATATCTGTAATACAAGGAGTATGAAAAAAAGTTGATCCCATAGTTACTAACGGCCAGCCTGTAACTGCAGTACCATCGTGGTTAACTGCATGATAGGAGCCGCTTCCAGAGACATTAGTATTATCATCAAAGATAAGTTCAGTTGAATTATCATCATCTATATCGGCAAGTATAATTTGTATATTTATTGCGTTAAGAGAACTAACAGGAAATCCCGGAAGCAAAATGCCGTTTTTATCCCAGGCATAAACTTTATCAACCGGTGTGCCGCTTAATACCTGGTCACCAACTGCAACATCAAGCTGGTTATCTCCATCAATAAATCCTACTGAAGGAGGTCCGTAAATCCAATATGATGTATAAACAGGCCAGCCTGATAAAGAAGTACCATCACTATTTAGGCAGTAAATACGTCCGCCGCCGGCACCGCTTAATTCATGTACACCGAATAAGATTTCATTAATATTATCATTATCAAGATCAGCCAGAACTGGTGATGAATATGAAGTAACAACATCTGTAGGCAAATTAAACGGGAATCCGCTAAGAAGGTTTCCATTAGCATCCCACACATACAGTGAACTATAAGCTTCAAAAATTATTTCCGGAATATTATCTCCCGTTATATCGCCGACTGCTGCACTTGCTGCGGGTACCGTTCCTATGTCTTTGGGCCAGCCCGGATACATAGTTCCATCGCCTTTGTAAACAAGTACCTGCCCGGTTGGATAAGATCTTTTACTAACTATAATTTCCATTGAGCCGTTATTATCAAGATCTGCAAGTGTTGCACTTCGGGTTACATAACCGCTATTTACGGGAAAGCCTGTAACTGTTGAACCATTTTTTTTATACGCATAAACATAACCAACAGTTGAACCGGAATAACTTCCAATTACAATTTCACCTTCGCCATCGCCGTCAATATCTCCGAAAGCCGGAGCGCCCGAAGGCTGCTGGGATATGCTTATTGGCCAGCCTGCAACCATGCTGCCGTCCATATTATAAGCGTAAATACTTAAGCCAATACAGAATACAATTTCCATATCAGCATCGGCGTCCATGTTACAAAAAATGCCTCCTTCAATAGAACTGCCTGTCTGGTTTAAAGGAAATCCCGGGAAAAGAAGAAAATCTGTCCGTGAATATATTTCTGCATCTCCGGTATTTTGATTTATTGATAAAATATTGCCCATTACATCAGTCTGTGAAAGACTGAATCCATTTGGGGATTGAAGAACCTGAACCTGGTCCTGGGCAAAAGAAAGCTGTATCACCCCGAATAAAAATACTGCGATAAAGTTGTAAATGTTTTTCATACTTCCACCTTTTTATTGGAAATTAAGTTTAAGCTGATCACAAATTAGGATAACTAAATATTGCATTCAAATTTATTTTATCTTAAAATAATTTTATTATAAAAATTAAAAGTACTTTTTGTTAATTAATAAATATCTGTTCTCTTTTATATAATAACTTATGAATTTAAATAAGCCGCAATTCTTAATATATTTCAATTCAGTTTAAATGAGTTTTTAGAAATGGATTACATAAAAGAATTCCGCAGTAATCCTGAAGCGCAGTGGGTAGAGCACGGATACGGAACCCGCTTCCAGGGTTTCCAGAACCTGATGCGCATCCGTGTTACAAATATCCTTCTCGTTTCAAGCCTGTATGATCTTTATCTTTTTGAAGAAGACGGAAGATTATACGAACTAATCCGCAATGAATACATGGGGCTTAACTTAAGTCATTCTCCCGAACTGACGAGAGTTTCAAGCGGTTACGATGCCATTAACCGTGCAAAGGATGAAGGCAGGTTCGATCTTATCATTACGACAATGCATATTGAAGATATGAGTGCACTTAATTTTGCACGTCTTGTAAAACAATCCGGACTTGATATACCCATTGTGCTTCTTGCACATGATAACCGCGAACTTAAATCCTTACTTACAAATCCGGAAAGCTCTGTCTTTGATAAAGTATTTATCTGGACTGGAGACTTCAGAATAATAATAGGTATAATAAAATATTTTGAAGATAAGATGAACGTTGAGCACGACAGTAAGATTGTCGGCGTTCAGAACGTAATTGTTATTGAAGACAATGTACGTTATTATTCTGCTTTCCTCCCGATAATTTATTCCGAAATGCTTAAGCAGAGCCAGCGTCTGATTTCTGAAGGAATAAATCTTTCGCATAAATTTCTGCGAATGCGTGCACGCCCGAAAATTCTTCTCTGCACCACATACGAAGAAGCATGGAACTATTTTCAAAAATACAAAGATCTTGTACTCGGTATAATATCAGATATCGAGTTTCCGCATAACGGTGTATTAGATGACAGTGCAGGAATTAAATTTGCAAGTGCGGTAAAAGAAACAGTTAGCGATATACCAATACTTCTTACTTCAAATAATTCCAAGCACAAAAATGATGCGAAAGAAGTCGGGACGGCTTTTGTACTTAAAGATTCCCCGACACTGATTTCTGAAGTTCAGCAATTTATGAATAACAATTTTGGATTTGGAGACTTTATTTTCAGAAACGCAGATGGAATTGAAGTAGCAAGGGCAAGCGATCTGAAAAGCCTCGAAGACGCATTGAGAGCAGTACCTATTGAAAGTATAAAATATCATGCATCGAGAAATCATTTTTCTAACTGGCTAAAAGCAAGAACAGAATTCTGGCTTGCACACAAGCTGAGACCAAGAAAAGTAAGCGATTACCCAACAGACGACGATTTAAGAAACCACCTGCTAAATTCAATTAATCATTACAGGATGGTAAGGCAAAGAGGAATTATTGCAGATTTTAACAAAGAAACATTCGATGCTGAAAGCAGCTTTGCACGAATAGGCGGCGGATCGTTAGGTGGAAAAGCAAGAGGTCTTGGGTTTGTAAATACATTAATAAACGATTACCAGCTACGCGACCAGTTTGAAGATGTACTTATCTACGTTCCGCCTGCAGTGGTTGTTGCTACAAATGTGTTCGATGATTTTCTGGATATGAACGGTCTTCGTGAATTTGCACTTAACTGTGAAGATGATGAAGAAATAACAAAAATGTTTTTAAATGCTACAAAGTTTCCCGAGGAAATTCTCGGTGAGCTTGCAGCATTTCTCGATATAATAAGAACGCCGCTTGCAGTACGCTCATCCAGCCTTCTTGAAGATTCGCAGTATCATCCGTTTGCAGGAGTATACCAGACTTACATGATACCGAACAACAATTCCAACCCGCTTATCAGGTTGAATGATCTTCTTACGACAATAAAAAGAGTTTATGCATCTACATTTTACCAGAATGCAAAAAACTATATCCGTATTACTACTTACCGCTCGGAAGAAGAAAAGATGGCAGTAATTATTCAGAAGATGGTAGGGATTAAACATAATAACAGGTTTTATCCTGATTTTTCCGGCGTTGCCAAATCATACAACTTCTATCCGTTGCCACCGCAGAAACCAACCGACGGAACAGTTTCAACAGCTTTGGGTCTTGGTAAGTGGGTTGTTGAAGGCGGTAACACCGTACGGTTTTGTCCTAAATATTCGGGCGACCTGATCCAGTTTTATTCAGTAAATGAATCTTTAGATAGCAGTCAGCGAGAATTCTTTGCACTTCAGCTTGATGATAAATCTGATTTTGGAAATATTACCTATGATAAGCTCGTTAAAAAATTCGGACTCGATGTTGCTGAGAAGGACGGACCTCTTTATTACGTCGGTTCTACTTACGTTCCGGAAAACGATGCTATTTACGACGGGCTTGGAAGAAACGGTTCGCGTGTGGTTACATTCGGACCTATACTGCGCAACAAACTTTTTCCTCTTGCAAATATTCTCGAGCTTCTGCTAGAAATGGGAACATGGGGAATGGGCACACCAGTAGAAATTGAATTCGCAGTAAACCTTACAACTGCTCATGGTGAAAAGAAACAGTTCGGTTTGCTGCAAATGAGACCGTTGGTAATCAGCCATGAATATGAAGAGCTGAAGATTGAAATCGGCAAAAAAGAAAATGTATTATGCTACAGTACACAGGTTCTCGGCAACGGAATTATTGATGACATTTATGATGTAGTTGTTGTGGATTATCATCTGTTTGAAAGATCTAAAAGTCATGATGTGGCATTAGAAGTAGCCTCTTTCAATAATAAATTACTTAAAGAAGAAAAGCCTTACCTGCTTATCGGAGTTGGAAGATGGGGCTCACTCGATCCCTGGCTTGGAATACCTGTTAACTGGGAACAAATAGCCGGTGCAAGAGCAATTATTGAGACGAGCTTTAAAGAAATGACTGTAGAACCTTCACAGGGATCGCATTTCTTTCAGAATATAACTTCTTTTATGATAGGATATTTTACTGTAAACCCTGTTCAGAACAACAGTTTTGTAGACTGGGACTGGTTGTTAAATAAAGAGTCCGTAGAAAGTAAAATTTATACAAAACATATTAGATTTAAGAAACCTATCATTATTAAAATGAACGGGCACGATAACAAGGGATTAATATTAAAGCCGGAGAATTAGATTGCTAAAAGATAACCCGTTAAACCGTGAACAGGTTCCCGAAGCTTGCCCGCACTGTGGCAATAAGCTTACACCATGGCAGCAGGTACTGCTGGCAACAGACAGGGCATTAGTCTGTAAAAAATGCTGGTACAGAATTATTCTTGATATCATTACCGATACTTCCACAACACATATAAAATCTAATCCGTCTCCTGATCAGAAATCTGTAACGGAAAAAAATAAGGATAAGGAATAAATCCTATGGAATCTTATAACTCATTTAACGTTGCTAAGGGACAGGTTCTAGAAGCTGCTAAAATTCTAAACCTCGATAATGCAACAATAGACCTGCTGAGTACACCGCAGCTCGAAACAATTTTTTCATTACCGGTTAAAATGGATAACGGTGAAACAAAAATATTTCCCGGCTATAGAATTCAATACAATGTTTCGCGCGGACCTGCAAAAGGAGGAATAAGATTTCATCCTGAAGAAACAATTGATACCATACGTGCGCTTGCTTGCTGGATGACATGGAAAACAGCAGTTGTTGATCTTCCGCTCGGTGGGGGTAAAGGTGGAGTTAAATGCGATCCTAAAAAATTATCTGATACCGAACTCGAAAGACTCTCGCGAGAATATATACGCGCAATATCTCCGCTGCTTGGTGTTGATGTTGACGTTCCTGCAACAGATGTTTATACAAACCCGCAAACAATGGCGTGGATGATGGATGAATACGAAACAATAACAAAGAAACACAGCCCCGGTGTTTTTACAGATAAACCTTTACAGGTTGGAGGAACTGAAGGAAGAAGAGACGCAACGGCAAGGGGCGGAATTGTAACAGTACGTGAAGCATGCAATACTTATGGATTCGATCCGACGAAAGAATTTGCTATACAAGGTTTTGGTGACGCAGGACAGAGAGCGGCACTTCTTCATACTGAAATTTTCGGTGGTGGAAAATTAATTGCAGCAAGTGATTCACGCGGTGCAATATTTAACAAAGACGGATTTGATCCTGAAGATCTTGTTCATCATAAATTAAAAACAGGAACTGTTCTTCATTTCCCGGGTGCGAAGGAAATTCCTCATGAAGCAGTTCTCGAGCTTGATGTTGAAATCCTTTACCCTGCTGCACTTGAAAATGCAATCAATAAAAAGAATGCACAAAAAATTAATGCAAGAGTAGTCTGCGAACTTGCAAATGGACCAACTACACCGGAAGCCGATATTATTCTTAAAAAGAAAAATGTGCATGTTATTCCGGATATTCTTGCAAGCGCAGGCGGGGGTATTGTTTCTTATTTTGAAATGGTTCAGGATAAGTCTCTTTTTTTCTGGGAAGAAGAAGAAGTTCATAAACATCTTGACAGGAAACTTACACTTGCATACAAACGTGTGCAGGAAGCAATTAAGGAAAAAAATGTACATCCGCGGTTAGCTGCAATGCTGGTAGGTGTTGCAAGAGTTGCACAAGCCTGCAAGCTAAGAGGGTGGGTGTAGAATAACGAATATCCAATGTTGGATCTAGATTTTCGAAAAAGAAATTCAGTATTCGTGACTCCTTGTTCATTATTCGATATTTAAAAAATTAGAGATCTAGAAGGAACATTTTTCTTGCAGGCTTGGTTAAAGGTTTAGTATTAACTAAACCGGAGGCAGCCATGGCAGCTTTGAAAAATCCAAAAGCGGATTTAAGAAACAAGTATAACCGTTATCTTAAAATCAGCTTTATGTTATCTATCGCACTCATTATTCTTGCTTTCAAATTTTCTCCCGAAAAAGGGAAAGTTAAAATCATTAAAGAAAAAGCACAGGAAAGAATTATAGTTGAAGAGACTATAAATACAACCCAGGAAACGAAAATTCCCGAACCTCCTAAAGCGCCGGAAATTATTATTGCTAATACAGAAGACGATATTACTGATATTGAAATGGACGATATAAGCATTGATGAAAAAGAAAATATGGATAAGCCGGGTCCTCCTATTGATGATAAACCAATGCTGGAAGATGAAAATATTGTTCACATAGTTGTTGAAGAAATGCCGCAAATAATCGGGGGAACAGAAGCTTTATATGAAAAATTATATTATACTGAAATTGCTAAGAAAGCCGGGATCGAAGGGAAAGTAATTGTAGAAACAGTAATTGATAAAAATGGAAATCCGACAGAAATAAAATTAATAAAAGGCATTGGCGGAGGATTAAATGAAGTTGCACTCGATGCAGTCAGAGATACTAAATTCACTCCCGGGATTCAGTCAGGAAAGCAAGTGAGAGTCAGGATGGTAATTCCAATCAAATTTGTTCTTAAATAATTTTATGGGAAAATACCCAAGGCAATATATGCGCTAGCAATTTTTTCTATTGCAACAACAAAAGCAGCGGTGCGCAGATCGGGTATTTTTTTATTTTTCTTCCAGTTTTCTCTAATTTCATTGTAAGCATGGATCATAGTTTCCTCTAACCCTGAATTAACAAGGTCTTCCTCGTCGGCTCCATGCATAATAATTTTTTTAGCTGATTGATCAAGTGATTTGCCTGCAGCTTTTTCAATCGAATCAACAAGAGTTTTATAAACAAACTCATCATAACGCTTGTCCATCCTGCCTAATCTTACATGCGATAAATTTTTTAGCCATTCAAAATATGAAACTGTAACACCTCCGGCATTTAAAAAAAGATCGGGAATTATCATTATTCCTTTTTCCATCAGGATTTTTTCTGCTTCAGGGGTAACCGGCCCGTTCGCTGCTTCGGCTACAATTTTTGCTTTAATGTTTTTTGCATTTCCGGAATTAATCTGGTTTTCGAGAGCTGCAGGGATTAATATATCGCATTCTATCTCTAAAGCTTTTGTTGTTACCGTAATGTTTTTTGCTTTTTTAAAATTTAGTATTGATCCTGTTTTTTTCCTGTGATTAAAAACTTCATCAACGTCCAGACCTTTGGGATTATGTATTGCGCCTTCGTATTCGGATATAGCGATAATATCTGCGCCTGCTTCCTGAAAAAATTTAGCGGAATGATATCCTACATTACCCAATCCCTGTATTACAACTTTTTTCCCCTGAAGTCCTGTTGACAGCTTTAACTTTTTCATGTCTTCTTTACTTGCAACAGCTTCACGCACTCCGTAAAAAACACCCCGCCCGGTAGCTGCTGTTCTACCTCTTATTCCTCCCTGGCTTACAGGTTTTCCGGTAACACATGCACCTGCATCAATTTGTCCCGGGTTGAAGGCAGCATAAGTATCCGCAATCCAGGCCATTTCTCGTGAGCCGGTTCCGTAATCCGGCGCAGGTACATCGATACCGGGACCGATAAAATTTTTCTTTATTAATTCTGCTGTATATCTTCTTGTAATATGCTCAAGCTCAACTTCTGTGTGTGCCCTCGAATCAACGCAAACACCGCCTTTTGCTCCGCCGAAAGGCACATCAACGACGGCGCACTTATAAGTCATTAAAGAAGCCAGAGCCATTACTTCATCCTGGGTAACTGCAGTGCTGTATCTAATTCCGCCCTTAACAGGAAGCTTGTGATGACTGTGTTCTACACGGAATGCAATAATAACTTTTATTTTATCTTTTAGCCTGACAGGAAATTTTATCCTGTAAACGCTGTTGCAATATTTTATCTGGTCGAGTAAACCGGGAGGGTATTTTGTGAATCTTGCAGCATTCTCGAAATAATTTAATACGTCACTGAAAAAACTA
>Ga0055462_10000051_pt1 | contig 15221 bp, 10 predicted proteins | sample Joice_ThreeSqC_D_2_FD_57689 | JGI IMG/M metagenome (GOLD analysis project Ga0055462, IMG submission 57689) | Wetland microbial communities from San Francisco Bay, California, USA, that impact long-term carbon sequestration - Joice_ThreeSqC_D1 | ecosystem: Environmental > Aquatic > Marine >...
CCTTCTGGATGAGTGTGCGTAGCTCACCAACACCACCCAATACGGCGCTGAACGGCACGAACTCTGCACGAGCCGTGTGTGAAAGCAGGCGTGCCAAGGTAGTCTTGCCCGAGCCCGGCGGACCCCACAGAATGGTGGACGCGATTCGATCCTCGGTGATGGCCAAATACAGCGGCTTTCCTGGCCCGAGCAGATGCTCCTGTCCGAGCACGTGCGGCAACTTGGTTGGACGCATTCTGTCGGCCAAAGGTGGCGTTGCCAGGCTGGTTGCGTCGTCGCAATGCTCTGGCCGGAGCAGGCTGGGCTGAGACTCCCCGGCAGAACGCTTCCTCATGGTTCTATCCGTGGGGCTCGCTCGCCGAAGATGGCAGTTCCCACCCGCACCAGGGTGGCTCCCGCCAGGATGGCCTGCTCGAAATCGTGGGACATTCCCATGCTCAGCTCCGGCAGGCGGCTCGCTCCGCCGTGGTCGTCGCGAAGGCGGCGAAGCTCCTCGAAATATTCCCGCGATTGGGCGGGATTTTCACTGTAGGGAGGTACCGTCATCAGGCCACGGGCCCAAAGCGCGGGTTGCTGGTCGACCGCATCGAGCACTGCGCCAACTTGGTCTGGGCGACAACCGCTCTTCTGCTCCTCGCCGCTGACGTTGACTTCCAAGAGCACCGGCAGTCGTTGCGCCCGATCCGGGTCGGTGGCGCCGCCGAGCTCATCTCGCCGGCGGCCGAGCTCCTCCGCGATCCGCGTCGAGTCCACGGTGTGTACCAGGCTCGCTACCCGCACCACGGTTCTGGCCTTGTTCCTTTGAAGATGTCCGATGACGTGCCAGCGCAGCTCCGAAAGATCCTGCAAGACCTCTGCCTTCTGTTTGAGCTCGCTGATGTAGTTTTCCCCAAAATCGCGCATGCCCGCGGTATAGGCCTCGCGAATGGCGTCTACGGTCTGTCGCTTGGACACGCCCACCAGCACAATGCCTTGGCGGCTTCGGCCCGCCTGTGCTGCAGCCTTCTGGATGCGCGTCTCGACGGCCTGGAGGCGTTCGGCAAGGTGACTCACGAAATGCCCGCCGTCGGTTATTGCTTGGGGTCCGTGTGGGTCAGAACCACGGCGCCAGCGCCCAGAGAAAGCGCGTCGCCGGTGGCTGCCTTCAGATCACCCTTGAGAGCGTCCTTTTCATGGGACAAGACGACGAAGGCATTTTGCATGGCTTGCGGGCTGTTGGAATCGGCATCCAGCGTCAGACGAAGATCGTTTCCGTCCGTCCTTCCTCGAAGCTGAAATTTGCCGAGGGTTCCCTCCGCATGGCCCGTGGCTTGCCCCTTGTCATCGACATCCACGTCGATGGACAGGGTCCCGGATAATCCCGCATCACTCGAAGGCAACCAGGCAGATGGTGCACCTTTTGCCCGAGAAAGCGACGGGCGCACGCTCTTTAGCTGGACGTTGCCCGTCCAATGGCCAAGGTACCAGGGTTTGGCCCGAGTGGAATTGGTTGGTCCGGTCGACTGAGCTGGCGAGGCATGGGTTGTGGGCGCCGGCGGCTCGTGTTTTCGGTGGCAGCCACAGGTCGTGACCGTGGCCAGAAGAAGTACACAAATGGTAATCCAACCTCGCGTCATGGCTGCACCGTTGACACTAGCTCTTTGATGCGTACGCCCAGCTCTCCTTCGACGTTGACCAGCTCGCCGAGAGCGACCACCTGACCGGCGATCCGCAGCCGGACCGGTTCGCCGAGCTCGAGTCCCGTTGCCACGGTATCGCCTGGGCGCAGCGCCGCCCACTCTCGTGCCGGGAGAGTGATGCTGCCCACTTCGACGCGGACCACGACCGATGCATCGAGCACGGTTTGCATCAGACTGGCATTGTCGTCGATATTGGCGGCGGATTGATTCTGTTCGTCGGACGGCACGACCACCTCGTCGGTCCCTAGCACAATCTGCCCCCCGGCTTCGAGGTTCACCGACCAACCCTGGGAAGAATTGGGAGCGACCAGAGCCGCCCGACCGAGGCAAGATCCATCGATTCCCCACCCCTCTCCGGGGAGCCAGGCTGCGCCCGGCATCAAACGGCCCAGATCTTCGCGGGCGGCCAGAGCCGTCGAAGCTACAATCGGCAGCGTCACCATCCAGACGGCTTGGTCCAAGGAGGCGGAACTACTCGGCAGTTTGGACGGGTGCCAGGGTCGAACGCGGAGCAGTAGGCGCACGCCATGTGCCGCGGGGCCGCAGTGAAGGACTCCGTCGACCTCCAGCTCCAAGTCGTCTTCGCAGCTGCTGGTCGGTGGCCCGAGCACGATGGTGCTACCGAGTTTGGCCTGCTCGACGACATGGATCACCGCGGCGGCCGCAGCACCAAGCAAAGCTGAGTCGAGCGGAGCGAAGGGGTCTTGGATGTCCAGTGACCGTGCTACGACGCGCGCCGCCAATCTCGCAGCTAGCGGTACGTCCAATACCAGTTCGACGTCACAGCCGAGAGTTGGTAGCTCGAAGTGGAGGCTGGACGTGCCCCGTCGGGACGAACCGTGTTGTCGTCTGGGCGCATGCCAGTCGATTCGAGTCGGGGTTGCGAAGAATGCCGACGCCACCGCATCGAGCCGCGAGGCGAAGAGATTCAAATCCAGGCGACGTCGGAGCGCCCGCATTGCCGCCAGGGACGAACGAGGGACCACATCCAGCAGCTGCCAAGGGAACGGCGAGACGGAACGTGTGGTCGCCATGGGACGCAGGCCATGTTAGGCGGGCTTGCCCCGGTCCGCCCGCAATATTTCTTCGATGCGTGATACCGTGGCCCTCGTGACATCGAGGCGCACTGACCTGACGTTCCGACACAATGCTCAGCGCGGCCGCCACGGCTGGCTTCGCCTGACTCCGGCCTATTCACTCCGCCTCGTCGAGCAGATCCTCGACGCATCCGGGCCGTCTGCCCGTACCGTCCTGGACCCCTTTTCCGGCAGCGGGACCACTGTGCTTGGAGCCGCCTGTCGCGGGTGGACGGCCTTGGCTACGGACATCAATCCGTTCTTGATCTGGTTGGCCCGCGTCAAGAGCGACCGCTACAGCAAGCACGATCTCGAGCAGTGCCACCAACGGTCCCTCGAGATTGTTCGCCAGTTGCGGCAAGGCCGGCGTCCGGCAGCCTTACCGCCCCCCATGCGGAACATCGAGCGTTGGTGGAATCCGTCGGCGTTGAGCTTTTTGGCTGCATTGCGCGATGCCATCATGGCAACCCTCGACCGGAGGCCGCGCGCGTTGCTTCAGGTGGCGTTCTGTCGGACTTTGATGGCGGTCTCCAGCGCGGCTTTCAATCACCAGTCGCTGTCTTTTGGGTCGGGTCCAGCCACTAGCGGCTCGCGCGAGGACCTGCGACGCATGGTGGGCCGTTTCGTCGATGACGTCGCCGTGGTGTTGGCCAGCGGCAGTGAAAATCCGAGCGTTCGTCCGCGGCTCTGGTGTCGCGATGCTCGACACCTGGACCGCTTACCCGTCGAGCCCCAGAGCGTCGGGCTAGTGGTGACCTCCCCTCCCTACCCGAACCGCATGAGTTACGTTCGCGAGCTCCGGCCCTATCTGTACTGGCTCGGTCATCTGAAGGACGCATGCCAGGCAGGCCAGCTCGACTGGGAAGCCATCGGCGGGACCTGGGGGATGGCCACCAGCCGGCTGTCGGATTGGCATCCGCAAAGTGACGAGCCGCGCCGCCTGCTGGGATCGACTTTGGAGCGTGTCCACGACGCCCATCCCAAAAATGGACCGCTGATGGCCAATTACCTCGGGCGCTACTTCGAGGACATGGGCACACACCTAAGGAGCCTCAGGACGCTGTTGAGCGCTGATGCGCGTCTTCACTATATCGTCGGCAACTCGGTCTTTTACGGCAATCTGGTATCCACCGAGCGCATCTTGGCGCGGCAGCTCCGGGCAGCGGGATACCAACGGATTGTCATCACGCCGGTGCGCAAGCGCAATTCGAAAAAGGAGCTGTTCGAGTACCATGTTCAGGCACGCGTCTGACCCCCGACTCGACCAGACGCGCCGAGGCTCGATCTCGCGAACCCAGCAGCCTACAAGCTGTAGAAGACCAGATTGTCGATTTCGATCGAATAGGCTCCGGGAACGGCCAGCCAGGTCTGGGTAGCCTCGTCGAGAGCAAAGGTCAGGTGTGCGACGAAGCTCATCCCATGGATGTTGGCGCCAGTGGGCACGTAGTCGAGCCCGGCACCATCCTTGCCAACGAGCTGATTCCACGGAACCGTAATGGTCGTCCACGTAGTGGTCAGTGGGAAGGTGTACGAAGGGCTAACGCACGCTTCGGTGACGGTCGTGTCCACCGAGGCCACGCAATCGCCGAGATCCGCAGCCGGCGTGGTGTTGAGATCCAAGACCTGGAGACTGGCGTCAGCCGGTGCCGCACCACGGGCATCGAACTGGATTCCGGTGAACAGACTGGCATCGAAGCAGCCCATCCACAGTCCAAATCCGCCTCCCCAGACCGTGGCCGACGCATTGGACACCCCGAGCGCGTAGCTGCTCGCGTTGCCGGCCACCGCCGCCATCACGTCCAGACCCGTGTCGGAATCCGGGAGCAAGAAGGGGCCCGCGTAGATTCCGTCGCCACCGAACGCGTCGTCGTTGAAAACGAAAACCCAGCTTTCCGGGTCGTCGGCAGTGCCCAGGCTCTCGAAATCCGTGATGTCCGGATAGGTAATCTGCGGCGAGGGCAAGGTCGGGCACGGCGCGGTGGCGCCTCCGGCGGCCGTCTCACCTCCGCCTCCGCCCACGTCCGCTGCGCCGCCGAGTCCGGTGCTACCGCCTAGGTCCGCCGTCGCGCCGCCGAGCCCAGTGCTGCCGCCCAGGTCCGCCGTCGCGCCGCCGAGCCCAGTGCTGCCGCCCAGATCTGCCGCACCACCCAGCCCGGTATCACCGGCGATGTACCAGCCGCCAGCTGCCACCGGGGCACCACCCTGTTCGACCGGTGTACCCGAGACTCCGCCCACGGTTGCCCCGAGGCCGCCAGCAGCCGTGGGGACGCCACCCAGGGGAAGTGACCCTCCTGCCACGCCTGCGGTCCCTCCAAGCGCCATGTCCCCGCCGAGGCCCATATCGCCCCCGCTCGCGGGAGATCCGTCCGATGTGCTCGACGAGCAACTTGCCGAAAACAGGGCAAGCGCAATTAGCGACGACAAGAGCAGGGAAGAAATCGACGAACGTTCCATCATTGGATCACTCCACAGAGTTGCCGCCATCATTACTGTCTGGCAGAAATAGTCCCTTCTGGAGAAAACTACTGCGGGTCGGTCTCCAGTCGCCTTTTCAGGGGCCAACCAGCAGCAATGTACCAGGTTGGCCTCCGGGGGCCAGATGCTAAGGGGTGCCAGGCCTCTTTTCGTGGCATTCTCAAACCTCCCCCCCGGGGCGAGGACCTCCCTGCGCCGGGAGACCAAGGTGCTAAAAGCGCAGTACAGCGAGCGTCGAAGATGCCAAAGCTCAGGGTAGTCTTGTTAGCGGCCATGCTCGTCACCAGCGGGATGGGGGCTCTTTGTGGACCCGCTTTCGGGGCTGACGCCGAGCGCCGCGACCCCAATGGTAAGACCGGGATCAGCCCTTACGCGGAGGCTCTCCATCGCGGTGACGTGGCGGCGGGTAGGCGGAGCTTCGACGAAGCCATCCTGCAGTACCAGCAAGCGGTCAAGTTGAATCCCTCCAATCCGGCCGCATTGTATCGAATCGGGCAAGCGCAAGTTGCTGCCGGGCACCTCGACCAAGCGCAGCCGTTCTACGAGCACGCCCTCGCGCTGGCCGATTCCCAGCCCACACTCAAAGCCAAGATCTTGTTCGTATTGGCAGACATGCAGGAGAGAAGGCGGGACCTTGCTCGCGCCATCACCGCCTGGAAAGGCTACGCCGAATACTTGAAGGGCCACCAAGCGGCGCATGGCTACCCCAAGACCGCCGAAGAACGGATCGCCCGCCTGACCAAAGCTCAAGAGTTGCTCGAGCAGTACGCGAAGGTGCGGGAGCGAATCAAGACTCGTTTGGATCTGGCCGAGCAATCCGCAAAAGAGTCCGCCAAGTAACGCGGGGCGCTCAGCCGTGCACGCCAACCTGCGCAAGGTTCTAGACCTCCTTTGCGTCTCGGACTCGCGCATATGCGTGCTCTCGGGGCAAGCATTTCGACCGCGCGTACCGCTTGCCGGTTCGCGGTCAACTCCCCGAGCCGAGCGTGATGATTACCTCTGCCGAAAGGGCATCTGAGGCGTTGCGCGCGAAACGCGCAAAGTGCGGATAATCGTGCACGCTGATGCGCGCCGCGTCGAGCCGCACGCGCCGCTCCAACACAAGCCCCTGGGTCCCCAGGTGGTCCAGGATCTCCACCCGCCGATCTCCGTCCCTGAGATTGCGTGGGGCTTGTAGGGTTTGAACCCGAGCGCCTGGAGGCAGACGAAGCTTCAACTCTACGTGCTGCTCGCTCGACTCGCTCAAGACCAAGGGCGTACTTCGACGAGCGAGGCTGGCTAGCGCTCTGAAATTGGGTGCGAAGGGGGCGGTGAGCGCCAGTTGACCCGAGCGTCGTTCTGCAAGCCGTGGTACCTCGACCTGCGCGTGCAGTCGGAGCGGCCGCTCCCAATCTTCTTGGGCCTCGAAGGAGAAGCTGAGCAGCTTGGCACCTTCCAGCGCCCGTCCCAATATGCGGCTCTCGACTAGACTCCGCAGCTGGCTCTCCGGAGCCTGGGCGAGGATGTTGCGGAGAACGATTGCGGGCTTGCCGGTGAAACTCTCGGTCAACGATAGCGTCGCGGAGCCGTCGGCACGCAACTCGCCGCTCCCCGTCACGTCCAGAGAGTCGGATATCGTGCCCTGAGACACTCGAGCCTTGGTCGGTGGCTCGCGATCGAGCAGGTATGCGCTCGTCCCCCGGATCTCCACCGGGAGATACCCGAACGGAGTGTACTTGTCCGGAATCGTCAGCCATACCGGCTTCGGTTCGACGTCGAGCCTGAGCACCGGTTCGCTGAATTCGAAGGCTTTCTCGAAGGGGCCGACGGGTTCAGCCTCCAAGCGATTCCTGGCGACTGCATAGCTTACCGGAATGCCGAGCGAGCGGCACAGCTCGATGAAGCCGCGCCAGCGGTTGCCTCGCTTGCCCACGATGACGCGCCGCCCATCCGTCTCGTCTCCCTCCTCGACGTTGGACAGGACGAAGTGGTACAGCCGGCGTGCCCGCGAAAGCGAGTCACTTGGTGCCCCTCCGGCGATTCGCTTGGCAATCCTGACCAGCCGTGGATCGACTGGCGTCATCACGGTGGTCGCGTCAATGAGCTGGCGCAGCTGCAGCGAGAGACTCGCTCCCCAGCCCACTCGTACGTTGGGCAGAACCTCGCGCGCTGGCGGGCGCAGCGGTTCGGAAGACGCCGGCGGCGATTCGTCGACTCGCCAACGACGTATCACCAGTCCATCGCGATGTTCAACGGTCGGCTTGGGAACTCGGCCGCGGGTTTCGATGGATAGCGGTCGGGTTTCGGGGCTGACCACGACCAATTCGCTCCGAGCATACGAGAGCTTTTCTTCCCGGAAGAACCAAGTGGGCCCAAGGTACGATTGGCCGTGCTGGCCGTCGCCGGAGAACGTCACGACGACTTCGGTCTCGACGTAGTCCCCGACTTCGAGGTGGGGCAAGGTGACCGTCGGCTTACCCTCGACCATCTCCGGCTGCAGGCTCCGTCCGTCCTTCTTCAGCACCCGCAGATGCAGTATCAGCCCGTCTGGGGGCCGATACTCCGAAAACTCGCGGACGGCCTCGGCGCTCTGAATCCGTACGATCTCGTGTTCGAGCATGCGGCTGGATGCGTCGGCATGGATCCAGAAAGCCGAATAATCCAAGATCCGTGCTGCGGTTCCCGGAAGCTTGCGCCCGCTGGCTTCGAACTCAGAAATGATGGGCTCGGCCTTCAGGCGAAACGGTTCGAGCTCGGTCATCCCCTCGACCAGATCCAACGCCTGCTGCAGGTCGTCGGTATCGGCGCCCGCTTGGACCGCATCGACAATGGCCCGTCGCAGGGCATCCTTCTGACCACGGCAGTAGCTCGCATCGGCCATGGCTAGGCGGGTGGACGCATCTTTCGGGTCCTTGGCGAGGGCTGCAGCCAGCTTCTTCCAACTTTCGACATCGTTGCCCGCTCGGAGCATCACGTCGGAAAGGCGCTCGGCGATATCCTTGCGTTCCGGGTGGCGTCGACCCAAGCGCTTGAGCTCCTCGAGCGCCGTCTGGTAGTCCTCACGCGCAAGAGCCCGATCGAGAGCAATCTCCCGGTCCGGATCGATTTGCTGAATGCGCTCAACCAGCTGATCTGCCCGTTGCCATTCGCCACGCGAGTCATGAAGTTCGACCGCGATGGTCAGTGCGTCCGGATCGTCCGGGAACGCACGCTCGGCCCGCACGGCGGTGCGTCCATACTCCGCAGCCCAGCCGAGCCGCTGATACAGGTGTGCCAGCGCGGCGAGGCTGCCGGGAACTTCGGGGAATCGTCGGGCCAGCTGCTCCAAGGTAGCTACCGCGTCCTTGGGCCCACTGTGCTCGGCCTTCCACAATGCCAAGGCAAGGCGCGCCTCCCAAAGCCCGGCGTCGCGTTTCTGGGCTTTATCGTACAGGGCACGCGTTAGGTCACGCGCCTGGTCATCGCCGAAAATGGGATCGTGCTCGGTGAAACGTGCCGCATGTAACAAGGTTATTCCGGTGGCCTTGGACGGGTCCCGAAGCATCGGCTCGATGAGAACGTTGGCAACATCCGACTGGCCTTCGATCTCCGCAAGATCGGCGACCACCAGGCGCAGCAGATCGTCATTTGGGTCGACCACGTCACCCTGGTGCACGAAACCATCGACCACGTTGGGATCGGGTCCCACCGTCGGTTTGACGATGGCATAAGGGGGGCCGGCATCAATCGTACCGGCAAGCTTGGCCGCTGTTCCATCTGGCTGCACCAAGCGGATGGAGGTCCGGTCCGAATTGAGACGAGCCAGGATGCGATGTCTTCCGGCCCCGAGCCGCACGCGTGCGCCGAACCTGGGCCATACTCCCCATTGTCGAGGAGCCCGTTCCAAGACCAGCGTATCGTCCACCCAGAGCATGAACGCTCCCTGCACGGCAATGATGAGGTCGCGGTCGCGTGGGAGGTCCAGATAGGTTTCGGCGTAGTACACGCCGGGACCCGCCGGTTCCTTGGCGCTGACGAAGCAGCCATGGCGCTCGGTTTCGATGATGCTCGGAGCGGCGTCGATGCCGGGTTCTGGATTCCAGCGTTGGGGCCAAGGGCCAGGAGCCTCGGCGGGAAAGGAGCGCAGCACGTCACGATTGGCACCGTGTCCGAAGGGTCCTGCGAGTCGCAGAGACTTGACACAGCCGAATTCGCTGGCGGAGCGCTCCTGCACATCGCGTTCGGCGGTGCGCCACGCCTCGCGCGTCCACCAGTCCACCAATTCGCCGCGCGCGCGCCAACCGAGGCCCAGCGGTTCCTTCAGGGCCCGATTGACCCAGTCCTGCCACCTCTCCCACAGCTTGGGATCGCTGCTCCGCAGATCAAGGCCCGCGTGAACCGCGGCCCAACCGAAGATCTCCGAAGTCGGATCGGCCCGGTCGAGCCGCGCGGCCTCCGCGGCACGCAGGTATTCCTCGGCGGCCAGCTTGAGACGACCGTGAACCTGATCGTCCAGAGCGCGAGCATATCGGGAGCGGAGCGTATCTACCTTGAGTGCATCGAGGCGACGCCGCGCTTCGACCGCGCCCCGAACGCTTCCCTTGGGGCTGAGCAGCTCGGCCACGTACCAACGCTGGACCAAATCGGCGTCGCTGGCAGTTCGCGCCTTGCGGCGCAATATTTCGACCGGGGATTCGCTCGGGCGCGAAGGTCCCGTACATCCCGGCCCCAGCAGTACCGCCGAAAACAACAAGACGACCAAACGCAAGGGGGTCTTCATCGCGTCGCACCAACAATCAGGCGTTGGTCAAGCGCACGGTCGACGTCCGTGCAAAATTCCCGAAAGCGTGGGTACTCTTCGGGGTGTATGCGGAGCCGGTCCAGGGCGAGGCGAGTGCGCACCACCACCCGGGTCGGTTGCGACTGAACCTCGACGGAATAGCTGCCAAATTCGCTCTTTTTCGCGCTGGCCGCGGGCAGACTCAAGACCTTCTGATGAGGTGCCAGGCGGATGACGAACGTGTCCTGTCGAGCCGGGAAGGACAAGATGACCAAATCCTGGTGCCGCTCGGACAGCGACGCGTAGGTCGGAGTCAGGCGAAGATTCGGCGTGACCGTGACGTTCAACCGGTCGCCTTCGCGCCGGGCGAGGCGTGGAGCATGGCCACGCATGACCATCTTGACCGGCTCGTCGATATCGTCGAGACCCGAGGTAACCAAGCCGGTCGGGCCCGGCTGGAGCAAGAATCCAGGAAACTCCGTGCCCAACTCGGCGGCCACACGATCGCGACGGGTGGCCTCGGCTTCGTAGGTATGACGCCACTCGGGCGCTGTTTCGCCCTGCACCGATGTATGTACCTCGATGGAGCCACCGCCACCGGCGTCGAGTTGGCTGGTCACGGTGCGCTCGACGAGATCGGGGTCGGTGCCGTGGATCGGCAGGTGCACCAGCTTCGCATTACCGTCCTGCAAGCGCAGCGCCATGGCTCCGCGATCCATCACCGGAAACTCTCCGATCCCGGTCCCTTCGGCAGTTCCGTCCAGATACAGGTTCAGCGACGGCACGTAGGCGATGGCGTGGTCGAAGGGAGCCAAGCTCGCGATCTTGGAGTGAAAATCGCCGCGAAGGCGGGTGCGGACGATGACCATGGACGCATCGATACCCAGCGTCTTGAGCAGCGTTACAATGACTGCCGCCTTGTCTTTGCAGTCGCCCCAACCTCGGGTCACGGTCTGCACCGCACGGTGGGGCTTGTAGCCGTACACGCCGAACTCGAGTGCCACGTAGCGAGTATTTTCGACGACCCAGTCGTAGATCGCCCGCACGCGTTCGAAGTTGGTCTGCTTTCCTTCGGTGATGCGTCGGGCCAAGTCGCGCATCTCCTCGTCAACGTCGAACTGGTCCTTGATGAAGTCCCAGTACCACCGACCCATGGTCTGCCACGAGTCGAAGGTCGAGGCGTGAACGAACCCGACCAGCTCCGGGTACGGGGGCATGAGCGGTTCAGGCTCGATGGCGGGTAGCCGCGGAGCGAAGAAGCGATCCACCCGCTGGTCCGTTCTGTTCTCGACTTGGTGGGACAGCAGCGCCCCCAGATTAGTGTCGAAGAACATGCGTCGGCTCTTGGGAGTGACCAGCACGTATTCGGCATTGAAGACCGGTTCGTCCGACTGCAATGCGACGAAGTCGCCGAAATAGTCGGCAAATTCGTTACGGGGGCTTACGTCTTCCACGCGATAGCGCAGCTCGACGACGTCTTTTGGCTCGAGCCGCGGGAACTGAACGTAGAAGGTCCGCGCCGAGGTATAAAGAGCGATCGAGGGATCGTTGACCGGTGCCTCGCCAGACTCGATCGCTTCATCGGTCGTTCCATCGCCACGGTACACCCGCGCTCCTCGTAGCTGTACTACCTGTCGATCTGACTCATAGTCGAACGCGTATTGGCGCGAACTCGCCGCAGCAGCGTCAGTCAAGGGCTGGAACACGATCTGTCGGAAGGTGCTCGACAGACCATTTTGAAATACCGTAGTTACTGTCAAATCCCGCAGGGTGCGGCGATTGTTCCCCTGGCTCGGGGTGTGGCGCAGGGGCAAAAAGCGAGCGCTTTGCCAGGCAAAACGTTCGTCCGCGTGGGCTTTCTTCGGTTCCAGATGCTCGACGTAGTTGCGTGTGTCGGCGTCCTGAGGTGACACCTCCAGCAAATGGCGGAGCAAGGCGATCTGTTGAGACCGATGACCAAGCTCCCCCTGTAGATCGGACAGAGCCCTGAGGGTACCGGTGTCTTCGGGGGCCAGAGACAGGGCGTGCTCGTACTCTGCAATCGCTCGGTCGGGCTCTCCGACATTGCGATAAGTGCGCGCCAGTAGGCCGAGCGACCACTGCCCGCTCGGATTCATCTCGACCGCGCGCTTGGCCCACCAAACGGCAGAATCCTTGGTGTGGCGGGCCAGCGACAGATCCACCACGTGGCTCAGCCAGGCGGCATCGTCGAAGCGAAAGTTCGAATAGAGTTGTTCGGTTTCCATCGCCTCGGTGGTGCGGCCGAGGTCACGGAGCTTTTCGGCACGCGCACCGAGGAGGCGCACACTGGTCGGATGGCGCTCGAGCGCCCGATCGATGCTGGCCAGCCCGGTTCTCGGCATCCCGACCAGTGAATAGAGTTCGGCGCGACCCACCAGCGCATCGACGTTGTCCGGATCGAGAGCGAGGGCCTGTTCGTAGGTGGGAAACGCGAGCTGGGGGCTGGGCCCGGTCCGTTCGAGTTCTGCCCGGGCCAGCAGGATACGCACGTCGGGTTTGCCCTGCTTGTCGGCCAATGCTTGGGCGCGTTCGATCCAGACCGCCTGTTGATTCCGATCTTCGGCCAGATCGGCCATCAACAGCATCCGGTCGACGGTGGGAGCCTTGTCGATTGCTTGCCCAGTGATGTCCCGCGCCACGTGTCGAGTGGGGTCATCCCCATCGGTGACTGCCAGGTATTCGGCATAGGCAAAGAGATCGTCCGCGGACGCATTTTTTGCCGCGGCGCGTTGCGAAAGGAGAGTCAAGGGACCCTGCACGCCGTGCGCCCGAGCCTTCGCCGGGGCAGCTCTCGTCTCCGGTGAAGTTCGCGGAGATACCGCGGCTCTCTTGGCCTTGCCGCGATCGATCTTTGCGTGCGAAAAAACCTGGTTGGTGGTGCGGATGCTCGGGTCTGGTTGCCCACGGACGTCTGCCAGCCTAAGGCTCAGCATCGGTTGTAGATCGTCACCACAGACCTTGACCGTCACCTGGTTGAGACCGGGCCTGAGGGCAACTTCGGTAGCGAAGCGATCGACATCGTGCTTGCGATAGACGCCGTCCTCGAGCAACGCTTGCCCATTGACGAAGAGCCGAAAGGCACCCGTAGCTCCGACCCAGGCCGAAATGGGGATTTGGTCGTGCCCCGTGGAGCTGCTCTGCACGTAGGTGGTGGCATAGGCGCAAATCTTGGTTTGGGGCCGGAGCAGCGCCCCGAAATCGAGCCAACCGTAGGGAAAGGCGTCTTCGGGAACCGCGCGCCAGGCTACCGGACGTTCCTTTCCCGGATAGGTTCGGCCCGGGACGATGCCCTGGTCGAGCTCCAACTCGGGACCGTACGCGGTATCGAAACCGTTCTTGCCCTCGTTGTCGAATGGGCCGACGACGAGCCAGCGGTGAACGTAGCCGAGGTCTTCGATACGGCGCCGCGCACCAATAAGGTCGCCACGCCGCACCTGGGCGAATGCCCCGAGCAGCCCGGCATATGCCCGCGAAGGTGGGTCGAGACGCTGGCTCTGGCTCAGCTGATCCAGATCGGCCTGCACCGCCGTAGGGTCCACGCGATCCCAGAGCGCCCACAGACGGCGTAGAGCTACGATGCGTTCCGGGCCCCTGACTCTATCGAGACGCTCCTCGGCACGTCGCAGCGCCGGATCCCGACAGTCACCTTGCGCAACTGCGGAAGTTACGAAGGCGGATGCCATCACCGCCTGCAGCATGCAAAAGGCCCATCTCACGATCTGGATAGCGCAACCTGTAGTCGGTGGAGTCGGCCCGGGCAAATCCGGAGGGTTCACGGCGGCGTACCACTTTCCGTCCCGGCCATCAGGCCGCGCCGCCTTGCGGCTCTGGCTGACGGAACCGCGCCCTCCGGCCCAAAGCACGCTTGATGGACCGGACCGCCTCATATAGTAAGGATATTGACTCAGCCGTTTGCACCCCCCAGCCGATTTCGGTGACGCGAAGACCTCTCGGGGCAGCTGCCTAGCCGCGTTGCCGGAAGAGCAGGCTCCAAGGAGCCGACTAGACCGGTGGGTGACGGCTGAGCGGCGGAGGCTCGGATGGTCAATCCCCAGATGGTGATGTACGAAGAGGAGTTCAATCAGATCCAGACCGTGGTGGATCGTCTGGTTCGGGAAGCGAACGCCAAGGTCGTCTTCATCGTCGACAAAAATGGGCAACTCATCGCGGCCAGCGGTGAGGTGGAGAATATCGACACCACGTCGCTCGCTTCACTGACCGCGGGCAATATCGCCGCGACCGGTGGAATCGCCAAACTCCTTCGAGAGAACGAGTTTGCGACTCAGTTCCACGAGGGTGAGAAGGCGAACATTCACATCCAGCTGGTCGGCAATCGCGTCATCCTGGTCGTGATCTTCGACTCGAAGTCCAGTCTCGGACTGGTTCGTCTTCGGGTGCGCAAGGCGAGTGACGAGCTCAACCGTATCTTCGAAGCGCTATTGACGAAGGTTCAGGAGCCAGGGGGCGACTCGCCTTTCGCCGAGATCACCGATGAGGACATCGACAATCTTTTCAATGACTGAGGCACTCGGGCGATGAGCTTCATCAACTACATGGCCCGGGAGATCAACTGCAAGATCGTCTATTACGGGCCCGGACTCTGCGGCAAGACCACCAATCTGCAGTACATTTACGAGCGAACGAATCCCGAAGCCAAGGGCAAGATGATATCCCTTGCGACCGAGACTGAGCGCACGCTCTTTTTCGATTTCTTGCCGTTGTCGCTCGGTGAGATTCGGGGATTCAAGACTCGGTTTCACCTGTACACCGTACCCGGTCAGGTTTTTTACGACGCCAGCCGCAAGTTGATTCTCAAGGGTGTCGACGGCGTCATCTTCGTTGCCGACAGCCAATTGGAGCGCCTGGAGGCCAACCAGGAGAGCGTAGACAACCTCAGGACCAACCTGGCCGAACAGGGCTATTCGCTCGAGAAGATCCCGTACGTCGTGCAGTACAACAAGCGCGACCTGCCGAACGTGGTCGACGTCGACGAATTGCGCTTGCTGCTCAACCCGACCAAGGTGCCAGATTTCGAAGCGGTCGCGCGCAGCGGCGCGGGCGTATTCGATACGCTCAAGGCGGTCAGTAAGTTGGTGTTGACCGAGCTCAAGCGTGGCGGCTAGCGCCAAAAAGAGCCGCTCGAAACCAGCGTTGGTTTTGGACCAGGCCGAGCTCGAAGCCAAGGCCCTGGCCTATCTGGACCGATTCGACGCTTCCGCAGCCCAGTTGGGT
>Ga0055462_10000052_pt1 | contig 15061 bp, 12 predicted proteins | sample Joice_ThreeSqC_D_2_FD_57689 | JGI IMG/M metagenome (GOLD analysis project Ga0055462, IMG submission 57689) | Wetland microbial communities from San Francisco Bay, California, USA, that impact long-term carbon sequestration - Joice_ThreeSqC_D1 | ecosystem: Environmental > Aquatic > Marine >...
CGGTGCACGAGTACCGAGCCGCCATCCAATTGGGTATGGCCAAGCGGCACTGAGCGAGTGCCTGCCCCCAAATTATCGCGCTTGTGCCCGCAATTGCGCTCGCAGCCACGCTGACCCATCCGACCCCCGGGGGCCACCTCTCGACGGGCGCCCGAACTTCGGCAATCCTCACCGCATGGTCGTCGGCGTCGGAATTGACATCGCCTCGGTAGCTCGCTTCGATCGCTCGCTACGGCGGTTTGGAGCCAGGATAGTTGCTCGCATCCTCTCGGTCGCCGAGCGGGACGCCTTGCCGCAGCACCCACGTTTGTCTGCTCAGCACCTGGCAGGTCGTTTCGCCATCAAGGAAGCAGCGGCAAAGGCCTTGGGAGACCTGTCCGCAATTGGGTGGCACGACATTCAAGTGCTTCTCGATCCGATGGGAACTCCCAAGTTGATGCTCCATGGTATTGCCGCAAAACGGGCCGAGCTGCGCCGGGTATCGCGGACGTTCGTTTCCCTTTCTCACGATGCCGGGATCGCCGCTGCAGTCGTGGTCCTCGAATCACCGGGGGACACATGAAAGCCGTATTGTCGCGGGAACAGATTCGCGAGTTCGACCGGTTGACGATCGAGGTCGCCCGAATTCCGAGTCTCGTGCTCATGGAGAACGCCGGGATTGGGGCCGCCATAATGCTCAGGGAGCGCTATGGCGACCGACCCGGCAAGGTGTTGGTCTTTGCCGGCACGGGAAACAACGGGGGCGATGGTTACGTGTTGGCTCGGCACCTGTTGGTCGCTGGGTTCGACGTGAATGTAATTGCCGTCGGGGGCACCGCATCGCTAACCCCCGATGCGCGTGCCATGCACGATGCCTTTTACGGAATTGGCGGCTCGATCGTTGCGGTGCAAGACGAGTCGCAATGCCCGGCGTTGGCGGAGAGGATGAGCTCCGCAGCCGTCTTGGTGGATGCCCTGTTCGGGACCGGTCTGGCGCGCCCGGTGACCGGGCTGGCCGCGAAGATTATCACGATGCTCAACGTTAGCCCCTGTCCGTGCTTCGCCCTGGACCTGCCTTCGGGGATCGACGCTGACACTGGAGCAGAGCTGGGCATCGCGGTCCGGGCAGACGCGACCTGCAGCTTTGCTTTTCCAAAGATAGGCCTATTTTGCGCTGCCGCGACGGACTTCGTCGGAGAGCTGGCGGTGAGGCCCATTGGAGTGACCGGTGACCTTTCGGCACAGTCCGGAGTTGTTGCCCAACGCGCGGAGGCATCCGATATTTCAACCTGGCTCCGGCCCCGGCCCCGGTCATCACACAAGGGTAGATCGGGTCGAGTAGCCATTATCGGGGGCAGTCCAGGCAAGTCGGGGGCGGCGCTGCTTGCTGCACAGGGTGCGCTAAGAGCGGGTGCGGGTTTGGTGACGCATCTGGGGCTTTCCGACACCGTGCGCTCACTCGAAGGGCGCGTGAGGGAAGCCATGACGGCAATCATCGACCCATACGACCTCGAACGAAATCTAGCCCAACAGCTCGATCCGATGGATGCAATCGTCGTTGGTCCCGGGCTCGGTTGTGACGATACCGCCCGGAAGATCACCGATTATGTGCTGCGGCACGCCAGGCAGCCGGTGGTCGTAGATGCCGACGCGCTCACCCTGGCGGCACGAGATTCGACGGTCTTGAGCGCTGCAGCAGGGGAACGCGTCCTTTTGCCTCACGCCGGAGAAATGGCCAGGCTGCTTGGTGTCACCTCAAAAATCGTCGAGGCGGATCGCCAAGCGGCTCTCAGTCGACTGACCTCGGCATCTCGAGCCGTTGTGGTGCTCAAGGGCCCCTATAGCTGGGTCGGACAGAGAAATATGCCTCCGGTGATCGTGGGCCAACCTTGTCCGGCCCTCGCGACCGGCGGATCCGGTGACGTACTGTCCGGCATGGTTGCGGCACTCGCCGTGGCGTTGGATCCACGTTTGGCCGCCATTGCAGCGGTCTATCTCCACTCGCGCGCAGGAGCGATTTGGGTGGAGCGCTTCCATTCCGATCGCGGGCTCATGGCATCGGAGATTGCGGACCTCGTCCCGCAAGCCATTGCCGAGGTGTCACGGGCCGATGTGACCTTGACAGATTGACATGCTTTCAGAGCGCGGGCCGCGCTTGAGAAGACCCTGAATCAGCCATGATTCCCACCGATCTGAGTTGGTACGCTCCTTGCACTAGGAGCGTCAGAGGCTGCTATGTACCGAACCAACCCCGATCGCTTCGCCACCTTGATGCTTGAGCACGGACCAGCGTTGATGCGGAGAGCCCGCTCTCTGTGTCGAAATCTCGCGGACGCAGAGGATTTGGTACAGGAAACCTATGCACGCGCTTTGGCTCACCGCGACGGCTTCGAGCTCGGCACCAACCTCAGCGCGTGGCTACGTAGAATCCTTTTTACGACGTTCGTTTCGAAGCACCGCCGGGGAACCCGTGAGCGAGCGATGCTTGCCCGGTATTCCGGGGAGTGGTCAGTTGGCTACGATCCGGGCAATGAGCCGATCATGGAGGCACTTTCTCCGAAATTGGCCGAGGCGCTGCAAGAGCTCCCGCAGCCGATGTCCAACGTCGTGCGCTTGGTGGATCTCGACGAGCTCAGCTATCGGGAGGCGGCTGATCGCCTCAACGTTCCGGTAGGTACCGTGATGAGCCGTCTATTCCGGGGACGTAAACGCCTGGCAGGTGCCATCGCCGAGGCGGGTTCCGAATCCATTCGCCGCGAAGCTGCCTAGGCCGGCACGCGGGGTTACGTCCCTATCCGTCCGAAACCCCGCCGAACTCGGTACGTCCCTCATGGACTTCGCCGTTGGCTGTGGCTGGGAGCAGGGTGATCCCACCTCGGGTTACGCGTTCCAGCGGACCATCCGCGTTGGTCTCGACCAGCAACGCGCCGTCGCTATCGATCCCGCGGGCAATTCCATGCCGACCGTCCCACTTTATCTGGCGTCCCGCCAGAGCATCGTACTTTCGCCATTCTTCGAGGATCCCTGCGACGCCCCGTGACTTCCATTGTGCGGTCTGCAGCGCGATCTGCTCCAAGACGTCCGCAAGAAGATCTTCCAGACGTACCGGCTTTGCGCCCAAGAGGTCCAGAGAGGTGGCCAGTTGGGACACTTCGTCTTCGAACTGCCGTGCATGGACGTTGATTCCAACACCGACCACGATGGCAGTCGGAAAGTTACTGCGGAATCGAGTTTCGACCAGAATTCCGGCAAGCTTGCGCTCTCGGACGTAGATGTCGTTGGTCCATTTGACCAGGACCGGAGCGTCCACGAGGGGTTGCACCGCCTGACGTACCGCCAGTCCGATCGCCAACGTAATGCCCGAGATTTTCCCGAATTCGCTGTCGGGTCGCAGAAGCACGGAGAAGAGCAGGTTCTCCGCGGGACCGGGAGAGGACCACCGTCGACCGTACCGACCGCGCCCATGGGTTTGAAAGTCCGCCTGAACCACGGTGCCGTGGGGTGCACCGGTGGCCGCGATGTCCAGCAGGTCGTCGTTGGTCGATCGGGTCGTTGCCCGGCTGACCAAGGGCTGGCCGAGTTCGAGCTTCCTGGTCGACGCCAGTGTCGCGAAACGCGCCGCGTCGAAGGGGATGATTGCCTGTGGTCGTTTCGGATGCGGCGGCGCCGTGCTGGTAGGGATACCTACCATGACATCGTCTGCCTCGATTGGGTCGGTCTGGTCATGTCAGCAATGTAAGATCGAGCCCGATGTCCGCCGCCGCCGCCGAATGGGTCAAAGCCCCTACGCTGATGACGTCCGCTCCGCAGCTGGCGATTGGGCCCACCCGATCCAACCCGACGTTGCCCGAGACTTCGACCAGCGCCTGGCCGCCGACCCGTTGCACGGCCTCCCGAATCCGGTCGGGTTCGAAGTTGTCCAACATGACGATATCGGCCCCAGCCCGAAGCGCCTGTTCCAGCGCCTCGAGCGTCTCGACTTCGATTTCGATGCGGCTGGTGTGAGGTGTCCCGGCCCGCGCGCGAGCGATTGCCGATTCTATCGAACCCGCCGCGGCTATGTGGTTGTCCTTGATCAACACCGCGCACCCGAGGGCGTCGCGATGATTTTGACCTCCACCGACTCGCACCGCATGCCTTTCGAGAAATCGCAGCCCGGGGGTCGTCTTGCGGGTATCGGCAATGCGCGTCCTGGCTCGTTCGGGCAGGGCATCAACGTAGCGCCGAGTGAGCGTTGCGATTCCCGACAGCCGTTGTACGAAGTTCAGCGCTGTGCGTTCGCCCATCAAAATGCTGCAGGCCGCGCCCTCGACGCGCCAGAGCTCGTCGCCGCGCTCGGCAGTCTCGCCGTCCGGGAGGATCTGCTCCACCCGTAGTCCAGGATCGACGGCGTAGAAGACTTTCGCGAATACTTCGGCGCCGCATACGACTAAGGGCGTACCCGCGATGGCCCGGCCAACCGCGCGTAACTCGGGATCGACGACGCTCTGTGTCGTCAAGTCTCCCCCCGACAGGTCTTCGGCAAGGGCGCGTCGCACCACGTCGTCCAGCAGAGTCGGTATCAGCATTAGCGCCACAGACCGTAGCTCTGGCCCAGAACCGAGGCAAAGAGGTTGCAAGCCGCGTGGAAACAGACGCCGGCACCGATCCCCCCCGTCCGCTGCCGCAGCCACCCGAACACGAGCGCCGGAAAGAACACACCGAGACGGCTGGGATCGGGGTCCGTCAACAGGTGACCGAGTGCGAACACGGCACTCGACATCAGCCAGCCCGGGCCCACCTCAGCGCCGAACAGACGCCACCGCAAAGGCCACTTGTCCTCCAGGGACGTTTGTAGGTAGCCCCGGTAGAAGGCCTCCTCGGGCAAGGCGACGACCAACAACTGTCCAAGGACGTCGCTTCCCACGCTCGACCACGAAACCATCGAGAAATCGTGCTTGGGGTGCCACCACCAAAGGAAGCCCAGCCAAAATGGGGCGAAGGTCAAGAGGCACATCAGGGATGCCCACCCAATCGCGCTCGACGTTTCGGCTCCCATCCGACGGACGCTCAGCGCAACCGGTTCGAGCAGGCCGCCCAACGAGAGACCATAGTGCCTGACGGTGTCGACGTTGGCCGACCGAATGGTGTATCGATAGGTAGCCAACAGAAAGGTGAGTGCAATGCCGGTAGCTACGTACTCGCCTGGAAGTACTCGTGCGAGCGCTGCCACCAACAGCGTCACCGCAAAAGCTGTGACCAGGGGGCGTTGCTGGGAGAACGGCGCGCTCGTGCGATCGCTACCGGAAGTTCGTCTTTTCGTGTCGGGCGCCATTGCTGCCTTGCGGTCCCCTGTTCACGCGGGAGCTCGCGTTGCACGTTGTCATTCGACGACGACCAACGCGAGAGCTGCCGAACCGCGGCAAATGGCCGGACGGCAGACCTGTCCAAAATGACATTTTTGCAGTACTTTTCTCCTATGGCTAGAGCAGCGCAGGTTCGACACTGAACCTGGGCACCGACCCATTCCGATTTCACTGCGGACCGTCTCCCCCTTCGCCGGGGCTTTGGGTTAACGTCCGAAGCCGTTCCACCCCCTGAGCCTTTCACTCGTCTCGTACCCAGTCGAGGTGGAGCGCCCGTCGGAGGATTCATGATCGATCCGAGTCTGCAGAGCCACGACCCTTCCGTCGCATTGGTCCCCCCGGGACGGGCCCATTTTGCCAAATGGCCCCCTGACGACGACATTCCGGCGGGACCTCCTGCGGGACCTCCCGCAGGTGGCGGAATGCCGGGCGGTCCGTACGATCCCGGAGGCGGTGACTTCAAGAAAGGTCGCTTCAATCCGGTTGTGATCGTCGTTGGAATCTTGGCGGTCGCGGGCCTGGCTGCTGGACTTATCTTTGGCTTTGCCAAAGATGCCGAGCGGATCGACGTGCCTTCGGCAATGAAGATCATCAAGGACATTTACGTCCGTCCCAAGAACGAGCAGATTGCCGAATGGCGTAAGTGGGCTGCGACCAAGGACGTGAGCGCTGAGCTCAAGCGAGAGGCGCTCAAGCAGCTCGCCTGGGCGCACGATCCTGAAGGGATCGACCTTGCCATCAACGCGCTTCAAGATCTGAACGAGGGTGTCCAGGCCGACGCCGCGACTGCCCTCGCGGCCTATGGGAGTCCGGCGGCAGATCGCGCCCGGGGACCCTTGCTCGCTGCACTAAAGACGGTGGGACCGGGCGCCAAGCCTCAGGTTGCCTGGGCTTTGGTTGAGCTCGGAGAGAGCAAGGCGTTCGACCAGATCATGGTCCTTTATCGCGCGGGTCACCTCTCCCGGGTTCAGCGCCTCGGCGGTGGTGTGGCATTCGATCCCGAGAAGCTGGCCGGACTGGTATCGACCGACAAGCTCGCCTCCATGGCTGGTGACGAAAGTCCAGCGGTTCGGCAGCTGGTTGCCACCGTGCTCTCTCGAGTAGCCGAACCGAAATATACCGACGTCCTGATCAAGCTGCTTGGCGATTCCGATCAGGAGATCGCGCGGCAGGCGGCTCCGGGGCTTGGCAAGATTGGGGACGAACGTGCGCGGACCCCGTTGCTGTTGGCCCTGCGCAAGTCGGACAAGGAGAGCCGCAAGAAATTCCTCGAGGCGTTGCGTGATGGCATCGGCGCCCAGGGCCTCGTTCTGGCGCTCGATAGCGTCTCCAAGGACAACGTCAAGAGTGCCTGGTACCAGACTCGCCAGATTTTCGAGATGTTGGACAAGCTCTCCGACCCGCGGGTTGGCGACTGGTTGGCGCCGTACATCGAGACCAAGCCTCATATTCATTGGCAGACTCGCGCTGCGCTGACCATGGCGCGCGTTGGAGACGTCCGTGGGGTGCCGACGCTGGCCAAGCGTTTGCGTATGGACCCGCTGAAGATCTATTCCGACCAATACGATTGGGAGATGGAGCTCAAGCGCGACGACCAGGAGCGTGTGGTCGGAGCCCGAATGATTGCAGACCTGGCACAACTTCATCCCGACAAGCGGGACGAGATGCGTCAGCAGGCCGAAGACGCACTAATCTTCTGGATCCACGAGCTGCCATCGCCTCACGCCAACGGAATGCGGGCACTGGCGGCCTTGGGCTCGACCAAGGACATCGATGCGTTCCGCAAATGGTCCAATCCGGACGCCCCTCTTCCGAAGGAGGGTCAGCAGCCTCCCATGCCAGAGGAGTGGGTCATTGCCCAGAGTGCACTGCGCTACGTGGGCTGGCTCAAGGATCCGCCGTCCTGGGGCGTGTTCGAGAAGGATCTCACCCGAAGGCCACGCGATATCGACGCTACGATGGATAGCCTGATGCAGGGCGGACTTGCCATTCTCGGCATGACCCTGCGGGCGATTGGCAAGGGCGCCGCCGAAGGGATGAGCGAATGGGGTGATCCAAAGGGATTCAAGCCTCTTATGACGTACGTCGAAGACGTCAAGGAGAACGAGCAAAGCCGTATGGACGCGTGCGCGGCGATTGCCTGGGTGGGCACCGACGAGGACCTGCTGACCGTTGCCAAGAAGATCCAAGAATACAACGGCGATCAGAAATCCGATCAATTCCGTCGTGCCTGTCTGCTCGAGACGCTGATCACGCGGCCGGTATCGGGAACTGCGCCGGCGCTTCTGGGATTGATGAATCGAGACAGCTCGATCGAAACTCGACACCAGGTGGCTCGCGCGATTGGCAAGAGCGGGCTGACCCCGGACGTGACAGCTAAGCTCTTCGAGATGATGAACGACGAGGTGCTCGTCAACGACGCCGCTCTTGCTCTGATTCTTGGGGGAACACCGGACGTGGCCGCGCGCGCCGTGGCGACTTACGCCAAGGTATTTGGCGATCAGGCAAAGGCCCCGCTCGAAGAGCTTCAGGACCTTTGGTACCGGACCTTTGGTTACTGGTCTACGGACGACCTCGAGAAGGGAAGGATCTTCTCGTGGGTCGACAATGCCGTCGCCATCTCGCGCATCGAGATCAACCAGACTCCCCAGGAGTGGGCCGCTGGTCTGTTGATGAAGCAATTCGACAATCTTGAGTTCGACAACGGGCCGCACTCCTTCACCAGAGTCGTGCTCCGCTACCGACTTTGGCAGATGGCCCGCAATGACGAGGCCAAGCGCGAAGGAGCCATCCGGACGCTCAAGTTCATGAAGGAGCAAGGCGTTCTTCTGGCGTTGCGCGACGAGGAAGGGGTCACCGGGAAGTTGGCGCGCGAGGCCTACCACGACCTGATGAATCCCAAGGTCCTCCAGGGCGTCAAAGCCATCGAAGACGACGACGCGAAGTAGATCTCTTCGGACCAAAGGCAGGACATGCTACTACCGGGTCGATGGACGATTCGGTGCACGCGCGTTGCTCTCGCCAGCAGCTCCCTGCATCTGGGCTGCGCCGGAAGGCCGGCTCCCCAGGTAGCGAGCGATGACCGTTCGGAGATCCTGCGGTCGGATACCTCGGAGGTGGCGTTTCGTCCGGCATGTGTCGCGACGGGCCTGGAACGGTGTTTCGACGCTCGCGACAATAACTGCAACGGCTTGGTCGATGAAGGCTGCGGCATATTGAGCGGGCCGCTGCAGGTTGTCATCGCTTGGCAAGATCCGAACGCGGACGTCGATCTGGAGGTTCTCGATCCGCGCGGCGAACTTGCGGAGGTGGATCGTCCCACCTCCACGGGGTTGGTGCGCGATCGTGATTGTCCTGGAACCGACGACGAGTGCGGCGGTCAAAACTTCGAAGTGGTCGCGGTACCGGACGGAAACGTCATGCCGGGCGAATATCGCGTGCTGGTTCGCCTCGAGGCGTCACACCCTCCTCACCGGCCGGTTCGGGTGGTTTTGGGAGGCAGAGTGGGGGCGCGATCCATTGCCGCGGAGATGACCTTGAAGCGGCCTTTGGCGCATCATACGCTCTGGCTCCGCGTTGCTCCGACCAAAGAGTCGGAGAACCAGACCGAGTCGGTCGGCATGCGCCCGCTCGGCGATCCCCGCCGGGCCAACTGAGCTAACCTGGGATCGATCGTGGCAGAAGTGCTCGGCAGAGTGGCCCGATTCGAGGACGGGCCTCGGGGCGCAGACGTTAGTCTGCAGATCACGGTGGCAAAGCAATGGCTGCACGAAGGCAGTACCATCGAGATTGATCTTCCACGCAATCTGACCTGCGCCTCCTGCGACGGGTCTGGATGCCAAATTTGCGATCAGTCCGGTGCCATCAGTGTTCGACTACGCGTCGAGCTACCCGAGGTCATCTCTGTCAGCCTGCCTAGGTCCGAAGACACGTCTCTGAAGGCGGCAAGTGGTTCATCGCGCACAGTGGTCATTCGCATTCCAGACTGTGGCGGGCCACCCGGTATCGATGCGATCGGTGCTGCGCGAGGCATGCTTCTGCTGGCCATTTCCCCCGGTGACGTTCCCAGCAGCTTCGTGCGACTGGCGAGCGACCGCGCGGACGCCTTGCCGAGAGCACGTGCATTACCTCGCGGTCTGGATAGGAGGGGCGAGCTCGGTTCGGGGCCGGGAAATCCGTGGGGGCGAATTGGGCAGCTTGTCATTTCGCTGTTATCGGGCCCAGCTCGTCATCGGACGGTGCTGTGGGGCGTGCTCATCGCTCTCGCTCTCGCCGGCATTCTTGCCTTGTTCTTGCGCTAGCGGACATGTGCCCCGCGCGATAGGTCAATGCTCGATGTCCTCAGACGTCGAGTTTGGACTTGGCCCTTTGGTCGATGCAGGGCCGCTCTCGAACGTTGACGTACTGCAACGCAGGAGCCAAAGTGCCGCGCAACTTCGCCGGGCAGGCGCCGCAAGCTGCGGCCGCCGAACGGCTTGGATTCATTCATGAACCCGCTCCTGTCGTGTTTGGCGCTGCTCATGGGGCTCGGGGCCTTCCTTGTGAGCGTGTGGTTGCGCCTGCGGTTGTTGGCGAAGGCCGGCGTCAAAGGCCCCTGGCGCTTGGATCACTTCTGGATTCGGTGGAGACGCGTGATTCTGGAAGGGTTCGGGCAGCGTCGCCTGCGTAACTACCCCCTGTCGGGTATGGCTCACCAACTGGTCTTCTTTGGCTTCTTGGTGTTGCTGCTCCGTACCGTGGTGCTTTTTGGTCGCGGATTCGACCCGTCGTTCAACCTTTGGATTTTGGGTCCCGACGCCTGGCACGGTCTGCCCCTGGGGGCGATCTATGCCTGCCTCAAGGACATCGTCACGTTGCTGGTCATGATCGGCGTGGTTCTGTTTGCCTACCAGCGCTTGGTAGCACGGCCGAAGCGGCTGTCCTTGACGTTGGAAGGTTTCGTCATCCTTGCGCTCATCTTCCTTCTGATGATCGCGGATGTGACTTACGAAGGAGCACTGCGAAGGCTAGCCACTTGGATTGGTTCAGCATGTGGTGCAAATTCCGAAGCGGAGCTCTGTCGATCCGTGAGCCAACTGCTCGCCCCGTTCGCTCATTCGCACCAGGAACGCTCAGCATCGGGTCTCGCCAATATCGAGGCTGGCTGGGCCGTTGAACCGCTCGCGGCCGCGGCCGCCTGGGTGCTGCGGCACCGGGACGCCGCGCAATTGGCGGCGCTCGCGCGAGCAACGTATGTGCTGCATTTTACGCTGGTGCTCGGATTCCTCAACATTTTGCCCTATTCCAAGCACTTTCACGTGCTCACCGCCCTTTTGAACATCTTCTTCGATGACTTGGGCCCGGACGGAAGACTGAAGCCGATTGCCACAAGTCCGGACCAGCTGCTCGACATCGTCGAACGAGCCGCAGAATCGGGAACGGTGGAGACCGTGGCCTTGGGCAAGGGGGACCTCTCGCATTTGAATTGGAAGGATCGCCTCGATCTCTTTTCTTGTACCGAGTGTGGTCGATGCTCCGATCACTGCCCAGCTTATCTGACAGGCAAGCAGCTGGACCCAAAGCGTTTGACCATGGCACTCAGGGATGCCGTCTACGAGCAGGGGAAGTTGCCTGTACTGCGTGGTTCAAACCCCACCGCTGACAGCGGAGAGTTGGTTCCAAACATCATTCACCCCGACGTCATTTGGGCGTGCACCAACTGCCGAGCATGTGAAGAGCAATGTCCAGTTCGGATCCGATACGTGGATACCATTGTCGACATGCGTCGACACTTGGTCATGATCCGCGGCGAGGTTCCATCCGAGCTTGCCCGCCCCTTCGACGCCGCCGAACACAATGGCAATCCTTGGAATCTGGCTAGGAAGGAGCGAAGCGATTGGACTCGAGGCATGAGCGTTCCCCGGTTGGCCGAGGTCGAGAAGGTGGACGTCCTTCTATGGGCTGGGTGCGCTGCCAGCTACGACCCCCGAGCCCAACGCACGATCCGCTCGCTGGTGGCGCTCTTGGAGCAGGCAAGCGTGTCGTTCGCGATTCTCGGCGAAGAAGAGAATTGCACCGGGGACTTTGCGCGGCGAGCAGGTAACGAATATCTATTTCTCAAGTTGGCCGAATCCAACATCCGTACCCTCGACAAGTACCAAAACGATGGACGTTTCGACCGTATCGTTTCCGCCTGTCCGCACTGCGTGACCACGCTGCGCCACGAATATCCCGACTTTGGAGGGCAATATCGAGTCCAGCATCATAGCGAGCTGCTCGAGGAGCTGCTTGCGGACAAGCGTCTCCAGCCGCAACGCCCATTTGCATCATCGGTGGCGATACACGACGCCTGCACGTTGTCTCGGTTCGCGGACGCCTCTCGGGTGCCACGCGACGTGCTGGGCGCGGTGCCCGGCCTTCGGCTTTTGGAACCGGAGCATTCGGGTCGGCACGGTCTGTGCTGCGGGGCCGGGGGGGCCCAAATGTGGCTCAAAGAGCAAAATTCACAACGTATGAACGTGCGACGTGCACGCGAGTTGGCCGCTACGGGCGCGACGACTGTTGCGACGTCTTGTCCATTTTGCCTCACGACGGTCCAGGATGGAGCCCTGACCGGCGATGCGTCTTCAACCCTGCAGGTCTCCGACATCGCCGAATTGCTCGCTCAAAGTTGTGGCGTCGATTCGCCCGAGAGCGACTAGTCCCCGGGGCAGCGATGCCCCGGGGTCGACCGACCGTGGATTTGGCTATCGGTCGCAAATTCAACTCGCCGCCGGCGGTTCGGCGGTTGCTGGCGTGTGATGGGCTTGGCGGTATACTGCGATCGTCGATGACCTTAGGACGCGCGACTTTCGCAGCACGCTCAAGCGAAGAACAGACCTCTTCGCCCATCTCGGACCAGAGCTCGACCGCGCGATTCGTCTGTGACTACTGTGGCCAGAGCTGTGCCGGACGTCCGGGAGGCAGTGGGCTCTTGGTTTGGACGCGCGGGAGCGAGGTCCGCTACGACGAGCCTCCGCTGTGCCGTGAATGCGCCGACCGTATCACGGTGGGCGCGTTGGTTCGCTGGTCCTGGGAGCAGGACGGCGAGGGCTGATGCAATCACTGTAGTTCGGCGGAATCGACGGGCCCCAAGGGGGGGCGTCGCTCGAATAGTTCGTTGGCCACACTACGCGCCACTGGGTGCAAGGTCGGATCTTGGACGATCTCGCGCAGCTCTTGTCGGGTGCATAGGGCAATCAGGGGCACCACCAACGTACACGGCGCCCCCGGATTGTGAATCAGTGTCAGTCGTACTCGCGTTCGCACCAACCAACCAGAAAAGGTCGAAAGCTGGCGCATAGTCGAGGGATGCGCGGGACGTCGCGCCGCAATGCGCACAACGTCCAGCTCCGTCAGCCGCGGGTTGCCCAAGAGCTGTTCGAGCACCAAGGGATGAGGATCCATCAGAAGCTTGTCGAACGCGGCTCGGTGAGGTCGGCGAGCAAGGCTGCGGCGTTCCCCCAATGTTAGCTCACGTCCGACGCCGTAGTCGGGGACGGTTGTGTCTTCGGTGATCGTTTCCGATTCCAAAGGGTAATGCCGGAGCAGACGACCAATGCTCGATAGGCATTCGCGAGTGGCTCGTTCACGCAGTTCCACCACCCACGGGCTTTGCCCGTCGCGGGCTAATAAGACAACCAACGCCACCAGTGCTTCGCGCGCTCGTGGCTCGCCGCACTCGGCAGCTTCACACAGACCGTTGAGCACTATTGCTCGGCCTGCCAGGGGCTGGGACCCGACATAGGAGCAGAGCCAGTCGCGCCGCAGGCTCAATTCCTGGATCGCCAGCACGGATCGGACGAGGGGACCGAAATCCGTCACATACCGAAGCTTACCACGGTGCGGCGTTGAGCCTCCAATTTGGCCTAGGGCACCGGGCCCCACCGGTAGCCCTTGGGCCACCGACGCGGCCGCGGTACGCTGAGCGGATTCGGATGGTCGACGAGGCCCTAGTCCGGTTCAGGTTCGATTGGTGGCGCAGATTGGCTCCTGCGCACCGGCGCGCCTTCGTGGCGTTGTTGTGCATGGCGATCGCGGGAGGTGCCTTGGTCGCGCGTTCGGGGACCGACCTTTCCCGAGCGATTGCCTTGGCCTTGATCATGACCGTATTGCTGATGGGCGCCCGATGGCTATATCGCTGGGCGGCACAAGGTCGTGATCCACAGCGGGTGGTGCGCGACCTGATCATGCCAGTCCAACCCGAGCAGGGACGCCGCCTAATGCGGGCCTTGACCATGGTTGCGCGCGCGGACCGCGAATCGGACGCGATCGGAATGGAACTTGGGCGTTCGTACGTCCACCGCATGCTCGAAAGGATCTCTGGCGAGCAAATTGAAAGACGAGCACAGCGCCGAGCCAGCTTCTGGAGCTGGTTGGCCGTCGTGATGGCATCGGGGGCTTTGTTGGTGTCGATGATCGACCCGACACGTATTCTGGAGGGGCTCAACGTTCAATTGGCGGTCCATGGTGTGGCTCCCGTTCGTACCACCTGGCTCGATCTCGATTCGTGCACGGCCTACCCGCCAAGCTACCTCAGACAGGGAGACCACCCGCTATGGTTCGATATGTTCTCCTCGGAGCCGCGCGGGACAGCGGTCGTGGTTCGCGGTACCCCGCGGCATCCCGGAAGGCGCTTGATACTGACCGATGGTCGCGTCGAGGTGCCTTTCACCAGCGATGGTCGCGGCGGCATGACCGCTCGTTGGACGCTGCTCGACAGTGTCCGATTGCGCGTTGCTGCCCGCTTCGGCGAAGTTCGCATCGAGCAATCCGACGAGCTTACATTGGACGCATTTCGCGACCAACCTCCGCGGATTGAGCTGCAGGGCGCTCCGCGCAACATCGACTTGGCCAAGACTCCCAGCGTGGATCTGGAGTACCGAGTTACGGACGATTATGGAATCCGCCAAATCGATCTGATTCTGGAGACTGCCGGTCGCCAGGAGCGACGCAGCCTGGCAAGCTTGGACGGCGAGACGCGAAGCGAGCCGGGTGCCTACGTGCTTCAAGCGCGGGATACCTTCCTGCGCGATACCTTCCTTCCGGTCACGGTAACGATTGCCGCTCGCGACGACGACGTCGTAGACGGACCCAAATGGGCGCGCAGCGCAGCGTTGACGCTCGTCCCACCCGCGGTCGGCCAACCGCAAGCGCTACGCCTGGCCGCCCTCGAGCGCGCTAGGTCGAAGTTGCTCGACTGGCTCAACTTCGAGCTGACGGAAAGTCGTGCGCCCCCGGAAAAGCGAAAAAAATGGTCACAAACTGCCCTCGGAGCTTTACTGGATGTAAAGATCGTAGATCCTCCCGGTCTCGCTATGCCAAGGGGCTTGGTTTCGTTCATGATGGCTCAGCGAACCAAGGTTCTCGCTTCGTTGCAGGGAGCCCCGCCCCACATCGGTACGCTCGAATCTGTCACCCTGGCCGTGGATTCGGCCATGTCCGAACTGGCGCAATGGGACGCCCATTACGTGGCGCGCCACCTAGCGGAGGTGTCCGACGAAATTGCCCGCGTTGCCGATCTCGCCTTGACCTCGGAACATCGGGACCGCGAAGCAGGACAGATAGACGCAGCCCTCGTGACGCTGCAGATGGGGGGCGCGCAGCTCGGAAGGCTGGGAAGTCTTGGCTCTGACCTGGCCCACATCGTGCAAGCGGCGGGTGGACGCATTCACCGCGTGCGCGCCGACGGAGACTACCCGGCGGTCAAATTGGCAGCG
>Ga0055462_10000054_pt1 | contig 14934 bp, 8 predicted proteins | sample Joice_ThreeSqC_D_2_FD_57689 | JGI IMG/M metagenome (GOLD analysis project Ga0055462, IMG submission 57689) | Wetland microbial communities from San Francisco Bay, California, USA, that impact long-term carbon sequestration - Joice_ThreeSqC_D1 | ecosystem: Environmental > Aquatic > Marine >...
ATTGTCCGAAGTCTACGGCCAGGCTCTCGAGGAGGCGCTCGAACCGCGCAAGAGGCGCGGTCGGGACGCGCTATTAGTGGGACTTCTGCATCTGGCGCAGGCGGGAGTTCTTCACGACTCTCGTCTCGTGCAGGCGCGGCAGCTGCTATCGAGGGCGTACTCGGGCAGCCGTCTGACCACCTTGGATCTGCTGTTGTTACCGGAACTGCCGCCGCTGGTCGTCGAGACACCGGAGCAACGTCTGGCGGCCGCTCTTCCGACCTTTTATGCCGGTCGGCTGCTGGATCCCAGGCTCAGTCTGGACGCATCGGTTCTACGGGCGCTGCTGGACAATGGGATACCACCGGAGGCTCGGCGCCAGCTGGAAGGAGCAGCGCAGCTCACTCCTCCAGTCGCCAACCTGTACGCCCGCGGCTTGGTCGAATTGGGAATGCGCTATTTCCGTCCTGGAGATTTTAGCCGTGCGGCCGAGGTCGCCGCTCAGGCTGCTCACATACCTGGCACGGCTCGAGCGGAGAATCAGTTCTTGTCCGCATTGGCCCAAGCCCTACGCGGTGGGCCCGAGAACGCCATCGAGCTATTTTTGACTGGACCCATGTTGCCCTCCACCATGGGGGATACCAGCGCTCTGGACGCGATCTCCAAGCGACCGGGACCGTACGCCGGTATGGCCGCCTTCGACGCCGCCCATATCCTGTCGTTTTTGCCTCAAAGCGAGCCAACGCCCTTGCGATGGCGCAAAATTGCGGCTCGGTTCGATCGAGCCGCACGCTTGCTCACTCAACCGATGCAGCGTACCAGGGCCTTGGCACGAGCTCGAGACGCAAAGGCGACCGCGGAAGAAATCGCCGAGGGCCTAGCCAATCCGCCCCCGGCAGAGGCACAAGCTCCCTGAGTACCTCTGATGGCGCAAGTCGAGGTCTAGCGGCAATGCCTCAAGATTTATGCGACTCGGAGTTGGACATGAGCTCCAATCCGTCGTCGAGGTCCAACGCCAGTTCTCGCAAGCTCTGAGTTCTCAGACGCTCGGTCCCAGTTCTGAGCTGCTCGGCGAGAGCTGGCGGAAGTCCCTGCCAAGCCGCCGAGCTCATGGGGCTCTTCGATGGTGCGCCGTCCAATTGGTCCAGCAGGTCGCCCATCCCGATAGATCCGAGGTCGCGCGCCGGTAGGTACACAGCGGTAGAGTCCTTTGGGATGCAACCCAGGACATCCGCATCCACATAGCGCTTGAGCTCGGTGCGAACCAGTTCCATGGGCACGCCGAGATGCGCGGCGAGCACCTGGAGCGTGACTGGAGATCGGCCCGAAAGCGAGTTCTTCGCGATGTACAGCAACGCGCCGAGCACCAGCGCAACACGCCCCGCGTGATCCAGCTCCGTGCTCCGAAGACGCCAGGCAAATAGCGCTGGATTTTGATGGGCTGCCGCGACTTCGGCTCCGATCAAGACGACAATCCAGCTTACGAAGATCCAGACCAGCATGAGCGGGATTGCGGCAAAAGTCGAATAAAGGGCGCTATAGCGAGCTACGCCGACTTGAAAGCGCACGTGACCGATCAGCGCGAGGTACCAGAGAATTCCAGCAGTACCGCCCCCTAGCAAGGCGGACAGGGGCCGGACTCGACGATAGGGCATCACCAGGTACAGCAGGCTCAGCCCCGCAGCCATCAACAATACCGCCATGACCTGGGCCGCCGCTCCACCGCGGAGCCAATGTAGTTGTTCGGTTCCGGCCGCTGCACTCGCTGCGACGACGGTACAAATGGGAGTGATGAACAGGATGGCGGAATAATCAGTAACTCGACGCAGGAAGGTCCTTCCGCGACCCACGCCGAATATGTGATTCATGGCGTGCTCTATGGAGACCATCAGCGTTACGACGACGTACAGGAACAGCACCAGTCCGAGCGCTCCCAAGGCGCCAAAGCTCGCGCGCTCCACCAAGTCTATCACGTCGAGAAACGCGCCCAACAAACCCCTGGCCTCTTGGTCCTTGTTGGCACCAAGAGATATCATGGTGCGGATGATGCCGGGACGAACCAGTGTGCGGATCAAAGTCTGATAGGCGCCGAGCCCTTTGAGCGCGGACACCAAGAAGGCCAAGAGCGGTACGAGCCCGAGGGCGGTATGAAAGGCCAGTGCCGAGGCGCGGTACAGACCGTCGTCACGAACGAAAGCTTTGACCACCATCCACGCAAGTCGCATCCCTGACCCAACACTCTTGTCCAAGCGTGCTCGGAACCGCTGGTTCTGATCTGGGCCGGCCAAGTGTGCGTCCTTCGGCGACACGGCCCCGAATATGGGCAATGCCGGGGTGGATGTTAAGGTCCTCGTGGATCGGAAGCGCCACCCGAGGAATCGGCCGCGCGACCCACTCCACCGTGAACGATGGCGTAGCTGTGGGCCATGACGGTCCGTGCAGCTTCGAGGAGCTGCTGCTCGCGGGATAGAGTGCGCAATATTATCGGTGAGCCGGGCCCCGGGGAAAATCCGAGAATTGCTTCGGCAGCCTGCCGAACCTCGCCGGGCGCCTGCGCGTCCTCTCGGAGCGCCCGAAGGTGGTCCACGAAGCTTCTTCCCCATTCGGGCCGACGGGCTACTACCAAGGCGCCGTTGAGGGCCATGCCAGCCGCCCGCTTGAGGGCCGCGGCCGCCGCTGGCGCGTTGTGTGCGGCGAAGGCACTGCTGGCGCGCTCGAGCTCTCTCAGGCCGAGGCGTATCCATTCCTCGGCGCCGTGCCGCAGAAGCCAAGCTTCGGGATCGGGAGCCGGCTTGTCATTCATGGCAGTCGAGAGCTAGCCACGTCGGGGGGACCCAGGCAACGGAACGCGGACTCGCCGCGAGATCGACCGGTCAAAGTCGCCAGGAGTGGCTACTTTCCCCGGGACAGGCCAACCCTGAATCTTGGAATTTTGGGCGCCTCGTGGCTCGACCTTCGCAATATCGTCGGCTAAAGCGCTGAAGGGTCATCCCCAGAGGAGAACTGGTGAACGCTCGATTTCCGTTGCTGTCCTTTCGCTGTACGCGATGCGGAAACTGCTGTCGCGACCCCTTGCTTCCGGTTACCAAGAGCGATCTGCAGCGCATCGTACGAAGGACGAACTTCGATCCGCGTGACGTCCTTCGCTGGGTCTCTCGAGACGACATCGACTTCGACGAGCGAGAGTCGTTCGTCGAGCTCCCTCAAGGGCCGCGACTCATGGTCCTCAGGCACCGGCGGACAGGATGTTTGTTTCTCGGGCCAGACCTGAAATGCACCATCTATTCGAGCCGCCCCCTCGGCTGCCGGGCATTCCCCTTCGATCCGGATTTCGATCGACGGGGAAATCTCAAGCGCCTCCGTCTCATCCAGGCCACCGAATGTCCCTACACCTTGGACGGGCACAATCGGGTGGATGACATTCGCCGGCTCGATTGGCGCTACGGCAAAGAGCTCGCCGACTACCATGCCCAAGTCGAAGCGTTCAATCGCGCTCAGCACCAGCGGCGGCGCCAGGGCGGGAGCCTGCTCAACAGCAGCGATTTTCTGGTCTTTTTGGGATTTTCCTTGCCGCGGCGACGGCCCCCGTCAAAGCAAGCCTGATTGGGCATCACTGGCGCTCGGCCCGGCGATTTGCGGCCCTCGATCGAGGCCCTGCCTCATATTGTCTCCACGGCAGTCAGTCGAATTGGCGTAACCTTCGAACTCCCTTCCCGCCATGCCGGACTTTCTGGACATCCTGCACGACGTGCCGCGAGCTCGTCTCGAAAGCACCCAGGCAAACCAGACCTTGACGTTTGCGTTTGCCACCGGATGCGGCAACGATGCGTTCGAAAGGTTATTTGCGCACGCGCGCCCGACCACATCGAGCTTTTCGAGAGAATGCTTCGCAACGGATTTGTTCTTGGACTCGTTCGTCGAGCTGTGCCTCTCGACGCGACTCACGACTGACGGACGAAAATTCTATCACGATTCCCTTTTGTCCTTGCTCACTTCCCCTCCAAGGAATCGCGCCGACACACAGCTGCGCCAGGGGGTGTTTCGAGAACTCGGCGAGCAGCCCGAGCTACTGGCTGCATGCGAGCAAACCTGGCGCCGGATCGACACCCTTCGACTCGCTCTCGAATCGTCTTGCATCGGCAAACGGGCCAGCGCTATCTCACGTCGCATCGAGATCCTGAGTCAGCTGGCCGAGATCGTGCGCGAGCTGTCGGGTGCCTTCAATGGATCGCGCTCGGCGCTGGCGCGTATAGGGCAATACTTCGCGACGCTGTCACGACAGGACTCCTTCGAGCGGCTCAATCAGCTGATCGACTGCGATGGTCACCTGGCCACGCTCGACTTACGCGTCACCGTTGGTCGCTACGGGCAAATCCGAAACCTGCTGGTCTTAGCGCGCGCCGAGAACGCCGCGAACTCCCACTACCTCGGACCGATCGCTCGATTCTGGGACAGGATCGTAATCTTCTTCTTGGGATATTCGATTCGGGATCAAGAGCTCATGGGTCGGGTGGTCGAATCGGTCTTCGAGGGCGTTCAGCCGGCATTGCTGGCATTGTTTGAGCTGCAGCTCCAACTGGAGTTCTACTTGTCGCTGGTAGGGCTCACCGAGTATTGCGCCACGCGCGGCCTCGACACCTGTCTACCGGAGCTTTCGACCTCCGAACCCATCGTGCAAGCGAGCCATTTCGAGGCGCTCTTCAACCCGTTCTTGCTTCGCGAGGAGCAGCCACCGGTGCCCTGCGATCTCGAGCTGCCCGAAAGCGGCATGACCTTCCTCACTGGACCGAACTCCGGGGGAAAGACCCGCTTGCTTCAGGCGCTGGGGCTGTCGCAGCTCCTAGCCCAGTGCGGGGCTCCAATTCCGGCCCGGCGCGCCAGGCTCAGCTGGCGAGAGGGCATGTTCGTCTCTCTGGTTCACGAGATGAGCGCAGATCAGCGCGAGGGGCGCCTCGGCACCGAGCTATTGCGCATTCGGCGTCTCTTCGATCGCATCGGTTTCGGAGAGCTGGTACTACTCGACGAACTCTGCTCGGGAACCAATCCCTCTGAGGGCGAAGAGATCGTAGAGCTCGTCATATTGCTCTTGTCCCGGCTTCAGCCGCAGGCGGTCGTGACCACGCATTTCCTGCAATTCGCAGCACGCCTGGCCCAAAGCCCACCCGTCCCAGGACTCGGCTTCTTGCAGGTGGAGCTCGACGAGCACCAGCTGCCTCGCTATCGCTTCGTGCCTGGCGTGGCCAGCACATCGCTTGCCGCCAAGACCGCCGAACGCTTGGGAGTGACCCGAGAGGCCTTGGAGGCGCTCATTGAGCGCAAGAGCACTTACCTCGACAGAGCCCCTGAAAAGTCCTGAAGAACCCAAGTATCCGGTGCGGAGGGCTGTCGGGCCCCGCCACGGGATAGCAAGGCCCAGCAGAAGCCGCCCCACTCATCTACCAGTGGGGTAAGGCATGTTGCCGCTCATGGTCGAGAGCGTGACGAGGCCCAGCTTGGTTGGATAATACAGCAGAGATCATCTGCGTTGAAGTTACCCAGAGTTATCGAACCAGTGGCTGAAGCGTAACGGTCCAACTCGCCGGTCATCCGGAATCAGGCGACGAACGCGAGATGCCTTTGAGTAGCTGCAAATTGGCCACAGCCGCGCTGAGCGAGCCTCGAAGGGCGTCGCAAACCAGGTACTCTGGCTGCTGCATCTGAAATGCCACGAAACCAAAAATCTCGGGGCCCAACCCCAACGGCGCGACGTACAGAGCCGCGGGGCTGCCACCTTGAAGCAATTGCCCAAGATATTGTGACTTGCGAACGAGCACCCTCGTGCGATCGACCGCCGTCGGCGTCACTGTCAGGATTCGTTCGACGTCTGCTTCCGGAGACGAGTTGGCGAGCAAGGCCAGATCGAGCTGTCGCATACCCAAACCGGCAAGCACCGGCTGGACCCGCGCTGCGATACCATCGAGGGAGCGAGCTGCCGAAAGCGCCGAAGCCACGCGGACGACTTCTGTCAGGTGCGCCACGTTGTGAGCCCAATTGGCGGCTTGCATGCGAAGTGCAGCCGCGGATGTGTCCAAGCGCGCGTCATCCAGTGCAATTTCGAGGCGGGATCGGGTTTCTGCGCTCTTCAGCGTACACGGCGCAACTTGCTGCCATAGGACGGTGAGTGCGTCCTGAAAGGCGGCCGGATCGACGCCAGCCTCGGCGATGCGCCTGAGGGCATCTTCGACCGCCTCGCGAAAAGCCCCGGGCTCGTCCCCTCGAACCTGACGGGAAAGTGCAGCCAGCAGCCTTGCCTCCCACGCCGAGCCCAAAAACGAAAATCCCCCTCGGGCCGCCCGAAGCAGCTCCGCTAGGATTTTCTGACGGCGACTAACCAGCATGGCATCGAAGCCAAACGTTGGCTCAGCTTCGTCGCGCACCGACGTCTGCACCGCGCTGGTGCTCATGTAGCAACCGCACGATCGTCGAACCACCAGCTCGGCATTGAGCAACAATCTGTCCGTGGTTTCGGAGCGAAGCAGGCCCAGCACGCTCCGAAGGGCCTCGATACCTTCTTCGGTGATAGGCTGACGCACGGTCGTCAGCGGGCTGCGGGCATACTTGGCCTCGGCGATATCGTCGAACCCAACCAAGGCAACATCGTTCGGTACCCGATAGCCCCGCGTGAACAAAGCTTCCATGAAGCTGATGGCCATTCCGTCGTTGGCCGCAATGATACAGTCGACGTCTTTGAGGGAGACCCGGCGCTGGTCGAGCAAGATGCTCGCCGCACGCTCTCCCCCGGGGGCAGTGAAATCTCCCGGAAGGATGAGTTGTTCGTTGACTTCCAGAGAATGATCCGTGAGAGCAGAGCAAAAAACCTCGAATCGCCGCTCCGCCTCGGGACTGGATTCGGGGCCCCGGATGAATCCGATGTTCCGGTAGCCGTGCATATGCACCACGTGATGAACGGCCGATGCGATACCAGCGTCGTTGTCGATGACTACACTGGAAGCACCGGCAACCTCCACCGCGATGCTGCACAGCGGCAAGCCTCGAAATCGGTCCAGAAACCGCCGAGTGTTGCCAGCATCGAGACCGATAAGCGTGCTCGCAATCAAAATCGCCCCGTCGAGACTCTGCGTTGCTGCGAGATCGTAGAGGGGGTTATTCAGCTGCTGCAGAACATCGCTTCCCGGAATGCCAGCCACTAGGCAGACGACGTTCACCTCACGATCACGCGCAGCGGCTAGTGTGCCCCTCCAAATTTGTTCCTGATAGCCTGGATGGAGCCAGTCAGTGACAAATCCGATGGTGGGTGCATGTCCGAGCGCCAAAGGGCCTTCCTTTACTTCATGCCATCGACGCTCCGCGGCGTCCAGAGACCAGTGCTGACTCCGGGTAGGTCCAGCCACCAACGAGCGACGTCGGCAACTTTCCCGAGCGATGCAGATTATCCCCAATCAATGGCGAACGACGCTTTCTTGGACGGCACACGTCGTCCGAGATCACACCGGCAAGTCGCCAGCTGCACCACCCATAGGCACAATCCTGCATCGTTGTCAGGCTGAGCCTCCGTACATCGTCAACAGTTAGAAGATGCTCGTTAGGTCAGCTTGCGGAGCGGGAGAAGGGATTTGAACCCTCGACGTCCACCTTGGCAAGGTGGCACTCTACCACTGAGTTACTCCCGCGAGGGGCGACTATAGGTAGCGACGCGACGGGAACCTGTCAAGCCGGCTGCGGCCAGGCCCCAATGTCCAGTTCGACTTCCAGGCCAGTTTTGGCGCCCCGTATGGCTGGTCCGCTCGGTTCGCCGGCGCTTGGCTCAGACTCGCTCCACTTCCTCGACGCCGCCGATTTTTCGGATTGCTCGCATCACACCTTTGAGCTGGTCGAGATCGGCAACGTTGAAGGTGAAGGTATTGCAGGATCGGCCGTCGTCACCGGCACGGCAGTTTGCCTCACTGATATTCAGCCGCAGCGAGCTGAACACCTGGCTGATGATTGCGAGAATGCCGGGTGATGACGAGGTGGTAACCTTGAGCTGTACCGGGCGGTTGATCTTGGCGCGGGCGTCCCAAGCGACCTCGATGCGACGGTCGGGGTCCATATCGAAGGTCTTGACGCAGTTACGACGGTGAACCGTCACCCCCCGGCCTCTGGTGATAAAACCGATGATCGCGTCGCCCGGCAAAGCGTTGCAGCAACGCGCGAAGCGCACCAATACCTCGTCTTCGCCACTGACTCGGATGCCGTTGTGGTCGCGGCCCGTCAATCGACGAGCCAGCTGCTGGAATCGCCCCTCACGGAAGTCCGCCTTCTCCTCGCTTTGCGACGCTCCATTACCGGATCGAAGCGCGGAGACGACGTCCTCCGCGGCGAGCTTGCCGTATCCCACCGAGAGCAAGAGCTCTTCGATGTTGCCAGCGCGCATGGCCCCGATGACGCGCCGCACTTCGTTCTCGTTCTTGGAAAATTTGGCGTAGCTAACCCCCGCAGCGTGCATCTCGTTTTCGAGCAACTCCCGCCCCAAATTGAGACTCTTCTCTCGCTGCTCCGCCCGAAGGAAATTCCGAATTCGCGTGATGGCCCGAGAAGTCTTGCAGTAATTGAGCCAATCTTTGCTGGGCTGGGCGTTGTTGGCGGTGATGATTTCGAGCACGTCGCCGCTGTGCAGCTTGTAGCGCAACGGAACGATTTGCCCGTTGGCACGAGCGCCAGAGCAATGGTGCCCGACCTCCGAGTGAATTGCGTAGGCGAAATCGATGGGAGTCGCGCCCCTGGGAAGGACCCTCACGTCGCCTTTGGGCGTAAAAACGTAGACCTCGTCAGCGAATAGGTCGATCTTGACGTTCTCGACAAATTCGACTGCGTCCTTGACTTGCCGCTGATAGTCCGCCAGCTCACGCAGCCAGCTGAACCGCACCGCGTCTCGCGGGTCTACCCCACCCGAGATGCGTTCCTTGTACTTCCAATGAGCGGCGACGCCATATTCGGCCACTCGATGCATCTCGTGAGTGCGGATCTGAATTTCGATCCGCTGCTTTCCGGGGCCAATGACCGCGGTGTGGAGAGACTGATACATGTTGGGCTTGGGCAGTGCGATGCAATCCTTGAAGCGGCCAGGAATCGGGGTCCAGCGAGAGTGAATGACCCCGAGCACCGAATAACAGTCCGAGACGGTCTCCACGCAAATTCTGAACGCGATGATGTCGAATAGCTGTTCGAGATCGCAATCCTGCGCCCGAAGCTTGCGGTAGATGGAGTACAGGTGCTTAGCTCGACCGGTGACGTCAGCCGCAAATCCCTGCTCGGCGAGACGCGACGTGATGGTACGGCACACCGACTCGATGTACCGATCGCGATCCTTTCGCGTCTGGCTCATTCTTTCTTGCAGATTGCCGTGAGCCTTCGGATCGATGTATCGAAAGGATAGGTCTTCCAACTCCGCTTTGAGCGTGTAGATGCCGAGCCGGCCCGCTAACGGAGCGTAGATATCCATCGTCTCGTGAGCGATGCGTTCCTGCGCTTCCGGCTGCATGAACTCCAAGGAGCGCATGTTGTCCAGGCGGTCGCATAGCTTGATGAGCAATACACGGATGTCCCGCGCCATTGCCACCACCATCTTTCGGAAGCTCTCCGCCTGACGATCTTCTCGAGAATGGAAGTTGATCTTCCCCAGCTTGGTGACGCCGTCTACGAGGGTAGCAATCTCTTCGCCGAAATCGCGTCTGACATCGTCGAGGTCGGACAGCGTGTCTTCTACGACGTCGTGCAGAAGGCCCGCGCAGACACTGGCGGTATCCAGCTTCAGCTCGGTAATGATTCCGGCGACCCGCTCGGGATGGACGAAATAGGGGTCTCCGTTGCGACGAGTCTGTTCGCGATGCGCCCACTCGGAATACTGATACGCTCGCTCAATGAGATTGACGTCCGCCGTAGGGTGGTAGCTTCGAACACGCTGAACCAGAACATCGATACCCAACACCAGCTGGACTCCAGGGAGGCTCCGTCTCTGAACATCGCGGAACCTATGGAAAAAATAACACCCGAACCACCAAGCGCAATTGGCCCGGATCCGACGCCGAAGAGCTGTTCTAGCGACATTCGGTCACAGGGTCCAACGTCACCAGCAGCCGATGGGCCGGTTCGAGAAATTGGTGTGTACGTTCATTTCCCCTGGTGCCTCGGCAAGTGTCCCTACTGCGACTTCTTCAGCGTGGGGACGTCGAATCCGGACTCCATTCCTCATCGAGCTTACGCGGCACAAATCGAGGCCGAACTCGCGGCTCGAAGCGCCCGGATGGGAAAATGGAAGCTCCGGAGCATCTATGTCGGCGGTGGAACCCCGTCCCTTTGGCACGGAGAGGGCACGACGCGGGTCATCTCCAGCATCTTGGCTCACTTCGGTGTTGGGGAAAATCGGCCGGAAATCACGATTGAATGCAATCCGAGCAGCTTCGATTCAAGGTCTGCCCAAGCGATACTGAGGGCAGGATTCAACCGCATCAGCTTGGGAGTGCAGAGTTTGGGAGATGCGAGCCTTCGATTTCTCGGCAGGCTCCACGATGCAAAGGGCGCCCGACGAGCCCTGGCCGATGCATTGGCCTCGGGTGCAACTCGCGTGAGCGCCGACTACATGTTCGGCCTGCCCGACCGCACCCTGCGGGACGAATGGGAGGAGATCCGCGAGATAGCTGAACTCGGCGTGGGCCACCTGTCCGCCTATGCTCTAACGGTCGAGGAAAACACGCGGTTCGGCGAGCTCAAGCGTCGCGGGAGCCTCCCGCTGGCAGCAGAGGATCGGGTTGCCGATACCTATCTCGCCATCCACGAGGGCTTGACGCGCCTCGGCTACGATCACTACGAGATAAGCAATTATGCCTTGAACGGCGAGCGGTCAGAGCACAATCTCGGCTATTGGCGCGGGCGCGATTACCTGGGCCTGGGCGCGGGTGCGGTAGGCACCGTGACCGTCGACGGAAGGCGAATCCGGTACCGCAATTTCCAGTCCTCGAAGCGGTACCTGGCGATTCCCTTTGCGGATGCCCATCTCGATCCGTTTCTACCTCCTTGCCGAGGTCCCCTAGCCGAACTCGAGCAAATCTCGAATGGCGTTGCCTTCGCAGAACGCCTCCTCCTCGGCCTGCGCACAAGCGAAGGCGTCGATATCGATAACGCTGCAGCCGAACTCGGCGTGACGGCGTTCACCGAGCAGCGCAGTCGGGCCCTCAGACAGCTGGTGAATTCCGGACGACTCCACCAGGACGGCAGCCGTCTGTGGATCGATGGTCGCGCTTGGCTGTTCGCCGATCACACCATCGCTAGCTTACTTTGAAACTGACCCGACCAGATATTGTTTCGGCGCGCTCGGATGCAGTGCCCACCATGACGACAGGTGGTCCAGGCCACGTCGCGCATATGCCTGACCGCGCGCTCGCTTGTCCTGCTTTCGTTGCGTGGTCTCGAGTGGTTCGAACATGGAAAAGGTGACGTTCGACGGCTGGTAGCTGTCGCTGACGCGCGATGTATGGCCGAGCAACGCACCGAGGGCAGTCGTCAACGGCGGCAAATTGGGCTGCCGTCCGTCGAGGACGTCCTTCAACAACAAGGCACAGACGAGACCGCAAGCAGCACTCTCGACATAACCTTCGACGCCAGCGACCTGACCGGCAAACCAGACGTCCAAATCGGTGCGCAACCGCAAACACCCGTCAAGCACGCGAGGTGCATCAATAAAGGTGTTTCGATGCACCGAGCCCCAACGCTCGAATTCGGCCTCCTGCAGCCCTGGGATCATTCGCAGGACCCGCGCCTGTTCCGAGCGGGTCATTCTGGTTTGAAAGCCTACCAAGCTGTATGCGGTACAGGCAGTATTCTCTGGACGCAGCTGGACCACCGCGTGGGGGCGCCTCCCGGTCTTCGGATCTACCAGCCCGACCGGCTTCATGGGGCCGAATGCCAGCGTATCCAGCCCCCGAGCGGCGAGAACCTCGATGGGCAGGCAACCCTCGAAGTATCGGGGCTGCTCGCTCGCGTTGGGTCCAACGACAGTGGCGGTACGAAGGGCCTCGACGAACGAACCATATTGTTCACGATCGAAAGGACAATTGGCGTACGCGCACCGGCTGGCGTCGTCCTCGCCCTTACCCCAGCGAGACGCGAAGAATACTTGCGCGAAATCGACGCTTGCCGCTGTCACGATCGGAGAGATGGCATCGTAGTACGCGATACGTCGGCTACCGAGGCGTTCTTCTAGGGCGTTGGCCAGAGCGTCGCCCGTCAGCGGCCCTGTAGCCACGACCAGCGGGCGTTCCTCAGGCAGACTACAGACCACTCCAGGAACCACCTCGATGAGCGGATGCTCGCTCACCCAGCGAGTCAGAAGACCGCTGAAACGCTCACGGTCGACCGCCAACGCGCCGCCTGCCGGAACTTGTGTCTTATCGGCTGCGCGCATGACGAACGAACCAAGGTGTCTCATCTCCTCCTTGAGCAGACCTACCGCATTGCCAGTGGAGGCGGCCCTCAGGGAATTGGAGCAGACCAGTTCGGCGAATCCGTCCGAGCATTGAACGGGATTTTTGACTTGGGGCTTCTGTTCTAGAAGGCGAACCCTATGACCGCGAAGGGAGAGCTGCAGCGCCACTTCGCAGCCCGCGAGCCCTGCTCCAATTACGGTAACCGTGCGTGGCTGTTCGATGTGCATGCATGCCCACGACGGCTAAGGAACGACGGAGGCACGATCGTCCTTTGCACCAGCAGCCCTCGAGGTCGCAGGCGTCGGCTTGCCCTGTGCCAGCGCGGGAGCTTCTGGTTCGGCGTTCGCCTGCGCCTCGATCGGTCGACTGTATCCGCATTGCTTGTCTGGGCAGACGAGCTTGGGATTGCGCTCGCCACCCGCACGCAACAAAAAAGGAGAACCGCAGGAAGGACAGGGCTCCGGAATCGGTCGCTGCCATATTTTGAAGTCGCACTCGGGATAGCCGGTACAGCCATAAAATGGCTTGCCTCCTCGCTTCTTGGCGCGCACCGCCACCACGTCTCGACCGCATTTCGGACAGGCAACACCGAGCGGCAGCGGCCGGGCATGCTTGCACTTCGGGTAGTCCGAGCAGGAGAGAAATTCACCGTAGCGGCCGGTGCGAATTGCCATCGGCTTGGAGCATTTCTCACACCGATAATCGGTCATACGAAGCTGACCAGCTTCGTTCGTATCTCCGAGGCTCCTGGTGAATTTGCACTTGGGATAGGACTGGCACCCTACGAACCATCCATTGCGGCTCCAGCGCTCGGCAAGCTCGCCTCCACACTCGGGACATCGCTCGTCGAGAGGGCGCACCGGCGGTGTCCAACGAGCCTGCTTCTTGGCGCGCTCCAGAGTTTGGTGAAACCGCGTGTAGAAGCGTTCCAGCAGGTCCTTGCGCTTGAGTTGCCCAGCCTCGACCGAGTCGAGTTCTTCCTCCATCTTGGCCGTGAAGCTAGGATCGATGAAGTCGAGCTCAGTGCTCACCAACCCGTCCACGACAATCTTGCCGAGCTCGGTCGCCTTCATCTGGCCACCTGAAAGCTTCTCTACGTAGTCCCGTGCCTGCACCTTGCTGATGATCTCAGCATAGGTGCTGGGACGCCCGATGCCTCGCTTCTCGAGTTCGCGCACCAAAGAGCCTTCATTGTAGCGAGCCGGCGGCTGCGTGAACTTCTGCTCCGCTAGAACCCCTGGGGGGTCCTTCAGCGACAACTGGTCTCCCTGATTGATCTCGGGCAAGGTGACCTCGCCGTCTTCCTGAGCGATGCGACCGGCTTCGCGAGCCGCTTCAACGTCGACGCCTTCGTCCTCGCCGGCAAGTTGGACCGACGTTCCCGTGTCGCCGCTTTGATTGTGCAGACCCTTTCCGTACTGCTCGAGCCAACCGCCGAATTTGAGCACCTTGCCCGTGGCCCGTAGCCCCAGATTCTCCTCGAGTGAGCGAGCGCCCTGCGGGATGGCCTGGATGTCCACAGTGGTTTGGTCGTAACGAGCGGCCAGCATCTGTGATGCGACAAAGCGGTCCCAGATAAGACGGTAGAGCCGAAATTGCTCTTCCGTCAGATGCTTTTTGACTACATCCGGAGCGAACTCCAACGAGGTTGGTCGAATCGCCTCGTGCGCCTCCTGTGCATCTTTTCTGGATTTGAAGGCGTTCGGCTTGGCCGGCAGAAAGTCCTTGCCATACCGAGTTTCGATGTAATCTCGCACCTCGGCAACGGCGTCTGGGCTAACGCGCACCGAATCGGTACGCATGTACGTAATGAGGCCGACGGGCCCTCCGTCTTTCTTGAGATCGACGCCCTCGTACAGGCGCTGGGCAATGCTCATGGTGCGTTTGGTGGCGAACCGCAGATAGCTGGCCGCATCCTGCTGCAACTTGCTGGTGGTGTACGGCGCGGGGGCATTGCGCTTCTGCTCGCGGCGCGCGACCTGGGCCACTCGATAATCTGCGGTCGCTAGCGCGTCGCGTAGCGCATGAGCTCGCACACCGTCATGCACTTCCACTTTCTCGCCATTGACACTGACCAGCCGCGCTTGAAACGTCGCATTTTTCCCGGTGCGCAGGACCGCGGCCAGATTCCAATATTCCTCGGGGACGAAGGCTTCAATCTCCCGCTCGCGCTCGACCACCAGCCGCAATGCCACGCTCTGAACCCTGCCAGCACTGAGACCGAAGCTGAGCTTGCTCCAGACCAGCGCGGACACGTCATAGCCGACGATGCGGTCGAGAACCCTTCGGGCCCGCTGTGCGTCGTACAACGCCGCGTTTAGGCTGCGAGGCTTCTCGAGGCCGCCGGTTACTCCCTTCTTGGTAATTTCGTGGAACTCGACTCGCTCCACTTCCAACCCAGGCCGTTCGAGTTCCTCGGCCAGGTGCCAGGCTATTGCCTCCCCTTCCCGGTCGGGGTCGGTAGCAAGCAGAAGTCGCTCCGCCGACTTGGCGT
>Ga0055462_10000055_pt1 | contig 14925 bp, 11 predicted proteins | sample Joice_ThreeSqC_D_2_FD_57689 | JGI IMG/M metagenome (GOLD analysis project Ga0055462, IMG submission 57689) | Wetland microbial communities from San Francisco Bay, California, USA, that impact long-term carbon sequestration - Joice_ThreeSqC_D1 | ecosystem: Environmental > Aquatic > Marine >...
TTATATAAATTATCCGGTTCAATCTTTAATTCTATGCTCGCCGGCTTAATCCTGATATTCTCGAAAGCATTTATTGATTATTCCACCTCAGGTCTTGAAAATTCTTTAACACATCTGCTGGTGGTTCTGTTTTTTATAATTTATTTCTGTTATAGGAATGAGAATAAGAAATTATTTCTTCTTACGCTCATTGCATCTTCAGTTTTATTAACCAGAATGGATACAATAATTATTCTGCTTCCTGCATTAATTATTATATATTTAAAAGCTAATAAGTTAAGAGGGTTTATAACAATATTCACGGCTCTAATTCCTTTTATAATCTGGGAAATATTTTCACTTTTTTATTATGGTTATCCTTTCCCCAATACTGCTTATGCTAAGTTGAACACAGGAATAAACCAGATTGAACTGATACAACAAGGACTGCATTATCTGCTTTTCTCGGTATACATGGATCCGCTAACTCCTGTAATTATTATTGCGGGTTTATTACTTCCATTCATAACTAAAAATAAAGGACTTGTTCCATTATCGATCGGAATAGCTTTATACCTGGTTTACTTAATAAACATAGGTGGAGACTTTATGGGCGGGCGGTTTTTAACAGTTCCCTTCATTTGCTCTGCAATTATTATTTCAAAAATTGAATTAACAAAACATTCAGTAGAAAATAAACAAAATAAAAATTTATTACGGCAGTTGTCTATTATTTTAGCAGTTGTAATTATGGGATTACTTTCTCCTAAACCAACTGTTTTATCTACTGCTAATTATGGTTTGGGACCCAAGATCGTTAAAGCATTCAGGTTCGGACCTTATATTGTTAACATGTACCATGGTATAGTTGACGAGCGCATCTGGTATTATAATAATACCGGACTTCTTAATAATCTTTTTGAGAAAAAAATAAATGATCATCTGTGGGTTAAAGATGCATTAAAAATAAAAGAATCAAAACAACGTGTTATTGTTAAGGAGGTGATAGGATTAATAGGATATTATGCCGGCAGCAATGTCCATATTATTGACCCTATGGCTTTATCAGATCCGTTATTGTCTAAACTTCCCTCTACCGGGTTTTGGCGTTATAACTGGCGAATAAAAGTTTATCGCGGTGACGATATGAAGAAATGGCGGATTGGGCATTTTGTAAGAAAAATTCCTGATGGATATATAGAAACTATTGAAACCGGTGAAAACAAAATTAAAAATCCGTCATTACATAAATACTATGATAAGCTTTCGCTGGTTATCAAAGGTAATCTTTTCGATTTAAAACGAATCGTTGAAATATGGAATTTAAATACCGGTGAATATGATTATCTTATTAATGAGTATAATAAAAGACTACCCACTAACAGTGATATACTACGGGGGGCTGAATATATCTATAACTAAATTGACTTATTATGTGATCTTTATATGCAGCTCTTTCAATTGTTCTTCACTTACTTCCGAAGGGCTTTCATCCATTAAAGAAATGGCGCTTGTTGTTTTGGGGAAAGCAATTGTATCTCTGATAGAAGTTTCTCCTGCAAATATCATAACCAGCCTGTCAAAGCCGAAAGCAATTCCCCCGTGCGGCGGAGCGCCGTATTTGAATGCATTCATTAAAAATCCGAATTTCTGCTGTGCTTCTACTTCACTGATGCCCAATGCTCTAAACATTTTACTTTGCAGTTCCGAATTGTGAATTCTTATGCTGCCGCCGGCTATTTCATTTCCATTCAAAACAAGATCATAAGCCAGTGCTTTTACTTTGCCCGGATCTTTTTCTATAAGATTAATGTCTGCAATTTGCGGGGAAGTAAAGGGATGATGCATTGCATAAAATCTTTTAGTCTGTTCATCCCATTCAAACAAAGGAAAATCTGTTACCCAAAGAATTGAAGGCGGTGTATCCTGTTTAATTAACTCTAATCTTTTTGCAATTTCTAATCTTAATGTCCCCATTTGGTTTAGCGTTGGATTCTTTTCTCCGGCAAGAATAAGAATGAGATCGCAAGGTTTTGCATTTAATTTTTTAGTAAGGTTTTCTTTCTCTTCATCGCTTAAAAATTTTGTTGTTGGAGATTCTAATCCGTTATCCTGAACTTTGAGCCAAACCAATCCTTTCGCACCATGTTCTTTTACAAAGTTTGTCAGTCCATCAATTTGATTCCTGCTGAATGCAGCACAATTAACTGCATTTAATCCAGTTACTATTCCACCCGAAGTAATTGGCTCTTTAAAAACCTTAAATTCTGTTTTTGTAAAAACTTCATTAAGAGTCTGCATTTGCAAATTGAATCTCAGATCGGGCTTATCGCTTCCGTACTTTTCCATTGCTTCTTCATAAGTAAGTTTTATAAGCGGTTGTGAAAGTTCAATGTTCCAGATTTCTTTGAATAATTCTGCCATTAGTTCTTCCACAACTTTAAACACTTCTTCCATGTTCACGAAGGACATTTCAACATCTATCTGCGTAAACTCAGGCTGCCTGTCGGCTCGTAGGTCTTCGTCCCGGAAGCACTTTACTATCTGGAAATACCTGTCGAATCCAGATACCATTAATAATTGTTTATACTGCTGCGGTGATTGCGGCAGCGCATAAAATTTTCCCTTGTGAATCCTGCTCGGCACCAGGTAATCTCTTGCACCTTCAGGGGTGCTTTTCATTAATACGGGAGTTTCGATCTCAACAAAATTATTTTTATCAAAATACTTTCTTACAACCTGGTACATCCTGTGGCGAAGCAGGAGATTTTTTTGTATTACCGGCCTGCGTAAATCGAGATACCTGTATTTCAAGCGAAGATCATCAAATGCATCGGTTTCATCTTTGATTGCAAAAGGAGGAGTTTCAGCTTCATTAAAAATAACAAGCTTGTCAACGATAACATCAACATTACCGGTTTCCATATCTTTATTAATTGCATCGCCTGGTCTCTTTCTAACTTTGCCTTCTACAGATATAACAAATTCATTCCTTAGTTTTTTTGCTGTTTCATAAACGTCTTTATTATAATCGGGTTCAAACACAACCTGTATAATTCCGTAACGGTCCCTAAGCCAGATAAAAATTAATCCGCCGAGATCGCGCCTGCGGTCAACCCAGCCGTTTAACACCACATTTTCATTAACGTGATTTTCTCTTAACTCGCCGCAGGTATGTGTGCGTATTTTAAAGTTCATTTATTCTTCATGCTCCAATCTTCTATTATTGAATATGAAAATTAAGTATGTATGAATCTCTTTCAAAGTTACAGCGGTTCAAACTACTGATGAGTTGCTTCACATAGTATTCATTTCTTTGTAAGTTGCAGTTATGAACACCGTTGAATTAATCCGCAAAAAAAGAGAATGCCTGCAATTATCCAGGGATGAAATGGATTTTCTCGTAAATAACTTTACTAAGGGGAAAATTCCCGATTACCAGTTTTCTTCTTTGCTTATGGCAATTCAAATTCGCGGAATGAACACCTCCGAAACTTCCCATCTTACCAATGCAATGCTTAACAGTGGAAAAATTATTGATCTTTCCTCATTAAAAGGAATTAAAATTGATAAACATTCTACGGGTGGTGTTGGTGATAAAACTTCTTTGATCATTGCGCCTATTGTTGCTTCTACGGGCATTTTAGTCCCGATGATTTCCGGAAGAGGCTTGGGACACACCGGCGGAACTCTCGATAAGCTGGAATCAATTCCGGGTTTCAGAACAAAGTTATCATTAAATGAATACAAAAAAATTTTGAATCAATGCGGCGCTGTTCTAATTGGGCAAACAGATGAAATTTCTCCGGCAGATAAATTAATTTATTCGCTGAGGGATGTTACCGCTACAGTTGAATCTATACCATTAATAACAGCAAGCATAATGAGCAAAAAACTTGCGGAAGGAATTGATGGGTTGGTCCTCGATGTTAAAACCGGAAGCGGTGCATTTATGAAAGAAAGCAAAGATGCTGAAGAGCTTGCAAAATCATTGGTAAATACTGCTAAAGCCTTCGACAAAAAAGTACTCGCCTTTATAACCGATATGAATCAGCCGTTGGGAAATTATATCGGCAACTGGCTTGAAGTATATGAATCAATTAAAATATTAAAAGGAGAAATAAAAAACGATCTTTATAAACTCTGCATGAAATTAGCCGGCGCTATGCTTTATCTTGGCAAAAAAGCAGATTCAATAATTAAAGGAGAAAAACTGGCTGAACATCAAATACAAAGCGGCGAGGCTTTCAAAAAATTTTTAGAGATTGTTAAACTGCAGGGAGGAAAAGTTAATTTTATTAATAATCCTGAAAAATATTCCGGGTCAAGATATTCAAAAAAGATCCGGCTAAAGAGAACAGGTTTTATCAATTCTATTAATACATATAATATAGGAATGGCTGCAGTAGAGCTGGGTGCCGGCAGGAAAACCAGGGATGATGTAATTGATCATAAAGCTGGAATTATCTTTAATAAGAAAACAGGAAATAAGATAGAGACTGATACTGTACTTGCAGTGCTTTATTCAGATACAAAACCAGGTCTGGCAAATGCAGAAGAATTAATACTTAACTCGGTTAAAGTATCTAAAAAGAAACCCATTATACCAAAGCTAATTAAAAAAATAATAAAATGATTTTATCAAACATTTATTAATAATATAAGAAGGGAACAGAAATGTTATTTATAATTGCTTTGCTCGGTGCTGTTGTGGCATTCTTCGTTTATAAAAATGCAAAAAAGAGATTTCAAAAATCTGAGATGAACTTTGCGTTTATCGGAATTATTGTAGCTGTCTTTATTGCCCTGCTTCAGTTTTTTACGATAATTCCTGCGGGACATACGGGTGTTGTTGATTTCCTCGGCTATGTTTCCGAAACTACGCTAAAGCCCGGGGTGAGTATAGTAAATCCTTTGGCAAAGGTAGAAAAGATGAGCATCAAAACACAGGAAATGAAGGAAACAATGAATGTCCCTTCAAAGGAGGGGTTGGGTGTTGAGTTAGAAATTAGCTTACTCTTCAAGTTGAACCCCGACAAGGCAAATGAAATTTATAAAACCGTTGGGCCGAACTACGCAGAAATTATCTTGACCCCGCAATTCAGGTCGGTTGTAAGGGGTGTTACTGCACGTTACGAAGCAAAAGCATTATACACCGCTTCGAGAGAAAAGCTGGCAGGAGAAATAGTTAGTGAGCTTGAAAATTTAGTTGGCCCGCGCGGTATTACAATCGAGCAGGCACCCTTGAGACAAATCGTATTGCCGTCAAGGCTTACCCAGTCTATTGAAGAAAAACTTCAGGCTGAACAGGAAAGTCAGCGAATGGCATTCATCCTAAAAAAGGAAGAGCAGGAAGCTGACAGAAAAAGAATTGAAGCAAAAGGAATTGCAGATTTCCAGGAAATTGTTTCTAAAGGAATAAGTGAGCAGCTTTTAAAATGGAAAGGTATCGAAGCTACAGAAAAGCTTGCTAATTCTAATAACACTAAGGTTATTGTAATCGGCTCCGGGAAAGACGGGCTGCCTATAATTCTTGGGAATAATTAACCAGATTAAAGATTTAAAACGACCTGTAAGTCAGTTTGACTTTTTTTATAACGATCTATCGCTTATTTTTGAATCGTAAGTCAGAAAATAGATTATTAAAAATTGATAAATAATGACTGCTACTATTCATACAATAAATTTTCTTCTGCCGGTCGTCTATCTTATAACTTTCCTGTTTTATTATACTGATTTTTACAGGGGCGACGGCAAGCTGATTAATATTAAGCGGGTGTTTTTATTTATCTCACTTCTGCTGCACCTGCTTTATATTGTCCTGCGTACAATTGCTTTCGATCATACACCGATAACAAATGTTTTTGAAATTTTTACAATTCTTGCCTTTGCAATCGGCTTTTCATATTTCCTGCTTGAGCTTGTTACGGATATACGCGGAACCGGTTTATTTATAATTATTATCTCGTTTTTTTTTCAGATCATTTCCTCACTCTTTATAGAAGACCTGGTTGAAGTTAAAGAAGTTCTGAAAAGTAACTTGCTTGGTATTCATGTTATCACTGCTTTGCTTGGTTATGCAGGATTTACTATTTCTGCTGTGTATGGTTTTCTTTACCTTGTTTTATATAAAGATATTAAGCTCAATAAGTTCGGACTGATTTTTAACCGCCTTCCAAACCTGGAAGTGCTTGAAAAGTTAAGCTACTATTCTGCTGTTATCGGTTTTATAACATTAACTGTTGCAACTGTTATTGGAATTATCTGGCTGCCTTCTGCTTTTCCTGATTTTTCATACATGGACCCAAAACTGATAGGTACTTCTCTGGTGTGGATCCTGTATGCAATCGGAATTACCAGCAAAATTATGAGTAAATGGAAGGGCAAACGTCTTGTGGTTCTGTCTATTATTGGTTTCGTTGTGGCTATTCTATCAACAATGCTTACTAATTTTTTAGCAAAAAGTTTCCACTCTTTCTATTAATATGAAACTATTAGCTATATCCATAAATCATAAAACCGCACCAGTTGAATTAAGAGAAGCTGTTTTTTTAAGCGGAGAGGAAACAAAATTGTTTATCGAATCCGTACATAAAAATGTTTTAAAGGAAGGATTAGTTCTATCAACATGCAACCGCACTGAAGTGTTCGGCATTCCTGTAAATCCTGAGACCCAGCATTCACAGCTTCAGGATTATCTTTTAAAATTCAAGCCTTCCGGCAATTTAAAAGATGATCACTTTCAAAAATTTATTTCGCGTGATGCTGTTAAACATCTCTTTTCAGTAATTACGGGAATTGATTCCCAGCTTATTGGCGATAACCAGATTTTCAAGCAGGTTAAAGATTCGTTCCTGGTTGCAGAAGAAATGCAGTTCGGCGGCTACCTTATGCGCAGAATTTTTGATCATGCAATCAGAATAGGTAAGAGAGCAATTTCCGAAACTAAAATCAGCGACGGCGCTGTAACGGTAAGCTATGCCGCCGTTCAGTTAACGGAAAAAATATTTTCAAATCTTAATAAAAAGTCTGCGCTTGTAATTGGAACGGGTGAAACAGGCGAAATAGCTGCAAAACATTTGAACGACAGGAACATTGGCAGCCTAACGGTTACAAACAGAACGCGTGAAAAAGCCGAAGCTCTTGCGGAAAAGCTTAACGCAAAAGTAATTCCTTTTACTGATTTGAAAAACTCTCTCCATAATTATGATATAATAATCAGTGCTACTTCGTCACCTGATATTATTATCAGGAAAGATGATGTTGTAAACGCGATGAAGCAGAGAGATTATAACTCAATGATTTTCGTTGATATCGCTGTTCCCAGGGATATTGATCCTGAAACAAAAAAGATCGAGTATGTTTTCTATCACGATCTTGATTCATTAAACATAATTGTTGAACAAAACCTTGCAAAAAGAAAAGCAGAAATTCCTAAAGTAGAAAAATTAATTGAAGAAGAACTTAACGGCTTTTTTGAATGGTATAATTCATTGCAAGCTGCCCCGGCAATAAAAGATTTAAGAGATTTGTTTGAAGAAATACGTGCAGACGAGGTTGATAAAAATAAAAATAAGTTTTCTGCTGATGACCGTGAGAAGCTTGATATTGTTACTAAAAGAATTATTAATAAAATACTTCATCATCCTACAGTTGAATTGAGAAAACCGGAAGAAGATATTGCCGGTTCAAGTGATGCTGTTGCTAAGATTGGAATTATCAGGGATTTATTCGGGTTAAATAAAAACAAAGCTGATAACACAGAGTAATAACAAAAGGAATTTTTGAAGACTAAAATAATTATAGGTTCACGCGGAAGCGAGCTTGCATTATGGCAGGCAAATTTTATTAAGAAAGAATTGGAAAAGAGAAACCGCGGAATAACTGTTGATATAAAGATCATCAAAACAACCGGCGATAAAATATTAAATGTTTCTCTTTCCAGGATCGGCGACAAAAGCCTGTTTACAAAAGAGCTTGAACACGAGTTATTAAACAACAGAATTGACCTTGCGGTTCACAGCCTGAAAGATCTACAGACACAGTTACCGGAAAAATTAAAGCTTACAGCCGTAACTAAAAGACATAATGTAGAAGATGTTTTGATCGCACGAAAAAAAGGGATGACCATTTTCGATCTTAAAGAAAATGCTACTGTTGCAACTGGTTCGTTAAGAAGAAGATGCCAGCTACTTCATTTAAGACCCGATTTAAATATTATTGATATGCGCGGCAATGTTCCTACCCGCATTAATAATTTTTTAAAATCTGAATGGGATGCAATTATACTTGCAAGGGCAGGAGTTGAAAGATTAAATCTTAAAAAACACATCTCATCATTTATCAGTACAGATCTTATTCTGCCTGCAGTTGGACAGGGTGCATTAGGAATTGAAACAAGGATAGACAATAAAATTGTTAATGAAGTTGTTCTATCAATTCATCATGAAAAAACATTTAAAGAAGTAATTGCGGAACGTGCTCTGCTTCGTACACTTGAAGGCGGCTGCCAGGTTCCTATCGGTGCTTTTGCCGAAATAAAATCCAACGGGATTTTTCTCGATGCTGTTGTCGGTTCTCTTGACGGCAGTATTACTTTCAGAAAAAAGAAAAGAGGAAGTTCTAATTATCCCGGGAAGCTGGGTATTTCTCTTGCGAAAGATTTATCAAAAGCCGGTGCCGATAAAATATTAAAGGAAATCTACAACACAACGAGGAACAAATGAAAAGCATTAAAACCATTTGTTTTGTTTTAATTTTTACGTCATTAATAACGATAGTTATTCTTTCATCCACAGGCTGCTCGTGCGCAAGCTGTGAGGCAAATGAACAAGCTGAGGTGCCTTTTGATATCCTGGCCAAAGCAGATTCATTTATTGTTTCAAAAACCGGGAAAGAATTTTTTGATAAATACATTACTGTTGATTTTTATCATACTAAACACTCACCGCCTTATTATGAAATGGAATACCAGATGTATATTCCCGAAGCACCTTATGCAAATGCGCAGATAAAATTTACTATTGATTCTATCGGTAATGTAATGATGAACAGGGATATTGTCGGGATTCCCAAATGCAGGTACTTCCCGCAGGAATGCAATTTCATTATAGATGAACAACAGGCAAAACAGATTGCAACAGAGTACGGGCTTGAAGAAGGAATTAAAGAGTGGAAGACCGGGTTTCTCTGGGATTATAAACGTGAAAGATACGTATGGAAAATTCTTACAACGCTGAGCGAAATAAAAGGAGAAACTGTTTACAAAGCCAAAGGAAAAGAAATAATTATTGATCCGGCGAACGGCGAAGTGCTGGCTTTAAATGACTGGGGAATATATTAATTATTAATAAAATGATAAAAGAAAAACGTGAAATAAAAAGACAGAGGAAGAGAGAAAGAATTCTGGGTGCTGCGGAAGAACTTTTCTCTGGTAAGAGTTATCACGAAGTAATGATGGAAGATGTAGCTAAATTAATTTCCGTGGCGAAGGGAACAGTCTATAATTATTTTACTTCGAAGGAAGAACTTTATTTTACTATTATGAAAATACGGCTTACCAGCCTTATCGCTATCCTTGAAAATAAGTTTAGCTCTGAAAAGAATGCAATAGATTCTCTGCGTTCGTTCATTCTTCATTTTTATTCTTTCATGATAAATCATAAAAACTTTTTCCGCATTTATCAGAAGGAAACGCTTACAAAAGAAAATTCGTTTTGCGGAGAACTAATTTCGCTGGAAAATAAATTAAACGAAATGATAGGGAAAATTATTGCTTCCGGAATAAAGGAAGGGATTTTCAGGAAAGTAGATGAAAAGTTTGCTATCAGTCTCATCCTCGGTACTGTTTACGGGGCTGTGCAAAGAGGAATAATCAACGGTTTTTCAAACGGAACAAGGAAAACGGAAGAAGAAAAAATATTTGAATTTATTATACATGCGCTTTACGCCGGTTTTAAAAAAATACCCGAACTTCCTTTACAGGGGAAAACGATTGTCATTACAAGGACAATTGAGCAGTCGAAAGAATCTGCGATGGCTCTAAGCAAACTCGGTGCAAATGTTATTATTTTCCCCACGCTCGAAATAGTTCCGCCGGATAACTGGAATAAATTCGATAGTGTTGTAAGCAATCCTTCTAAAATAGATTTTATCATTTTCACCTCAGTTCATTCTGTGCAGATGTTTTCTAAAAGATGTAAAGAGACCGGTGCAGAACTGAATTTCAACCGTACAAAGGTTGTGGCTGTTGGCAACAAAACCTCTTCTTACTGCCAGAAAAATAATATCCCTGTTGCTGTTGTCCCTCAAAAATTCAGCGCCGAGGGAGTAGTGGAAGTGTTATCAAAATTCAATTTGAAAAATAAAGTTGTTTTCATTCCTCGTTCTGCTATCGGAAGGGAAGAATTGCCGAAAGGATTAAAGGATCTCGGCGCAATAATAAAATCTGTCCCGGTATACAATGTTTCGCTTCCTTCGGGCGATAAAATGAAACAAAGCCTGGAAGTGTTAAATAATTCTGATCCCGATCTGTTTATTTTTACAAGTCCGTCTACATTCGAAAATTTTTTGTTGATAATGGGAATAAAAAATCCTGTGGGTTATTTAGGGAAGTTCGATGTTGCTGCAATTGGTCCTACTACAAAAGAAGCAATTGAAAATAAAAATGTAAAAGTCGAAATTCTTCCCGATGAATTTACTATTGAGGGACTGATAAAAAAAATTATTGAACATTACAGTAATTAATGGAGAAATTTTTGGAATTAAAAAACGATCTGATAATAAAAGCATGTAAACGAATGCCGACTGAAAGAACGCCTATATGGATTATGCGGCAGGCAGGAAGATATCTTCCCGAGTATCGGGCTATTAGAGCAAAGCACGATTTTTTAACTATGTGCAAAACCCCCGAACTCGCTGCCGAAGTAACACTTCAGCCGGTGAACATAATTGGTGTTGATGCTGCAATTATTTTTTCTGATATACTTGTCATCCCTGAAGCAATGGGATTGGACCTCCACATAAGCGACGGTAAAGGTCCGTTTTTTACAAACCCTGTTAAAAATGAAGATGATGTAAATAATCTTAAGGAACCTTATCCGGATAAAGAGTTAAAGTTTGTACTCGATGCGATTTCATTAACTAAAAAAGAATTAAAGGGCGAAGTTCCTGTTATTGGTTTTGCCGGTGCGCCGTGGACAATACTTACATACATGATCGAAGGACAGGGAACAAAAACTTTTTCAAAAGTTAAAAAACTAATTTACGGAAATCCTTCTCTTGCACATGAGCTTCTTAATAAAATAACTATTGCAACTGCAGATTACCTTTCGGCACAGATAGAAGCAGGTGCTAACCTAGTACAGATTTTCGATACATGGGCTGGAATTCTTTCGCCGCGTGATTATCTTGTGTTTGCATTGAGATATATTCATCAGCTTATTGCCGCTATAAAAAGAGATGAGGAACCGGTGATTTATTTCCCGAAAGGTGTTCATTACCGTCTGCATGAATTAGCTGATTGCGGCGCTGACGCGATTAGCGTTGACTGGACAATTGACCTGGAAAAAGTAAGAAGAAAAGTTGGAGATAAAGTTGCAATACAGGGCAATCTCGATCCGACAGTTCTTTATGCTGATCCTGGTTTTATAAAACGTGAAGCGCGTAAAGTGCTTGAATCTTATGGAAAAGGAAACGGACACATATTTAATCTCGGCCATGGTATTTTGCCTGATGTTGATCCCGAGAATGTAAAAGAATTGGTTAAATATGTTAAAGAAGAAAGTAAGAATTTTCATTCTACCAATGGATAAAATAGAATATGAAAGTCTTTTAAACGATTCTTTGGAATTAATAAAACTACTGACCTCTATAATTAAAAGCGTTAAATTAAAAACATAATTGTACATTGTTAATTGTTCATTTTTAATTTCAATTGAGATTGACATGTTTGAAATAGATTTAAAAAAATTCCGGAAATACGATAAGCCCGGACCGCGCTACACAAGTTACCCGACTGCCCCGCAGTTTAACGAGCAGTTTACTCATGCAGATTACGTTGATGAAATTGTTAAAACAAACTACGGAAAAGATCTTCCCGATCTCTCTTTATATTTTCATATTCCCTTTTGCGACACGCTTTGTTTTTTCTGCGGATGCAATATGCTGATAACACGCAACAGGGAAAGAATAAATGAATATATAAAATATGTTCAGAAAGAAATTGATCTGGTAAGAACTTATATGCTGCCGGATAGAAAAGTAGCGCAGCATCACTGGGGCGGCGGAACACCCACACACTTAAATCCTGATGAAATAAATAAGCTTGCATCATACATAAGCCAGTCATTTGAGTTTAAGGAAGACAGTGAAAATAGCTGTGAGATTGATCCACGTGAGCTTACAAAAGCACACCTCGAAGCGTTAAGGAATAACGGATTCAACAGGATAAGCATGGGTGTTCAGGATTTTAATGAGAAGGTCCAGAAAGCAGTTAACAGGATACAGCCTGAAGACATTACAAGACAGTCCGTAAACTGGGTAAGAGAGATTGGCTACAAAAGCATTAATCTCGATTTGATTTACGGACTTCCCTTTCAAACGGTTGAATCGTTTGCAGAGACTGTGGAAAAAATTATTGATATTTCCCCCGACAGGATTGCAGTATTCAATTATGCACACGTGCCGTGGATGAAAAAACACATGGCATTAATTCACGAAGAAGATTTGCCTAAAGCAGAAGCGAAGTTAGATATATTGAAGACAACAATTGAAATGCTTACCGATGCCGGTTATGTTTTTATCGGGATGGATCATTTTGCCAAGCCGGAAGACGAGCTTGCAACTGCATTAAAGGAAAAGAATCTTTACAGGAATTTCCAGGGATACAGCACTAACTCAGGGGCTGATCTATACGCATTCGGCATTACATCAATAAGCCAGCTTAAAAATACTTACGCACAGAATTACAAAACCGAAAAAGAGTACTACACTGCGCTCGATAGCGAAACGATTCCTACGGCAAAAGGTTACAGGCTGAACGAAGATGATCACATCAGGCACGAAGTGATAATGAGAATTATGTGCAACTTCGAATTGAACTACAAAGAAATCGAGAAAAAGTTCAAGATTAAGTTCGAGGATTATTTTAAATGGGGATTGAATAATCTCAAAGAGTTTGAAGCAGATGACTTAATTGTTATGAATGAAAACGGCTTTAAAGTAAAAGATATGGGAAGACTTCTTATCCGCAACATTGCTATGAACTTCGACGGTTACATTGAACGGAAAGAGGATACAGCTAAATACTCGAGAACAGTTTGAGGATAAACCTCTAAAATAGTTTATTTCTCATTAATTCACTTTTTCTGTATATAAATTACGCCAAATAATTAGCAAATTTTTCACTTATAATCCAGTCTAAGTATATATTTATATATATAATTATATATTTGAATATATTTATATATATCTAAACATATGATAGAAAGAAAAAATAATCCATTTTCTCCTGGGGGAATAGTAAAGACCTCTCTTTTTGGTGGAAGACACCAATATATTATTCAAATCCTGAAAAGGCTTTCATCTGTAAAGTTTGGGAAACCCGCATCATTCTACCTCTTTGGGGAGAGAGGAATGGGTAAAACTGCCCTGGCAAAACTAATCAGCTTTATTTCTACTTCTAAAGACAAAGACTTTTATGATCTTGATTTTTTAGTGAGTTACTATAGTGCTCAACAGCATCAAACCTTTAAGAGTATTTTGGAATCTAGCCTAAATAATATTGCAGACCAAATTGAGGGGCCACTACTTGCAAAAATAGGTTCACGTTTGGGCAAGGTTTTTAAGAACGGAAAATTTTCCATCGGGGCATTTGGGTTAAGCGCCGGATATGAAGGTCGATTAAATGCTTCCCAAGAAAATTTAATAATAAAAGATCAGGTAGTATCAATACTTAGAAATGTTATTAACCAGCTTAGAGAAAACCCTATTGATGGCATCACAAAAAATGGTGTCTTAATTATTATAGACGAAATGGATAACATTGAGGATATTGATATTGCAGCTTCTATAATCAGGGGAATAACAACTGAGCTAGACTTTGAAGACCTTGGGTTCTTGTCATTTCTATTAATAGGATACGAAAGCAGCTACGAAGTATTTGTAAAGGGGGATGAGTCTATCAGACGATTAATAGATTCTATTCATCTTACAGAGATGCCAGAGGATGAAGTAGTTGAGACATTTGAAAAGGGGTTTAAGGAAGCAGATGTCAAGTGGGATAATTCTACGTTAAAAGAAAATGTTTGGCTGGCTGGTGGGTATCCTTTGGCAATTCAAGTCTTGGGTTATCATCTTATTGAATCTGATTTGGACAATTTTATTAATGCAAACGATTGGGGCGAAAGTTTCAGTAAAAGTTCTGTTGAGCTAATAGATAAAGAATTTTCATCTTATTATTCATTTAGGACAAGACAAAAGAAGAACACTGACAAAATATTAGTTTCTCTGGCTATTGCAAGTAATAGCTGTGATTCTTTAAGCCTTAAAGAGATTGAAAAATTATCTGAAGTAAAAAACCCGAGTCAATATGTAAAGCAACTTATGAAAAATGGAGTCGTTACGCGCGATAAGCTTACAAATGAATATAGAATCAAACGTGGATTGCTAAGAACATCAATTATACTAGATTTAAAAGATTGTTTTCCAAACGAATTCATTGATATGTTTTCGCGGGTAAATGAGATAGCGAAAGTCGTGGCTGAAACAAAAAGAAATTACAAAAAATCTGACGAGAATAATTCATTTAAATTACCGCTTTAATCAATTGCCCGGTTTCTCTCCCATCGGGGCAGAAGTAAAGAAATCATTATAAAACCTTTGCGTGTACTTTTCCAGCAATTCACCGATTACATTATAATACTTTGAGCGGATAACAAATCCTGC